>Ga0181585_10004223_pt1 | contig 12520 bp, 10 predicted proteins | sample 071ome_29_FD_132469 | JGI IMG/M metagenome (GOLD analysis project Ga0181585, IMG submission 132469) | Coastal salt marsh microbial communities from the Groves Creek Marsh, Skidaway Island, Georgia - 071407BT metaG (megahit assembly) | ecosystem: Environmental > Aquatic > Marine > Intertidal... | reverse complement strand
TTGCGCATCCATCGATTGCCACAAGCCTATTCGGGGCCCAGTTGCTCGGCATTGGTCGGCGTTTCACTTTTTGCAGCGCACCCCCAAGACGAATGGTGGGACTTCGAAGTGCCCGCGCAAAAATTAGGCGCGCGCTCTATTAGCAAAGCGCTTCGTTGGTTCAAAGAAAATTGGTAACCACAAATTGTTGTGTACTTGGCCAGATAGGGCGAATTTTCGCTGTTTTTCACTATATTTTGCATAAAAATTGCGTTTTTTGCGTGACCTTGGATGCGATCAGAGGTAAACTTGGGGTCATATAGGCGAAATTAACCCAGAAAACTGGGACATCAGGCGGACAAATGACATGACATTAAATCTATCGGTACCCGAGGAAAATGAATTAAGACCACGCATCACGGTGTTTGGCGTTGGCGGTGCTGGCGGCAATGCTGTGAACAACATGATTGAAAAGCAGCTTGACGGCGTTGAGTTCGTTGTCGCGAATACAGATGCGCAGGCCCTTCAGCAAAATCAATCAGCATCCCGCATCCAATTGGGTGTTAAAGTCACCGAAGGTTTGGGCGCAGGTGCACGTGCTGAAGTAGGCGCGGCAGCAGCCGAGGAAAGCATTGAACAAATTGTGGATCATTTGGCAGGGGCACACATGTGCTTCATCACCGCTGGTATGGGTGGCGGCACGGGAACTGGTGCAGCTCCGATTATTGCACAAGCTGCACGTGAAATGGGCGTCCTAACTGTTGGTGTTGTCACTAAACCGTTCCAGTTTGAAGGCGCCAAGCGTATGCGTCAGGCAGAGGCAGGCGTTGAAGCGTTACAGAAAATGGTCGACACATTGATCATCATTCCAAACCAAAACCTGTTCCGTCTTGCGAATGAAAAGACCACCTTTACTGAAGCCTTCAGCATGGCAGACGACGTATTGTACCAGGGTGTAAAAGGGGTGACGGATCTTATGGTGCGCCCTGGTTTGATTAATCTTGATTTCGCGGATGTTCGTGCTGTAATGGACGAAATGGGCAAGGCGATGATGGGTACGGGCGAGGCAGAAGGCGAAGATCGCGCCAAGCAAGCTGCTGAAAAAGCCATCGCAAACCCATTGTTGGACGAAATAAGCCTCCGTGGCGCACGTGGCGTCCTGATCAACATCACAGGTGGTTATGATTTGACCCTATTTGAATTGGATGAGGCAGCAAATCGCATCCGTGAAGAGGTAGACCCAGATGCCAACATCATCGTTGGTTCAACTCTCGATCCAGATATTAGTGGCGTGATGCGCGTATCTGTTGTTGCAACAGGTATTGATGTTAGCGAAGGTGTTGCTGATATCCTTGTGCCTTCCCACGCGGCCCCTGCATTTGCATCATCTGCCTCAGTTGTGGAGGAAGTTTCCGAAACAGAGCCTGCGGTTGCGGCAGAAGAGCCGGGCTTGTTTGATGCAGGCCTCAGTGAAACTGAAGAGGCCAAGCCGATGTTTGCCCCTGCTGCAGAATTTCAAGCCTATGCCGCAGAAGAGCCTGCACCAGCTATCCAGCCAGAAGTTACCGAAGACGCAAACGAGGCATTTGTCGCCCCCAAAGCGTCTGCACCAGGCACACCATCTGAGGATACGATGGCACGGTTGCGAACGGCCGTTCTGAATACCGGAGTCGCATGCACACCTGAGCAAATCGCAGAAGAACCATCCGAGTCCGATCGACCGCGTTTCGGTATAGGTTCCCTAATCAATCGCATGTCAGGTGGGTCTGAAGCTGCGCCAAAGGCACAACCTGCGGTCCGTTCACAGCCGGCAATGAGCGAGCCAGCGACCGCTGCAGCGCGAGGCGAACATTCACAAGAACAAGAAAAAATTGAAATTCCTGCGTTCTTGCGACGTCAGGCAAATTAGGCCAACTACGAGAAAAACCCATTAAAAACCATCGCTTAGGTGATGGTTTTTTCGTTGGAGGCAAAAATCCGCCTATGCCTAATGGCTTTGTTACACAGAGTTACAAAGTTTGAATTGTATTTTAGCGTCCTGAACAATAAACGCGAGCGAGGGTACATGCCGAGCAGGTGTAAGGAGCCAGAGTGCAAGCAACACTATCGACAACATTGACGTTTACGGATATCGGACTTCATTCTGGTGCGCCTGTGACGATGCACATTCACCCTGCATCGGCGGATCACGGCATCTGGATCAAACGTAGCGATATCACCATCGGCGATCCATTGGTTGCTGCGCGTTGGGATAATGTCGTACAGACCCAGTTGTGCACAAAGTTGGCAAATGATCTGGGATCTGAGGTGTCGACAGTTGAACACGTCATGGCCGCACTTGCTGGTTGTGGGGTGCATAATGCACTGATCGAGGTCGATGGACCAGAATGCCCAATCTTGGATGGCAGCGCGGTTCCCTTCGTGCGTGCGATCCTTGGGGCAGGGGTGGTTTCATTGGACGCGCCCGTGCGTGCAATCCGCATATTGGCACCTGTTGAGTGCAAAACGGATCAGGGGTGGGCACGTTTAGAACCCTCCGATGCGCCAGAAATGCAGTTTGCTATTGATTTTGCGGATCAGGCGATTGGCAAACAGTCTAAATCACTGAATCTTTCGAATGGTTCCTTCGTGCGAGAGCTCTGTGACAGCCGTACATTCTGCCGCAACAGTGATGTTGAAACAATGCGTGCCAATGGCCTTGCACTTGGCGGATCTTTTGAAAACGCGGTTGTTGTGGACGGGGATCAAATTTTGTCACCCGGTGGTCTGCGCCACGCTGATGAGGCAGTGCGTCACAAAATGTTGGATGCGCTTGGCGATATGGCATTGGCGGGTGCGCCAATTATAGGTCGTTATGTCGGGTATCGCGCGGGCCATGCGTTGACCAATTCATTACTGCGCACAATGTTTGCGAACCCTCGGTGTTTTGAAGTTGTGAATTGTGATCATGATACCGCTGCGTTGCTTCCAGGGGCAGGCGCACATTTGGACGAAGTTTGCGCAGTCGCCTAGGCGATACTTTAATTTAATGCATTCCCTCGGCGATTTTTTGTATGCAGTCTGTAACAATCATTTTGCGTCACATTTTTCTATGCTAGATCATCCCCCAATCGTCAGTTAAGCTGACCAAAAAGATAAAGTGGAAATAGATGACAACAGGCCGCTTACACGCATTTCGAATTGCCGCTTTCGTAACGCTTTTTGCAGTTGCGGGTTGCTCTGGTTCGAAAACCGCAACATTCGTTGACGTCGAAGGCTTTGGCCCGGATCAAATTTATGAGCGCGGTGAATACGAAATGGACCGTGGACGTTTTGCCGATGCCGCCTTTTTCTTTTCTGAGGTAGAACGCCTTTACCCCTATTCAGAGTGGGCACAGCGCGCGATGATGATGCAGGCCTATGCCCATCATGAAAACCGCGCCTATGACGAAACCCGCGCAGCGGCGCAAAGATTCATTGATTTCTATCCTGCAGAAGAGGACGCGGCCTATGCGCAATTCTTGATTGGATTGTCCTATTACGACCAAATCGCTGATGTTGGACGGGATCAAAAAATCACGCGTCAGGCGTTACAAGCGTTTCGAATTGTCATCGAACAATATCCTGACAGTGAATATGCGCGTTCTGCAAATTTAAAATTCGACCTTGCGTTTGATCACCTGGCTGGCAAAGAGATGGAGGTTGGGCGTTACTATCTTGGGCGAAAAAACTTTGCCGCTGCCATCAACCGTTTCCGCAATGTTGTTGAGTCCTTCCAAACCACCACACATACGGCCGAGGCGTTGCATCGTTTGGTTGAGGCGTATTTGTCCCTTGGCCTAACAGATCAGGCACAAACAGCGGGGGCCATTTTGGGCCATAATTTCCAATCAACCGAATGGTACGAAAGCAGTTATAAATTATTGACGGATCAGGGGCTTAAACCTCGTTTGACCGGCACAGGGTGGCTGCAAAAAGTGCATCGTCAAGTGCTAAAAGGTCAGTGGTTGTAAGGGGCGGATCGCGACATGCTGCGTGGTTTGGACATTCGCGATATGTTGATCATTGATCACTTATCTCTCGAATTTTCCTCTGGGTTAAATGTCCTAACAGGTGAAACGGGCGCTGGTAAATCCATTCTGCTTGACAGCCTTGGATTTGTTTTGGGCTGGCGAGGTCGCGCTGATCTGGTGCGCAGCGGTCAAGATCAAGGTGAGGTCAGCGCATGGTTCGATCTGAGTCCAAGCCATCCCGCGCGCAGTGTTTTGCAAGATGCGGGTATTCCGGTAGAGAATGAATTGATTTTGCGGCGGGTTAACAGCCGGGATGGCCGTAAAACCGCATGGATAAATGACAGGCGCGTGTCGGGTGAAGTGTTGCGTGCTGTGTCCGAACACCTGGTCGAACTACACGGTCAGCACGATGATCGCGGGTTATTGGACTCAAAGGGGCACCTGGATTTATTAGATAGTTTTGGCGGGCATGACGAAATGTTGTCAAATGTATCAGCCGCCTACAGCGCCTTACGCGTCGCAGCAAAGGACTTAATCAAGGCCGAATCCGCCCAAGACGAGCTACGCGCAGAAGAAGAATTTTTGCGCCATGCCGTCGATGAACTGCAAAAACTGGCACCAGAGGCAGGTGAAGAGGCCGAAATGGACAGTCGTCGCCGCTTAATGCAGGGGGCTGAAAAAATCCGTGCCAATATCTCCCATGCGGCACAGGCCTTGGGCCGTGATGGGGCTGAGGGCATGATGAACGATGCGATGCGGTGGCTTGATGGTGCCGCAGATGCCGCCGATGGACGTTTGGAGGAGCCGTTGGCAGCGTTGTCGCGTGCGATGGTGGAATTGGATGATGCGGCCCGAGGGGTTGAGGCGTGTTTGGACGCCTTGGAATTCAATCCACATGATCTGGAATTGACCGAAGAACGCTTGTTTGCGATCCGTGCCTTGGCGCGTAAACATAATGTCGCACCCGATGAACTCCCCTCATTAGCGCAGGAATTAAGCGCCAAGCTGGATCTGCTGGATATGGGGGCTGGCGGCCTAAAGGAATTGAACGCCGCTGTTGCCGCTGCGCAGACTGACTTTGATGAGGCTGCTAATGTTCTAAGTCGCGCACGTAAATCGGCGGCACAGGCGCTGGATCTGGCGATGGTTTCTGAATTGACGCCGTTAAAAATGGAACGCGCCGTGTTCACAACACAGATTAAAGATACCGATCCATCGGCAAGGGGTAAGGATCAGGTGGATTTTGTTGTTGCAACCAACCCTGGCGCACCTGCAGGACCATTGGCGAAAATTGCATCTGGTGGGGAACTTAGTCGCTTTCTTTTGGCTCTTAAGGTGTGTTTGTCTCGCGATGGTGCGCAAAACACAATGATATTTGATGAAATTGATCGCGGCGTTGGGGGCGCAACGGCGGATGCAGTGGGGCGGCGTTTGTCGCGATTGGCGCAGGATGCTCAGGTTTTGGTTGTCACCCACTCGCCACAGGTTGCGGCTCTTGGGGATCGTCATTTCCAAGTTGCGAAACAACAAAACGCGGATATGACATTATCGCGCGTTGATCTGCTTTCAGACGCGGCGCGTGTCTTTGAAATCGCCCGCATGATTTCGGGCGATACGATCACTACCGAAGCGCGCGCAGCCGCGCGCGCATTGATTGAAGGGCGCTAGGTCTTATTCGCGCACTAATTTCCCAGGGTTCATCAGATTATGGGGATCAAGCGCCTGTTTGATTGTTCCCATCACATCCCATGCTGCGCCGTGTTCGGCCTCCATAAACTTTTTCTTGCCGATACCGACGCCATGTTCGCCCGTGCAGGTCCCACCATATTCCAGCGCACGCTGTGCCATGCGATCGGACAGGGCAAGCGCCGTTTCGTGTTCAGCCGCATTATCGGGATCAAGCAATAGAACAGAATGAAAGTTTCCATCCCCAACGTGCCCCAAAATTGGCCCCATCAGACCCGATGCGGCGATATCCGCACGGGTTTCTTCGACCGCCTCGGCCAAGTGTGATATCGGAACACAGATGTCGGTAACTACAGCACGCGCGCCTTTACGTGCTGCCAAAATTGCATAATATCCGTTATGACGCAGGGACCACAGCGCTGTGCGATCTTCCGTCCGTTCGGACCATTCGAATTCCTGCCCACCGTTTTCGCGACAAATTGCGCCGAATGTTTCGGCGTCTTGTTTTACGCTATCTGCGCTTCCATGTAATTCGAAGAGCAGATGGGGCATTGGGGGCATGCTGCGATCCGCATATTCATTGAAGGCCTCAACCGTCGCCGTATCCACAAATTCCATGCGTGCCATCGGTAATGCCATTTGGATCGTTTCAATCACGCTTTGCACAGCCCCTCCAAAGCTTTCAAAGGCGACAATCCCCGCGCTGATCGCCTCAGGAATGGGATGCAGTTTCAGGGTCAGTTCAGTAATCAGGCCCAGCGTGCCTTCTGACCCGACCATCAATGCGGTTAAATCATAGCCTGCAGATGTTTTTTTCGCATATGTGCCAGTTTTGATAATGCGCCCGTCGGCCAAAACCACCTCTAACGCCTTGACTGCATCGCGCATGGTGCCATAGCGGACAGTGGTTGTTCCACTAGCCCGTGTTGCAGCCATGCCACCGATGGATGCGTTTGCACCTGGATCAACACTGAAAAACAGGCCCGTATCGCGTAGTGCTTCGTTCACCTCTTTACGTGTGATGCCGGGTTCCGCTGTGATTAGCATATTTTCAGGATCAATGCGCCGGATCTTATTCATCTGTGAAAAATCGATGGTCAGGCTGCTGTCATTTGCCCCAGTCTGCGCCTCGAGCGAGGTTCCCGTGCCCCAGCCCACCATTGGAAGATCAGATCGTGCACAGATTTCAACAATGCGCTGCACCTCATCCGTTGTAGTGGGGTAGGCCACGGCCGCAGGTGGCATCAACTCGAAATGGCTTTCTGAGCGGCCATGAATTTCGCGATCAGATTCTGACGTCGTGAAACGATCCCCCAACAGTTGGCGCAAGGCTTGGGTCGCATTTTGCTTGATCATTGCATCCCTCTGATATTTCATAGCATACAAAGAACACTAGTGCTCTGGCACGAAAATGAAAAGGCAGCAGTCATATGTCTGTGTTGGGTGAAATTTTGGACGGTGTTTTTTCGCGTCTTCGCCTGCGATCCTTGCGGGTGGTTTGGCATGTTGATTTTTGGGGGCTGGCCCTTGTGATTGGCATTGCGAGTGGTGTTGCCGCCGTGTTGGGCGCGCCGATTTCAACCACATTGAGTGTGTTTGAAATGACAAGAGAGTGGCAAACAGGCTTGGCCGTTTTGGTCATGGTTTAATTGGCAACCGGACTGTCATCGCGATATGTGGATCGGTCGTTTTTCCTAACCCAGTTGGAACGTCGCAATATTCATGTTGCGATCGGCCCGCAGGGATATTTGCTCGAATTGGTGCTCACAGATGCCACCATGCGCCCCATTGATGAGGCGGCTCAAGCAGATTAGGATTTTGGTGGAAAAGGGCCATTATGTCAGTGCTGCTGCAACATTAAACACCGCAATGACCGTGTTTGAGCGTACACGCGCGGCCTATCTACCCGTGGTTAAGAAAGGTGGGGACACTGCCCCCTCGCAAATCGTGGGACGGTTGTACGAAGTTGACGCATTGTGCGCCTATAATAAGGCCCTGTCTGATGCCGCAGAGGAAGAGCACAGTTAGTTAAATCTGTTCAACTGCAACTTGGTTTTGTGTGTAAAACGCGATGTGCCCTGCAATTGCTTCGATACCTGCGATCGGCATCTCATAGCTCCATCCCATATTGGCAAGGGTTTGGGATTTCGTGATGATGGAATAATAGGTCGCGCTTCCTTTGTAGGGACAGATACTTGTTTGATCTGTCTTCTCAAGAAACGCCATCGCTAAATCAGATTTAGGAAAATAGATCACTGATGGCAAATCACCTTCGATCAATTCAATCGCATTTTTGCTTTCGCCGATAACGGCACCGCCTGCGCGAACGCTCCATGTGCCCGTGGCGTTGCGTGTTGTGATATGGTCTGACATGGCGGTTCCATTTTTCTTCATGGTCGAACCCAAACCATGTCACTGTAACTCATTTATGTCACAGCGGTTGGGTCGCATCCGATAACCATACCTGTTCTGCTGCGTCTAGGCGAGGATGAATTTTGTCGCGGCATGATTGGTGATAGGAATTGAGCCATGCAACCTCATCACTGTTCAGCATGTCGCGCAGGATCATGCGGCGATCAATAGGCACGTAAGTGAGTGTTTCAAATTCAAGCAGATTGGTCAAATTACCATCGGGTTGATCAGGTGCAGGGACAACAATTAATAGATTTTCTGTACGAATTCCAAAATGCCCCTCGCAGTAAAATCCGGGTTCATTCGACAGGATCATGCCAGGTTCGAACGGAAGTGTGGAACGACGCGATAGGTTTTGAGGACCCTCATGCACCGACAGAACGTGCCCCACACCGTGGCCCGTGCCGTGTTGATAATCCTGACCTGCGGACCAGAGAGCGGCACGCGCAAAGGCATCAATGTCACGCCCCGAAATACCATGGGGAAAGCGCAGGCGAGAAATGGCAATCATCCCCTTTAGAACACGGGTAAAGGCGCGCTTGACCTCATCTAATTGCTCCCCAATCGCGAGCGTTCGGGTGATGTCGGTTGTGCCGTCCTGATACTGTGCGCCGCTATCCACCAAATAAACTTCGCCCGCGTTCAATGTCTTATTACTGTCGGTGGTGACGCGATAATGGGGCAAGGCTGCATTGGAGCCTGCGGCAGAAATCGTATCAAAACTGATCTCGTCCATCAGTGGGTCTTGGCGGCGAATTTCCTCCAGCCGCGTGGCCGCATCAATCTCTGTCAGCGTTCCATGCGGTTCAGTATCAAGCCATGCTAAAAACCGACACATCGCCACCGCATCGCGCAGGTGACTTTCGCGGGCACTTTTTAATTCTGTTGCGTTCTTACAGGCTTTTGGCAGGCTAACGGGGTCGGTTGATAAGATCGCATTGTCGGATAATGCATGAGAAATTGCATAGGGAACGCTGCCTGCATCTAGGCGCATAGCGCCTTGAAAAGACGAAATATAATTAAACAAATCATCTGGATTTCGAAGTTGAACTTCGTTTCCTAAATGCACGCGGATGTCTCGGGCCTTTTGAGCGTGCATAAACAAATCAACGCGTGCATCGTCATGCAAAATCGCAAATCCATGAACCACGGGGTTATGGGATACATCCTGACCGCGAATATTAAGTAACCAACAAATGCTGTCGGGTAAGGATATGAAGGCGGCGGCGTGCCCCGCGGATTTTAATTCTGCGGCTAGGCGTGTGCGTTTGTCTAGATGCGTTTCGCCTGACAGGGTGTCTTCAAAAACTCGTGCCAAACCCATGGGCGGAGCGGGTCTGTCCTGCCAAATCGGATCAACTAAATTGTCCACCGACTGCACCGTGATATTTGTTCCGCGAAGGTCATTTTCCAATGATTTTATTTCATGGGCGCTGTGCAGCCATGGATCAAATCCCACGATACCAGAGGTCAAGTTGTCCTTTAACCAATCGCCCAGTTGCAGTTCAGGCCAATCAACGGGGACAAAGGGTGCGCGCGTTTGTTCTTTTACTTGGACGCGGTAGCGGCCATCAACAAACACACCTGCAGCATCCTGTGTGACGGCACAAAACCCAGCCGACCCTGTAAAGCCCGTAAGCCATGCCAGACGTTCATCAGCAGCGGCCACATATTCGCCCTGATGTACATCAGCACGTGGAATCAGAAAAGCATCAACACCAGATTTGCGCATCTGATTGCGCAGCATAATCAGGCGTTCGGGCCCCATTTCAGGTTCTGAAGAGGCTTCGAAACTTTGATAAACCGCTTTATTCATCTTTAACTCGCGCGTTTAATTCCCATGACACGGGCGCGTGCTCTTGGATCTTGATCAAAGAGCGCGGCCAATTGTTCTGTCATTGCGCCTGCCAGCTGTTCGACATCTGTAATCGTGACAGCCCGTTCATAATAACGTGTCACATCGTGCCCAATACCGATCGCCAACAATTCAACAGCCTTGCGTTTTTCGACCATGGCGATCACATCGCGCAGGTGTTTTTCCAAATAATTTGCAGGATTTACCGATAATGTGCTGTCATCAACTGGGGCACCATCAGAAATCACCATCAGGATTTTACGCGCCTCGGGACGCGCAATCATGCGGCGATGGGCCCATTCCAGCGCCTCGCCATCAATGTTTTCTTTCAGCAGGCCTTCTTTCATCATCAGACCCAGATTTGGGCGGGCCCGACGCCAAGGGGCATCCGCTCCTTTATAGATGATGTGGCGCAAATCATTCAGTCGACCGGGTTGTTGCGAGCGTCCCTCTTGCAGCCATTTTTCGCGTGCTTGGCCGCCTTTCCACGCGCGGGTGGTAAAGCCAAGGATTTCAACCTTCACATTGCAGCGCTCAAGCGTGCGGGCCAAAACATCTGCACAAATTGCAGCAATAGAAATGGGTCGTCCGCGCATGGAACCTGAATTATCCAACAACAACGTAACAACTGTATCGCGAAATTCCGTGTCTTGCTCCATTTTGAAGCTTAGCGGAGTGGTTGGGTTTGCAACGACCCTCGCCAATCGACCAGCGTCCAAAATACCCTCTTCCAGATCGAACAACCAACTGCGGTTTTGTTGCGCCTGCAAACGACGCTGAAGTTTGTTCGCCAGACGACTAACTGCCCCTTTTAGCGGTTCAAGCTGTTGATCCAAATAGGCGCGCAACCGTTCCAATTCGATAGGTTCGGCCAATTCTTCGGCATGAATCTCTTCGTCATATTCTGCGTTATAGACAGCATAGTTTGGATCAGCGTCCGAAATCGGCTGCGGTGGGGGTGGGTCAAGCGGCGCATCCCCCTCTGGCATCTCCATTTCGTCGGACATATCGTCATCAGCACTGTCGTCTTGGCTGATCTGTGCTTCTGCTGCGTCCTGTTGCTGTTCTTGGGATTTTTCTGGGTTGGCTTCTGCTTCATCCTCTTGGCTGTCGTCATCCCCTGTGCTGTCGGGATCTTGATCCTCGTCCTGATCCTCTTGCGCCTGATCTTCTTGATCTTCATCGGGCATATCAGGGTCATTGCCTAACTGATCGCCATACCCTAGATCGCTGATAATTTGACGGGCAAATTTTGCAAACTGTCCCTGGTCTGCTAACGCAGTTTCAAGGTTATCTAGAGTGCCAGATGCCTGTTCCTCGATAAATCCGCGCCACAGGTCCATCACGTTGGCTGCTGCTGGGGGCATTTCGCGTCCTGTGGCCAAGTGTCGTATCAAATATCCTGCCGCCGTTGATAGAGGAGCATCCGCTCGATCGCTAATCGTGCCATAGTTCAAACGTGTCGCCTCTGCTCCGATTTTCGCGTCAATGTTGCCCGCGGTACCCGGCATGTCACGCGCGCCCAGTGCCTCGCACCGTGCGTTTTCCATCGCCTCATAAAGTTCACGCGCCACGGCGCCATTTGGTGCATAGCGCGCATGCGTGCCTGCATCATGATAGCGGTGATACAGCGCCAACGCGTCGGCAGTGCCACGCGCCACTAATACCTCGTCCCGCGTCATGCGACGACTGATCTGCGGTAGGCGCATATTGTCGCCTGACACCCCAGAGGGATCAATTGTATAGGTCACAGTCAGATCTGCATCATTGGCCATGACCTTGGTCGCTTCGGCTAGTGCTTTTTTAAACGGATCTGCCGGGTTATCACCAGGTTTTGACATATCGACCTCTAACTCACCTGCGCGGCTTAGCCTAGTGAAACACTTGCGGCGCTCTCTGGCAATTCCTCATCAAAACAACGCTGGAAGAACTCAGCAACTGTTTGGCGCTCCAGTTCATCGCATTTATTCAGGAACGTCAGACGGAAAGCATAGCCAACGTCTCGGAAAATTTCCGAATTCTGCGCCCAGTTGATTACTGTACGCGGGCTCATCACGGTTGATAGATCGCCGTTCATAAATGCGGTGCGGGTCAGGTCAGCAACCGTAACCATTTGCTTCACCGTTTTGCGGCCCGCTTCTGTGTTGTAATGCGGTGCCTTTGACAAAACGATGGTCGTTTCCGCATCAATCGACAGATAGTTCAAGGTTGAAACCAATGACCAACGGTCCATCTGCGCTTGGTTGATTTGCTGTGTCCCGTGGTAAAGGCCTGTTGTGTCACCCAAACCCACTGTGTTCGCAGTGGCGAACAGGCGGAAATGCGGGTGCGGTGTGATGATTTCGTTTTGATCAAGAAGGGTCAATTTCCCATCATGTTCCAATACACGTTGGATCACGAACATAACATCCGCACGGCCCGCATCATATTCATCAAACACAATCGCCACTGGATTACGCAGCGCCCATGGCAGGATCCCTTCGTGGAATTCTGTGACCTGTTTGCCGTCTTTTAGTTTGATCGCGTCCTTACCGATCAGGTCAATCCGACTGATGTGACTGTCCAAGTTCACGCGCACCGCGGGCCAATTCAAACG
>Ga0181585_10004221_pt1 | contig 12523 bp, 10 predicted proteins | sample 071ome_29_FD_132469 | JGI IMG/M metagenome (GOLD analysis project Ga0181585, IMG submission 132469) | Coastal salt marsh microbial communities from the Groves Creek Marsh, Skidaway Island, Georgia - 071407BT metaG (megahit assembly) | ecosystem: Environmental > Aquatic > Marine > Intertidal... | reverse complement strand
ATAGCCTGCAATTCTCTCATGTTGACGGAGACTTTATTCCTTATGCAGCTCACTTTGCAGAAGATTGTTTAGTTACTAAATCTGGTAGTTTAATTCAGGTTATTAAAATTACTGGCTTTGCCTATGAGATTTTTGATAAAAAACATGCGTCAATTAGAGAATCAATTAGAGCTGCAATTAAAAATCACTTAAAAAGTGATTCTTTTGCTTTATGGACTCATACTATTAGAAGAAAAAAAGATTTATCTCTAAATGCTGAATATTCAAATAGTTTTTGTAGCGATCTAGATAAAGGCTGGAATGGCCTACATGACTGGTCTGATAAATATGTTAATGAATTATTTATAACCATCATAACAGAGCCTAAATATTACAAATCAACCAACCTAAATGATATTCTTAAAACTTTAAATTTTTCTGTATTAAAAATATCAGAAAATAAATTCTTAAATAAACAATATGAAGAATTAAATCAGGTAACTGATAATTTTATTTCTGAACTAAGTGATTTTGGACCAAAAAAACTAACAATATTTAAAAATGATGGTAAATATTATTCAGAGATATTACGTTTTATTGGTAAAATAATTAATCTTGAAGAAAGAGAAATTCCTCTAAAAAAAGCAGATATATCCAAATATTTACCATATTGCCAGATTGTTTTTGCTAATAATAGCTTAGAAGTACTTGATGAAGATAGAAAACATTTTGCATCAATATTATCTGTAAAAGAATATAGCGAATTATCACTTAATTCTATTGATAAATTTTTGTTTTTACCAATGGAGTTTATAGTAACACAGACTATTGATTTTTTAAACTCTAATGAAACTTTAGAACATTATAAATATCAGCATGAAATAGCTGAGATTGGTGATGATAAGGAATTTATGAAAAATCTAGAATTATCTAAGATGTTTTCTGAAGATAGCGCTAATATTACAGCTTTTGGTGAGCAACAAACAACTATCATGTTTATTGCTGATAGTAGTGATGTTTTAGAAAAAAACATAAAAAAAGCTTGTGATGTTTTACTTAGCTATGGTTTAGTTATTTATAGAGAAGATATAGCTATGGAAAATTGTTTTTGGTCTCAGCTTCCAGGCAATTTTTATTATATTTGTAGAAGAAAACCAATAAATAGTTCTTCATATGCTGGTTTGGCCTCTTTATCTAATTTTCCAACGGGTAAGGCTTATAACAATAAATGGGGAGATGCTGTTACTTGCTTTAATACTCATAATAAAACTCCTTATTTCTTCAATTTTCACCTAGAAGATAATGGTCATGCAATGATTATTGGTCCATATGGTCATGGTAAGACTGTATTATTAAATTTTTTACTAGCACAATCGCAAAAATTTAATCCTAGAATTTTATATTTAGATTTCAGCAATAGCTCAGAGATTTTTATAAATGCCTTAGGAGGTAAATATTATAGAATTGAGAAATATAGTGATAATAGATTATTTGCACCACTCAAGACATTAAGAGGTAGCCCTAATATATTATCTAGATTTTTATCCTATATATTGATACAAAAATCAGAATTAACATCTTCTAAATTCAAGCAAAACCCTGATAAGACATCAATTATTACTAATATAGTCAATGAAGTTGAATCAGGTAAGTTTAATAAACTATCTGAGTTATCTAATTTTTTTACAAATAAAGAGTTTAAGAAAATATTTGATATATGGTTAGAAGATAATGTATTTGGCAATGTTTTTGATAATGAGAATGATATATTTGAAGAATCAAGAATAACTGGTATAGATTTTTCAAAAATTGCCAGTTACAAAAATATTCAAGTGCCAATTACCTACTATCTTATGAGCTATTTAGAAAAAACTCTGGATGGCTCTCCAACTATATTAGTAATTGATGAAGCTTTTAAGCTAATAGATAATCCTTTTATAGCTAATGATTTACATGATTTTTTTGTTTCTTTAAAACAAAAAAATGCTATCGTTGTTTTAGCATCTGAATCAGTTGAGGATGCTACAAAAAGTAATATAACTAAGATATTAATTGATGAAATTCATACTCAGATATTTTTGCCGCAAGATAAGATTGGTATAGAATTTCAAAATATTTTTAAGCTAAATAAGAATGAGGTTAGCCTTTTAGACGGTATTTCGAAGGATGAACGTCACGTACTTATCAAACATGGTGATGCCGCTATTGTAGCTGAGACAGATATGTCTTTGCTCGAAGATTTAATGATGGTTTTATCTACTACTGAAATAGGTTTAAAAATCATGAAAAAAATAAAATTAAGAGCAGGAGAAGATCCAGCAGCATGGCTACCTGTTTATAGGGAGGTTATCGAGGAAATAATTAATGATAGTGATGACCTTATTCATGAAGAGGAGGAAGAAGAGGAATTTAACTATGAAAATGCTGCCAGAAAAGAGGAACAACAAAGAGTAAGCGATAAAATCTCAAGCATTAGGAATAAAATGTTAAAACCTAAAAATTAACAATTAATTTATAACTATAATAAATTAAGTAAATAACCAAAGAGATTGTTATATATCTTCTATATTTCACTCCTGAAATAGCAACTAGAAAACTTGCAACCGAACCAAATATATCAATTGGTATTAAAAGTAAAAAATAACTTATTATTAATTTTTTTCTTTCATTAAGTTTGAATTTTAGGTTTAAGCCATTTCTTATTATTCTTGCTAATATAAAATTAAGAGTTAAACCAATAGCTGAACCAAAAAATGCAGCTAGATATAATAATATATTAGTGTTATATAACAAGGCTGATTTAAGTGCATATTTGTGATGCATTGGGACTATCATTGCTGCTACTAATTCATCACTAAAGATAAACCAAATTAATTCATTTAAGGACATTATTATAATATTTATGAGGTTCTGTAGGCTAAATAATCTGTAAATTTCTTTAAATTATCACTTTTATTTGCATATATATTTAGTTGCCCTTTTGCCTTATCAGTAAAACTCACCAATTCTTTCTTTGCTTTTTCTTTACCAATTAGGGTTACTAAATTAAATTTTTTATTATTTAAATCTTGATTTAAATCTTTACCAATATCCTCTTCTTTTCCATCAATATCTAGTAAATCATCTTTTATTTGATAGGCCATACCAATATATTTACCATAATTTTCTGCAGCTTCATATTCATCCTTATTATATGAATCTGCTATTATAAATGGTGCTATACATGAAAACTCTATTAGCTTTCCTGTTTTTAACTGTTCTGTTCTTTTTATATCTTCTCTTGTTCTATCATTTTTTAATATATCATAATATTGTCCTAATATCATGCCATTACAACCAATATTTTCTGCCATTAGATCTATTAAATTTAATATTTTTTTAGCATCATTACATAACTCTAAATTTGCCAATATTTTAAATGCTATGGTTTGTAAAGCATCACCCGCTAGGATTGCTATATCTTCGCCATATTTTATATGGCTTGCAGCCTGCCCTCTTCTCATTTTACTATTATCCATTGCTGGCAAATCATCATGTATTAATGAATATGTATGGATTATTTCGATTACTGCGGCAATAATTAAAAATTGCCTTTCTTTGCAGGAAGATATTTTAGCAAAATTATAAACAAGATAGGATCTAATCATTTTGCCAGGTGCTAATGCAGAATATTTTAATATTTTAATAATATCTTCAGATAATTTATTACTTGATTTATTAAGCTGGAGGTTAATTTCTTCTCTTACTTTTTCTGCAATTATATTTAGATCTTTTTTGATAAATTTTGAGTATTCATCACTCATTTAATTATCTTACTACTAATACTGGTTTTGTGGAATGTCTTACAACTTTTGCAGCATTTGGACCTAATAAGTAATCTTTTAACTCAGGTCTATGTGCAGATACTATTATTAGATCAGCATTTATTTTTTCAGATGTATCTATAATTGCTTGATATACTGATCCGCCTTTTTTAACTATAATATTTCCTATTTCTGCTTTTGTGATTTTTAATTTATTATCAACAAAATCATGAAGTGCATCTTTGGTACTTTCAACTACTTTCTCAACGGATGACTTTGGAAAATATTGAGATACAATTGCCATACCATAATCAGGTATAACAGTCATTACATGTATTGTTGCATTAAAAGCCTCTGCATATTCAAGAACAATTGGAAGCGATTGATCATATGATGATTCTTCATATATGTCGATTGGATATAAAATATTATTATACATTTTTTGCCTCAAGAGTATTTTTTTGTTTTTTTTGACGATAATAAATTAAAATTAATAGTAATAATGTAGGAATATATATCCATATATTACTTGGTTGCTGGTTTTCTGTTCTTATATTTAGAATTTCAAAATCCATCTCTAAACCATCATTATATGCTTTACTGCCAAATTTTACTGTTGATACATATAGTTTTCCTTCCTCTTCATATAGATTTAAACCATAATTTTGTAGTTTTTCTGAGGCTTTACCTTCAGAGTCAAAATTAACATCAAGAAAGAATTTCTTTTCATCACCAAGAAAATCCATTCCTAATACTTCCATCCTTATTTTTTTATTATTTTTATCTAATATGTCATATATTTTTGTTGCTTCATAGCTTGAATATGGTGGAGCTATCCTATCCATCCATATAGATGGAAGGAATATACTGAATGATATTACTATTAAGGCTATTGATTCATATAGTTTATTTTTAATGATGAAGTAACCTTGAGTACCTGCTGTAAAAACTAATATTGCAATAGTAGATTTAATAAAAATTATTATCATTTCATGGATAGATTCAACTCCTATAAGTAGAAGCTTATTGTCAAAAATAAATAGAAATGGCAGGATCATTGTTCTCATGCTATAAATAAATGCTTGAAAGCTGGTTTTAATTGGATTACCTCCTGAAACGGCTGCAGCTGCAAATGATGCAAGACCCACTGGTGGCGTTACATCTGCCATTATACCAAAATAAAATACAAAGAAATGTACGGCAACTAATGGTATTATAAGGCCATTTTGTTTACCAAGTTCAACTATTACACTAGCCATTAGGCTTGATACTACAATATAATTTGCAGTTGTTGGTAGCCCCATTCCAAGTATAATGCATATTAATGCGGTAAATAATAACATCATCATTACTGAATTACCTGATATAATAGCTACAAATTCAGTCATTTTATTACCTACACCTGTTTGAGTAACTGCTCCAACTATTATTCCAGCTGCTGCTGTTGCAACACCAATACCTGCCATATTTTTAGCACCAGATATTAGGCCATCATATAATTCATATAATCCTTTTTTTATTGATGCTTTGTAATTTGAATCTTTTCTAAAATAATTTGTTAATGGTCTTTGAGTAACCATTATTAATATCATCATAAATGTTGCCCAATATGCTGATAAGCCTGGTGATAATCTTTCTATCATTAGACACCAAATTAACACAGCAATTGGTAATAGGAAATGTAGACCTGATTTAACAGTAGGGCCTACTTCTGGAAGCTCTGTAATTTCTTTTTCTGGATCATCTTCTAGATCTTTATTTCCTGCTTTAATTTTGATTAAAAATATATAAGCAGAGGATAAAATAGCTATTATTATTGCAAGCCCTAGAAAATCAAAATTCTTTTTAAGAAAATTAAATAAATGATAGCATATTCCAGATATTATAAATAATGAGGAAATTATAATTCCTGTTCTTAATAATGACTGACCTATTGTTGATTTATTTTTTTTTGGCAATGTTTTCATATTACTTTTTAACGCTTCTAAATGAACAATATAAAGAAGTGCTATATATGATATAACCGCTGGTATAAATGCATGCTTTATTACTTGTGTGTAAGGTATTCCTATATATTCAACCATTAAAAATGCTGCTGCACCCATAACTGGCGGCATTATTTGCCCATTTACTGATGATGCAACCTCAACAGAGCCTGCTTTTTCTCTTGAAAAACCTACTTTTTTCATTAATGGTAATGTGAATGTTCCTGTTGTTACAACATTTGCTATTGAAGAACCTGAAATCAAGCCTGTCATTCCCGATGATAATACAGCTGCCTTTGCTGGCCCACCTTTCAAATGACCAAGTAAGGCAAATGCTACTTTTATAAAATAATTTCCTGCACCAGCTTTTTCTAGCAATGCTCCAAATAGTACAAATAGAAATACAAAACTTGTTGAAACTCCAAGAGCTATACCAAATACCCCTTCAGTTGCTAGCCAATGGTGAGAGGCTATTTTTGTTAGGTTATGTCCTTTATGTATTAGAACCTCAGGCATATATGGGCCAAAATATGTATATAATAGGAAAAGTGAAGCTATTATTGTAAGCGGTGGACCTAATGCCCTTCTTGTTGCTTCTAACAATAAAACAAGACCTATAATTGAAATAATAACATCCCCTTTAGTTGCCATTCCAGCTCTTTGTGATAGATCATTATAAAATATTAGTAGGTATAAGGAGCTAAATAATGCTATGCTACATAAAGCCCAATCGGATATTGGTATTTTTTTCTTTTCAGATTTATTAGTTGCGGGATAGCTAAGATATACAAGAGATAAAGCAAAGGCCAAATGTATATATCTGGCTTTAGTTGAATCTATAACTAAATATTTAAAAAACTGTATATTTTCTGCTAAAAAAAATGGCAGGGGTGATGCTATCCAGATTTGGAATATTGACCATGAAAAAGCAATAGCTAATATAATTTTTAAACTCAACCCAGATGGTCTTCTGCCACCTGTATCGCTGTCAAGAACTAGATCTTGGAGTTCTTTTAGATTTTTATTAGTCATTTATACAGGCTAATTATATTTTAATCTTTGGCAGTAATTAAGCCTTTTTCATAAAAATATCTTCTTGCGCCCTCATGAAGTGGAGCTGTATTTCCACCGTAAATTAGATCTTTAGGATTTAATGTTTGAAATACCGGATGTAATGTTCTAAAGCTGTCAAAATTATCATATACAGCTTTTACAATTTCATATGCAACATCAGCGTCTAAATCATCAGTTGCTACAAATGTAGCTTTTACGCCAAATGATTTTATATCATCTGGATTGCCAACATACATACCACCTGGTATCTCTGCTTTAGCGTAGAAGCTATTATTTTTTACAATATCTTCTACTTCTTTACCGCCGATATTAATTAATTTTGCATTACAAGAAGTTGTTACCTCCTGAATCACACCATTTGGATGACCAGAAGCAAAAATCATTGCATCTATTTTATTATCACAAACTGCTTGAGGCTGCTCAGATGCTTTAAGCTCTGAAGCTAGCTTAAAAGTATCTTTAGTCCAACCTTTAGCATTCATTATTACATCCATTGTAGCTCTTTGACCTGAGCCAGGATTTCCTATATTAACTCTTTTATTTACTAGATCTTCTAAGCTATTTATGTTAGCCCCTTCTCTGGTCGCTATTGTAAAAATCTCTGTATGAAGAGAGAATAATGTACGAAGGTTTTTTCTTGCTTTTCCTTCAAATGGACCTGTACCATTATAGGCATGATATTGCCAATCAGATTGCACAACACCTAAATCTAGATTTCCCTGCTCTAGGGCATTTAAATTATAAATTGAACCACCAGTTGATTCAACAGAGCATCTTATACCATGAGTTTTCCTTTGCCTGTTAACAAGCCTACAAATTGCTCCTCCTGCTGGGTAATAAACCCCTGTAACACCTCCTGTACCTATTGTTACAAATTTGTTGCTAGCATGGGTCTGATCTGATGAAAAGAATAATATGGATGTAGCAAGAAGCGAAAGTAAAACTAAGTATTTTGGCATAATTTTTACCCTTTATAGATGTTTTCAAAGAGTATTTTTATATACTCCTTATTTCAGATGATCAAGTAAAAACTTCTGTGAAACCACCAATTAATTTAATTTCATATTTATTTTTTAGTTTTTTATATTGGTTTTTGGTCAGTTCATAAATGCAAAATTTTTGCTTAGCGATATTAATTTTACAGCAGCTTTTTAAGCATTCTTCACCTATTTTTTGAGAACTTAATATTATTATATTTTCAAAATCATCTACATTAACATCGAGTTTTGCAATTGCATTTAAGCTGCTTTGATAATTTTTTGAAGGGTCAATATCTGGAAGTCTGGCAAATATTTTAAAATCTTGGTTTTTAAGCAAGAATTCGTATTGCTCATTATCTTTTTTATCTAATATGATTACATCTTCAGCTTTTTGTGTGTTTTTTAAAAGAGACTTATTATCATATTTATTAATCTTTGTTAGCGCAGAAAAATATTCTCTTATAATTCGGATATTATTATCATTATCTATGTTAGAAGAATAGAAATTAACCTCAAACTCTCTTTCAGTCTGTAAAGACAGAGATATTATCTGGCGCCATATCTGAAATATCGTCACTCCAGATATTTTGTCAGTAGAGGTGATAAGATTTTTAACCATCTCAGCCTCTCTTTTTGCTTTGATAAAGCAAATATTTAAATTTTCTTGTTTTAACTTAGAAACTTCTTTTACTAAATCCATCCTGCCTTCTAACTGACAAATTATTTTTTTATCTATTTTATCTATTTTATCTCTTATTTGATCTAGTTTTTTTTGCATAATTTAGCTGTAAGAATTACTTGATATTAAAATTATTAATATTTCTGTGTCTAGTTTTTTTTATTTATGATATTATCATAATTAATAAGTTAAAATTTATAAATTTGTTAAAAGAATCTTTTTTTGGAAAAAATTATCAAAAATGTAAAATTGGCAATATTGTTAATATAGCCAAGAAAAATCCTATTTATTTAGATTCAGGCGAAATCATTAAAGACTTCCCTGTTGCTTATCAAACTTACGGAAAGCTCAATGCCGCAAAAAATAATGCAATTTTAATTTGCCACGCCCTTACTGGTGATCAATATGTGGCTAGCAAAAACCCTGTAACCCAAAAAAATGGCTGGTGGGATCATATAGTAGGAGAAGAAAAAGCAATTGATACTAATAAATTTTTTGTAATTTCAATTAATAGTCTAGGAAGCTGCATGGGTAGTTTTGGGCCTAAAGAAATAAATAAAGAAACAAATAATCCCTACAACTTATCTTTTCCTATTATAACTATAGAAGATATGGTCAAGGTACAGAAACAATTTATTGAGGAAGTATTCGCTTTAAAAAAACTTTATAGTGTAATTGGGGGATCAATGGGTGGCATGCAAGCATTGGAATGGTCTTCTAGTTATCCCGAAATGATAAAATCCGCTATCATACTTGCTTCTTCGGCAAGGCATACAGCACAAAATATTGCTTTTCATGAAGTTGGGAGGCAAGCAATTATGGCTGACTCCAACTGGTATAAAGGAGAATATATTGCCAAAAAATCTTTTCCCGAGAAAGGTTTGGCTGTTGCGCGAATGGCAGCACATGTAACATATTTATCTGAAAATGCATTAGCTGAAAAATTTGGACGCAACCTTCAAGAAAAGAAAAATTTTACCTATAATTTTGATATAGATTTTCAAATTGAAAGCTACCTACATCATCAAGGAATAAATTTTGTTGATAGATTTGACCCTAACTCATATTTATATATAACAAAGGCAATGGACTATTTTGACCTTGGATCAAAACACGGGTCTTTAGAGATAGCATTTGAAAAAGCTGCAAATATTAAATTTTGTTTAATTTCATTTTCAGATGATTGGCTATTTCCGACAAGCGAATCTAGATTTATATTAAGAGCACTTAATAATATAGGAGCAGAAGTAAGCTTTGCTGAAATCAATAGTACTAGAGGCCACGATTCTTTTTTAGTTCCAAACAAGCAACTAGATGATTTAATGGAAAATTTTATTTTGGGCTTAAATGACAGATAACAATAATTTATTACCAGCCGAGTTATTAGTAATTGCAGATTTAATCAAGGAAGACAGCAAGGTTCTTGATGTTGGCTGCGGCTCTGGTGAATTATTAAGCCATCTTAAACAATATAAAAATATTTCAGGCAGAGGTATAGAAATAGATAATAACTTAGTATCCAAAGCCTTGAAAAAAGGTCTTTCTGTAATGCAAGGAGATGCTGATAATGACTTAAAACATTATCCATCAGATAGCTTTGATTATGCTGTACTTAGCCAAACATTACAAGCAACAAAATATCCTGAATTAGTATTAAAGGAGTTGAAAAGAATAGCTAGATATGTTGTAGTTTCTGTGCCAAATTTTGGTTATTTTGAAAACAGGCTATATCTAGCTCTAAATGGAAGAATGCCTGTTACAAAGACATTATCATATGAATGGTATAATACCCCTAATATTCATTTTTGTACAATTGAAGATTTTAAAATATTAAGTAAAAATCTAGATTATAAAATTGAAAAGGAAATATATGTAAATGATGATTTCAAGTTTTTCAGCAAAATGAAATATCTAAACATAATTGCCAATCTTTTTGCAAAATATGGAATATTTTTATTAAAAAGAGGACAAGTTATTGACGAAACAGAAGAAAAAACACAAGGCAAAACAGCCGAAAATGCCAAACTTGCCCCCTGTTAAAAATTTACTTAAACTTGAGTATTTTTTTATTTTTGTTAAAAAAAAATATTGAAAAAATGGCTTTTGATAAATTTTTTTCAATTTTTGGTTGAATATTTCAATCTGAGGGTGTAATAAAATTTGTAATTGTAATAATTTTATGTTACAAATAAATTATATGTTAAAAATTGTGATGAGGTTAAAATCATGTTAAAAAGTAAAAAATCAGGTTTTTCATTAGTTGAATTATCTATAGTAATAATAATCATCGGTCTTTTATTTGTCGGAGTGTCGGGTGGAAGCAAGCTTATTAAATCAGCAAAGTTAAATAAAATTATGCGTGATATATCAGCTGTAGACACTTCTTTCTTGGCTTTTCTTCAAGCTTATGATGCATATCCAGGTGATTTTAAAGATGCAACCACCTTTTGGGGAACAACTGGTGTAGCTGATGGAGATGGTGATGGAAAAATAGAAATCAACGATGGAGCCGCAGCCACTGGAAATGATGAAGTATCTAACGGTTTATTGCATATGCAAAAAGCAGAGCTAATTGACGGAACATTTGATATAGTTATTCAAAATTCTTCATACGCAATGAAAGGTGAATTAAATTCTAAACTTGTGTTAGCTAATGAAGCTAACTCTGCCGGAACAAGCTTAGGAGGCTTCAACTCTTCTTTATCTGGTCAAAATCTTATAGTTCTAGGTAGAACAAATAGCGCAGCTAGATCAACAGGCGACGCAGGAGCAGGATCTGCATTTATTTCTCCAAGAGATTTATATTCACTTGATAGTAAATTTGATGATGGAAATGCAGTTGGTGGAAAAATTTCTTTTAGAGACGAAACCGCTGGTGGTGGTAACGTAACACCAGCTACCTGTGCAGACGCAACATCTGGTGTATATGTTGGATCAGAAACAGATGGATGTAATATGATCTATAAAATGAAAATACGTTAATTTTCTAAATCTTATGTTGAAAAAAATTCAAAGAGCTTCATTTATAATGAGGCTCTTTTTTTATTAGGTGTTGCACCACTAATTATTTTATGTTATAAATATATTAATATGTTTAAATTTATGAAGAGGTATATTTCATGTCAGCATTTACAAAAAAGGGATTTTCATTAGTAGAATTATCCATAGTATTAATAATAATAGGATTATTATTTGTAGGAGTTTCTAGTGGAGCTAAATTAATTCAAGCGGCTAAAATTAATAAAATAATGACTCAAATCTCAACTGTTGACTCAGGCTTTTTAGCATTTTTTCAAGCTTATGATGCATTGCCTGGTGATTTTAATGATGCAACATCTTTTTGGGGTACAACTGACATTGCAGATGGCGATGGTGATGGCAGCATAGAAATAAATCCAACTGCAGCAGCTTCAGATGCAAAAGGTGATGAAGTTAGTAATTCTTTACTTCATATGCAAAGAGGTGAATTTATTGAAGGTAATTATACAGCTCAAATTGACCAAGCTGAATATGCATATAAAACTGAACTTAGCGCTCATTTAATTATTTCTAGCCAAAAAAATTCAAATGATAATGACCTTACTGGATTTCCATCTATAAGTAATAAAAATACTATTATTTTAGCAAAAAATGTTAGTAGCTCAAGATCTGCAACAGATCCAGGAGTAAACTCTGCTTTTTTAACACCAAGGCAAGCATATACTATTGATAAAAAATATGATGATAGCCTACCTAAAACAGGTAGAGTAACATATCGCGATGAATCAAATGCAACTGGTAATGTGACAGAATCTAGCTGTACTGATGGTTCTGATGCATATTTATCATCCGGAGCTAATGCAGAAGCACAAGGTTGCAATTTGATATATAGTATTAATAATTAAATTTATGGATATTAAGATGAAAAAAACACTAAACTCCGCCTTTTCCCTCGTTGAACTCTCTATTGTTATAATAATTATTGGATTATTATTTGTTGGAGTCTCTGGAGGTAGTAAACTTATTGAGTCAGCTAAAATCTCT
>Ga0181585_10004220_pt1 | contig 12527 bp, 12 predicted proteins | sample 071ome_29_FD_132469 | JGI IMG/M metagenome (GOLD analysis project Ga0181585, IMG submission 132469) | Coastal salt marsh microbial communities from the Groves Creek Marsh, Skidaway Island, Georgia - 071407BT metaG (megahit assembly) | ecosystem: Environmental > Aquatic > Marine > Intertidal... | reverse complement strand
TTTATCTCTTAATATCTTACATAAAAGTAAAATTTGTGAATCAATATTATCTAATGTTGAAAGATAAAATAAAATTGCAGCTTTTTCACTATCACTTACATTATTATTTGTTATATCTATAAATAAGTTTTCTAGATCACTATATGACAGAGTTTTTTCTGTCTGGATTTTAAGCAAATAATCTTTCATTAAAATTTATTAAGAAATTATCTTAAGAAAGGCTCTTTCTAAATTTTCTGATTTATATTTAGCTTTTAATTGTTTTGGCGTACCCTCAAAATTAAGTTTGCTTTGATGAATAACACCTATACGATCACATATTTCTTCCATATCCGATAAAATATGCGAACTAAAAAATACAGTATTACCTTTTTTAGCATAATCCTTTAGCAAATCTTTTAGTTTTATTCTAACATGAGGATCTAAGCCACTCATTGGTTCATCTAATATTAACAAAGGAGCTTCAGATAATAATATTGAAATCAGACCTAATTTCTGACCCATACCTTTAGAATATTTATTAACTCTTTCATTTAATGATGAAGCTCTTAAATCCAAGTCTTTTGCAAATGATAATGCTTTTTTTTCATCATATTTTTTGTTGAAATAACCAACTGATAATTTAAGGAATTCATGACCTTTTAAATATATTGAAGGCTGAAATTTTTCTGGAAGATATGCTATATTAGAACGGGAGTCTTTTTCTGTGGAGTTTATACCAAATAATTTTATTGAGCCTTTATCTGATCTTAATAAATCTAGAATTATTTTAATTAATGTGGTTTTTCCAATACCATTAACACCTATTAAGCCAAATATTTGTCCTTTAGGTATATTAAGAGAAATATTATTTAATGTTTTATTTGTTTTGAATGATTTAGAAATATTTTTAATTTCAAGAATATTAGTTTTAGCCATATTTACTTACCTTCAATAATATTAAGAGATGTACCTAACCTAAATGATTGATTAGGTTTAAGTGAGAATATTACTATCGCAATATTATCTGTAATTTCAACATATACATTATCAGGAATTTCTCCAATATCAATAATTCTAGTTAATGTCTCTACGAATTTACCATAACCTGTAGTCCATTTAAATTTGCTTTCTTTTTCTGAAACAGATAGTAATTCAAGGTCTGTTGAATTATATTCCTTATTGATTTTAGAGCCATTAACCCAAATGCTCCAATCATCCTTATTATAATATATAATTGAGTTTAAATAAAAATTTATTGTATTTCTTTTTACAATTTGTTCTTCTTGTTGCTCTATATCCTCTTCATTAAAATTCTCTTGAACTTCAACCCCTGCATCTACTGCATCCTTAACTATTTTTAATCTATCGATTTGATCATTACTAAAGAATAATGAATCATGTTGATTGAATTCATACATATTTTGATCTTTGCTTTCTTTATTATTTTTATCTATCTTCTGATTATTTTCAGGCTTAGCATCTGAAATATTTTGCTCTAGAGATTCATTTTTTGTAGCAGTATTATTCTCAGTAATAGGTACAGAAGGAGCTATATTAGCTGGCAATAAAGGCTCGTTTGCATTTGCTATTATGATCTTATTTGAAATAATAAATATTAATATTATTAATGTATTTTTCATAATTATTTTTCTCTTAAATCATACCAATTACATATTATTTCTGCTGTAACAGCAGAGTAGTTACCTTCACTTTTATTATATTCTGCTAAAAAGCTTGAATCTAAATCTCTGTCTAAATTAACTGAATAGCTTTGAAACTCTAAATAACCAGGAAACCTTACTTTTAAATCATTAATAAAACTAAGCATGTCTATATCTGTTAGACCCCTTATTATTATTTGCATCCTACTAAATTCAGATGATATGTCATCACTCATTTTATCTTTATCTTCAATTATTTCTGGTTTAGACATCTGGATATTTAAGGAGTAAAAATTATATTTTTCTCTCAAATCATTTACAATATCTTTGGCCGTACTAATTTTTAGCCCTGTAAATCCTTCATCTCTTTCTGAGATTAAATCTTCCCATGTTTTAAGAGCTTTTTCTATATCTTCTGTTTTATTATTAAAGCTGGTAATTTTATTAGTATATGTAGCTACCTCATTACGAAACATCCTCTCCTTTTTAACTAGCTTCTTTTTATTAGAGGTTAGATAATTATTTGAGTAATAAAATGATCCTAATATGCCAATTAGAATTATAAATTTTATGTAAACTTTAATCTGTATTTTTTTTTCACTTATCATTGCTTTCCTTAATATCAAAATTAATAGGAATATCTTCTATTTTTTGACCAAAATTTATTGTGTCAGGTAAGTCTGAATGAACAATCTCATAACCATTAAACTCGGTTTTTAGATCTCTTATAAATATATCATATTTTGAAAATAATTCTTCATAGCTTAAATCTTCAGCAATAAATATAGCATTAATTTTAAGTAAAATTTTATTATCTTTATCAATTTTATATTGAAAATTTTTAACTTTTACTTGATTTGGAAGAATTTTTGCTGCTCTAACAATAATACTAAGAGGATCCCTTGCTATAGATTTTAGTTTTTGATGTATTCTTGATACTTCAATTACTTTATCTTCATCAATATCAAAACCAAATTTTTCTTCTCTGATATTTTCTAATCTTGTTGATAAGGTGGACATTCTAAACTGATATTTTTCAATATTTGCGTTAGTATTATTTATTGTATTCAAATTTATAAGATTATAAATTATTAAGGTAAAAAATGAAAATAATATTCCTAGGTTTAAACCAATATTGATATTATTAAGTGATGATATCTTCATCAATGTTTTGGTGAAAAATGGAATATATTTTCCTTTTTTTATAAAATAAGCAGAAATATCTTGCTCAATTATATTTACTCTAGATTTAGGGGTTTTCCCACTATATATTATATCAAGAAATTCATTTTCTTGAATATATATAACATTATATCCTTGTATCGATGATGCGGGTAATATTTTTTGAAGCTTAGCATCAAATAAAGCATAAATATTAATACCTTGTTTATCTTTAAATCCAATCCTTCTTAGATATTCAACCGTTCCAATAATTTGATTTTTTAAGGCCTCAACTTCATTTATATTAGTATTTATATTTTCATAGTTTAGTAATCTTGTAAAAATTAATTGAGAATTTTTTAAGACATTAATTCTAAATCCACCCATTTTAGTTTGAATTACAGTCATAGACCATAAAGCCTCAGTCAATGAATAACCTTTCTTTTTTAGATTAGGTGTAATGTTTTTTTCTAAATTTGATAATTCAATTGGAAGAGAATAGATTGCATCAATTGGATTATTTAGATTTTTTAAATATTCTACCCACTGAGAAAGCGGAGGAACTGAGGAAATATTAGATACAACAAAATTTGTTGCTGATTTATCTTTATGTTTTTCAGTTAATGGATAAAAATTATTAAGATCATTTTTATTATAATCTCTTGCAATTCTTCTTGATAGCAGCTTTTTTATTACTAATGGATTACTAGAAGGTATTTTGATAGTTTTTAGGCTTTGCTCGCTTACATCAGTTAATATATAAATTGGCACCTTATGATAGCGTCTTATAAAATTTGCAAAATCTGTAATTTTGTTATCTTTTATATTTTGTATTTCGATATATTCTTTAGGAATATTTTTATCAAATAATGTTGCTGAGACACCATTATCTCCGATGAATATTACAATTTTTTTTAATATGAATCTTTGAAAAAATACTAACATTACCTAATCTGACTAAAACTTGAATATAATGGACCAAATACTGAAAGAGAAATCCACAGAAGCAATAATCCCATAATTAATGTTAAGGCAGGCTGAATTATTCCTACCATTGCCTCCACCGCATCATTTACCTCTTTATCATAAAAGAATTTTACATTTTTTAGAGAATCCTCCATATTTCCTGTTTTTTCACCAACCTCAAACATTCTAATTACCAAATTTGGGAATCTGTCTGAAATACGTAGTGAGTTACTTATAGAATTTCCATCTGAAACATCTTGACTTATTTCTGAAATTGATTGTTTTATAACCTTATTTTTTACTACTTTCTCCACAATTGAGAAGCAATCAATCACATCAATACCGCTTTTAAAAGTAATTAAGAAAAACTGACTAAATCTTGCTACATCAATTTTTAAAACTGTTGAGCCAATGTAAGGGGTGGATAATATTATTTTATCTATCATATAGGAATATGTATCGAACACCCTGTAGCATATTTTATTTAATATGATTAATATTATTGGAACTGCTATCATATATTGCCAATTATTTTGAAAAAAATCGGAGAAATTAATCAGTGCCTTAGTATAAAATGGTAGATTAAAATCTTGTTTAAGCAAAAACTCTGATAATTTTGGAATTACTACAATCATCATTATTGCTGTAACTATAAAAACAACTATTATTAAAAATATTGGATATCTTACAGCTTTTTTAGTTTTATTTCGTATATCTTCAGACCATTTTAAATGATCACCAAGATATGCAAATGATCTACTTAGATTTCCAGTTTGTTCTCCTGCTTTTACTAGACCGACAAATAATTCATCAAATGTTTTAGGATATTCTGCCATTGCTTCTGACAACATTTTTCCAGATTTTACTGACTCATAAATATCCTGCATTAAATCACGAAATTTATTATTATCTTCAGAGTCTCTTAAATCTTCAATGGCTTGAGTAATTGGTACACCAGCCTTATCTAGCTGTTCAAAATGAGTACATAATAAAATTAAGTCTCTACCCTTAATTTTTTTAGATAAACCAAAGCTTAATAGTGATTGAGAAGCTAAATTATGGCTAATTAACTCTAAACCAATTTCCTTTAATTTATATTCTAAATCATCAATATTATCTGCATTCATTGAGCCTTTAAATTGCTTACCCGAACTACTGATAGCTTGATACATAAAATTTGGCATTATAATCTCTCTGTCATATCGACATTTCTTATTAATTCATCTATATCAGTTATCCCTTCAATAACTTTATTTATTCCATCCTCTGCCATTGAAATAAAGCCCTCTTTAACAGCCTGCTCTATAATTGCATTTGAAGTTGCATTCAAGGCTATCATTTCATCAATTTCTTTTGATATTGTTAATATTTCAGAAATTGCTACTCTTCCTTTATAGCCAGTATTTCCACATTTATCACATCCTTTAGCCTTGTATAAATAAACGTCATCACCTGGATTTGATCCTATAATCTGGCATTCTTCTTCAGTGGCTTTTTCTTTTTCTTTACAGTTATTACATAAAATTCTTACTAATCTTTGCGCAATACAACATATTAATGAGCCAGAGAGTAAACCTGATTCTACACCTATATCCTTTAATCTTGATATAACTCCTATGGAGTCATTTGTATGTAGAGTAGTAAATACCTGATGCCCTGTCATTGAAGCTCTAATTGCTATTGCTGCTGTCTCAGGATCACGAATTTCTCCTACAAATATTACATCAGGATCTTGTCTTAATAGTGACTTTATCCCTTCTGCAAACCCCATACCTTTTTCAGAAACTGCGGTTTGTCTTATAAGTGGTATTTCATACTCTATAGGATCTTCTAATGTCATTATATTTTGATCTACAGAATTTATATAATTTAATATAGAATATAATGTTGTTGTCTTTCCACTACCAGTTGGACCTGTAACAACGATTATGCCTTCTGGCTTTTTTAATAATTTTGTTAATTGCTTGATGTTATGCTCACTGTAGCCTAACTGATCTAAATCTACCAATGATTTTGCTTTATCTAATATACGCATCACGATATTTTCTCCATGCACAGTTGGCTGAGTTGCAACACGAAAATCAACTTCTCTACCTAGAACATTTGCTGTAGCGTGCCCATCCTGAGGCTTTCTACTCTCTGCAATATTCATGCTAGACATAATTTTAATTCTTACAGCAATTGGAGGCCAATAATCAATATGAAAAGCCTTTACCTGCCTCATTTTACCGTCCACTCTATATCTTAGCCTTAGAAAATTTTCTTCTGGCTCAAAATGTATATCTGAAGCATTATCGTGAACTGCATCAATTAATATTGAATCAACAAGCCTTACAATAGGGCTTTTATAATCTTCATCCATTTCTGCAGATTGGCTATCTATTCCCTCTTTAGCATTTTCTATTTCTTTTAAAATACCATCAATTGACATTTCATAGTCGTAATATTGATCTATTACTTCTAAAATATCCGTTTCAGGGCTATAAACTGGCTCAATAGTAAAGCTTGGAGGAAAATATTTTTTTGCTTTATCAAGCGCAATTACGTCATATATATCATGAATTGCTAATGTAATTTTTCTAGGCTCAATTTTCACTGGGATAATTTTATTTGCTAGAGCTACATTTTTAGGAATTTTCTTTACGAGTCTTGGATCAAGAACAATTGATTTCAAGTCAAACTTCTTTACCCCGGATGTTTTAGATATTGCTTCACCTAAGGTACTCTCTGTAACAAAACCCATACTTACTAATATATCACCAAGAGATCCTTGACCCTTTATTGCCATTTGTTTTTTGGCAACTAATAGCTGATCATTAGAAATTATACCTTTTTCTAAAAGAATTTCATCTAAGTCTTTTGCTTGCTCTCTTGTATTATTTTGTTCTGTATTTTTTTGCTTTTCTTCTTTCATCTATTAAATAATACAAACTATAATTAATATTTAATTTTGTTTATTTTCAACTAATATTTTTAAAAAAGATTCATTTGCATTATACAATTTTCATTATAGTTGAAAATACAATAGTTAACAAGCTTTTCATTTTTCCTACATATACATTTCTTTTCATGATCATTAAATGCATTATCAGATAAAAAAACACCTTTTATTGGATTGCCATCATCTAATTTAATATCAATATCTCTGGCAACTATATTTGTTGTACATGGAAGGGTTAAATTTCCTTTATTTTTATGATTTGCAATTCTTAGAAAATTTTCTTTTCTATTGAATGACACATTAATATTATTTAATTTGCTGTCTGTTAAAAGCTGATAGCCACATTTTGAATATTTGCTAGCTATCATATTAATATTTTTTTTAGCATATGATAAATATCTATATTGAAAATTTTTGTCATATATTAAATTAGCTTTTTGCATATGTTCAAATACATATAGGCTTTCTATATTATCAGAAATTATGTTATCACCATTGCCATTAAAATTACTATTAATTATCTGCACTGCTCTTGGAAAATCTCCAGGATAAAATCTATATATTTTCTGAAAAAATAAAATAGAGCTTTTTATTTCACTAATTTCATTAATCAGCATTAGATTGCTATATTTTTCACTTAGTGATTGATATAAAAAAATAAGTGATGAAATTATCATTATAAATGTTAGTGTAATAGCTATTTCAATGAATGTCATGTTATATAATATTAGGTTTATTCTTTGCTTTATTTTCTTTTTTATTATTAGCGTAATAATTTTATACAGTCAAAATAATAATAAATCATATTTTTTTCAGGAATTAATCAAGAATAAATCTTCCATAATTGGTAAAGCAAGAATAATTGATGGAGATTCTTTGCTTATCTCAGAAAATGAAATTAGACTTCAGGATATTGATGCGCCAGAATATAAACAACAATGTAATGATAAAAACTATATAAAATATGATTGTGGTATAGATGCATTATTATATTTAAAAAAACTTACAAATGGCAATATAGTTAACTGTAAAATTTCTGGTAAAGATTTTTATAATCGCTATTTAGGAACTTGTTATGTTAACGAAAAAAACCTTAACAAATTAATGATTAGATCAGGTAATGCCATAAAATTTGGTGCAGATAGTAAATATTATCAAGATGAACTATATGCCAAAGTAAATAAACATGGTATTTGGCAAGGAGATTTTATTACACCGCGTCAATATAGAAAGAATAATAAGTAATTATTTATCTACCAATCTATTCTTTGCCTCGTTAATCAAGCTAGATATATATTCAGAGCCCCCTTTATCGGGATGATTATATTTTATCATTTTTTTATATTTTTCCTTAACCTCACTTATTGAACAGCCCTTTTTTAAACCTAATATTTTATACGCTTCCTCTTCTTTCATATTAGTATTTTTTGCCTTTCCTTTATTTTTGATATATTTAGCTAAATAATTGAGCAAGCCAAGATTACCAAGTAATAACCTGGTTAATTTAAAGATGATTGGCAGCGCTATAGTTGCAAGAGCAAGAAAAAACTGCCCAAATTTTATAAAAATAATCGTTAGCGGAATTAATAAAATAATAATTAATATTAATTTAGGAATTTTTATTTTTTTCTTATAAATAAAGATGGAAGTTAATATTATTATTAATAAACCCGCAAGGATAATAAACATATTAAATATGAATAGCTCTATCAAAAGCGTCTAATATCGACTCATGAATAGCCTCAGATTGCGTTGGATGCGGAAAACAAACTCTAAACAAATCTTCTTCTGTTGCCTCTAGGTTTTTAGCTATTACAAAATTACTGATTAACTCTGTGACATCTGCACCGATTAAATGAGCTCCTATCAACTCCCCTGTTTCTTCATTAAATATTACTTTAACCATACCAGATTTTTTTCCTATAGCTATAGATTTACCATTAGCCATAAATGGAAACCTTCCAACTTTTATATTAGCATATTTTTCTTTTGCCTGCTCTTCTGTATATCCAACTGAAGCTATTTGTGGATATGAATATGTACATCCTGGTATATCTTCTATATTCAGCTTATGAGGCTTTAAACCCGCAATATGTTCAACAGCATTAATAGCTTCATGTGAAGCTTTATGAGCTAACCAAGGAGCTTTTGTCACATCACCTATAGCATATATTCCTTTTTCATCTGTTTCACAATAATCATTAGTAACAATATAATTATTTTGTATTTTTATATTTAATGATTTTATGCCAATATCCTCGATATTTGGCAAAACACCAACTGCTTGGATAATTTTTTCAACATTAATTTTTTCTATTTTATTATTTGCTTTATTTTGCAACTCAAGAGATAAGCCTGATTTACTTTTAGAAAAAGTTTTTATTATAGTGTTTTTCTTAATTTTAATACCTAAATTAGAAAATTCTTTTTCAGCTATAGTTGAAATTTCCAAATCTTCCGCTGGAAGAATTTTATCAGCAACCTCAATTAAAGTAATATCAACTCCCAGGCTATTATAAAAACTTGCAAACTCAACGCCAATTGCACCACTTCCTATAATAGCTATAGATTTTGGTTTCTCATTTAAATTCATAGCCTCTTTATATGTTAATACATCTTTATAATCAGCCTTTATGTTTGGTAATGTCTTTGCTTTTGCACCAGTTGCTATAATGATGTTATTTGCCTCTAAATCTTCTATATATTCGTTATTTTCATCAAATATTCTTATTTTATTTTTACCATTTAATCTGCCATAAGCATTAAATAAGGTGATATTGTTTTTTTTGATTAAATGATCAATTCCTTTAGATAAACTAGACGCCACCTCTCTTGATCTTTTTATAATTTTTTTAAAATCAACTTTGGCATCCTTAACAGTAATACCATATTCTTCAGCATTATTAATATAATGATAAATTTCAGCTGACTTCAATAATGCTTTAGTTGGTATACAACCCCAATTTAAACATATACCACCAAGATGAGTAGATTCAATTATAGCTGTTTTTAATCCTAATTGCGCAGCTCTGATTGCTGCAACGTAACCACCAGGACCAGCTCCTAGAACTATTAAGTCAAATTTTTTCATAATTTATAAATAATTAAAATTTTCTTTGTAATGATAATTTAGCTCCAAATGTAACTATTTGTTCGTCATTAATGTTTTTACTAGATTTTCTACCTAAAGCAAAATTAAGATTATTAGCAAATTTATAGGCTATTGATATTTCATTTTGATTTGATTTATATTTTTCACTTTCTGTCGAGATATCTTTTGTTAATCTATTAAGATTAATTGCCCAACTTTGATAACCTAATGTAAGCAACATATTTAAATATTCATAATCTCCTGGTAATTGCGAATCTCCAAAATCTGGACCAAAACGATAATTTACGGAGTTAAAATTATTGATTTTAACATATTCAATTACTGGTAATATTTTTAGATTATATAGCATATATTTATCAACACCTAATGTGAATGAATAGCCGTTTTGGTCGTCTTTCTTTTGCGAGGAATTACCTGGACTTACATTTTGATAACTAAGATTATAAAACAAACCTTCATAATCATAAAAATTATCACCAAAAATATTTAAACTATATGATGATAACCCCCTACTATTACCAGCTTGACCTATATTGCCATTACCTCTTTCAGATTTGGTTATAATAGTATCTTCAAGTCCTGTTTCATCATTAAAAAAACTACTAACAGTAATTATATGATTTCCATAATCTTCAAGGTTAATTTTTGCATTTATTTTAGCTCCTAACTTTCCAACTAACTGATATTCTTCAGCATAATCAGTTCCCCATATTGAAGAATTTAACTTTTTACTCCATAATAAAGCAAAATTTGGGTTATATTTACCTATTATTAACTCAGCTTCATCATTACTAAATTTAAGATTTAAACCTTCCAATATTATAGCCTCGTTTTTAAAGAAACCACCCTGTTTTTCTAAAGATGATTTTACTTGGTGCAATGACCAGCTAGTGTTTATATCTAAGTAATCTTTTAGGTTAAGATTAATTTGTGATTTTGCTTCAATAAATGTATTAGTTGCTTTTTTACTATTAGTATTTGCACCTTTAACACTATTAATTCTGTCTGACTGCAACTCAACATGATATTCTCCACTTATTTTTTTTGGGGCTGCATATGAAAATGAGGCAAAATTCACAATGCAGAACAATAGAACAAATAATCTTTTCATCATTACACTACCAATAATACTGGATTCTCTAAAAAATGCTGAAGTGATTGCAAGAATTTTGCTCCAATCGCTCCATCTACAACTCTATGATCACAAGATAATGACAAAGCCAGTGAATCAATAGATTGTAAATTATTTTGCTTGTCAAAAACAACTTTCTTACTAGCAGCTCCAACTGATAATATCGCGCTTTGAGGAGGGTTAACAATTGCATTAAATTGTGTTATACCATACATACCAAGGTTAGAAATACTAAATCCTCCACCTTGAAATTCATGTGGTGCTAATGTGCCTGCTCTAGCTTTTGATGCTAGTGATTTCATTTCTTTCGAAATGTTAAATATTGTTTTTTGTTCTGCATTTTGAATGATTGGGGTAATTAGCCCATCATCAATTGACACTGCAACAGAAATATCAATGTTATTATATTGTAAAATAGAATCATTATTCCATGATGCGTTAACTTCCGGTACATTGTTTAACGCTAATGCAGATGCTTTTATTATTAGATCATTTACACTAATTTTATAAATTGGCTTTCCAGATTCATCTATATTAGCATTATTATTTATTTGAGATCTTATTTTCAATAGCTCGCTAATATTACAATCTAAAGATAAATAAAAATGTGGTATAGTTTGCTTTGCTTCAAGTAATCTTTCTGCTATTACCTGCCTTATATTATTATTTTCGATTATGTTATATTCATTTTCATCCCTAAAGATCTTATCAGATGATGCTGGTGCTGACATGTGATTTATAACGTCAGATTTAATAACTCTGTTTTTTGGACCAGAAGCTTGGATATTTGATATATCTATATTATTCATAGCTGCAATTCTCTTAGCAACTGGAGAAATTTTAACGTCAGAATTAACATCTTTACTTCTAGTAATAGTAGTTACTGTTTTTGCTATATTTTGTTTTTGTTCCGTTTTGCTTCTGCTAGAATTAGTTGGTTGTTTTTTTTCTTCTTCTTTAACTATGCTAGATGTCTTCTCTACCTTTTTAGCAACATCTTCTTGCTCATTTTTTTCTTCAGCTTTATTTGCTGGCTTAAAGTTTTTTAAGCTATCTTTTGACTCTCCATCTTCGAGCAAAACTGCTATAACTGAGTTTACAGCTACATTTTTTGACCCTTCAGCTATGATAATTTTACCAAGAGTTCCATCATCGACTGCTTCAACTTCCATTGTTGCTTTATCTGTTTCGATTTCGGCTATTACATCGCCTGAACTTACTTGATCACCTTCAGATTTTAACCATTTGGCTAGATTACCTTCTTTCATTGTTGGTGATAAGGCTGGCATTAATATTTCGATCGGCATATTTTCCTCTAAATGTTAAAAATTTTTTTCACTTCTTCTACTATCTCCTCTGTTGATGGCAAAGCAAGCTTTTCAAGATTTGCAGCATAAGGAAGAGGAACATCTTTACCACTTATCCTTACAGGCTCAGCATCAAGGAAGTCAAATGCTTCCTTACAAACTATGCTAATAATTTCAGAGCCAATCCCACATGTTCCAAAACCTTCTTCAATATTTAATATGCGATTAGTTTTTTTAACTGAAGAAATTATTGTTTGCTTATCTA
>Ga0181585_10004219_pt1 | contig 12530 bp, 9 predicted proteins | sample 071ome_29_FD_132469 | JGI IMG/M metagenome (GOLD analysis project Ga0181585, IMG submission 132469) | Coastal salt marsh microbial communities from the Groves Creek Marsh, Skidaway Island, Georgia - 071407BT metaG (megahit assembly) | ecosystem: Environmental > Aquatic > Marine > Intertidal zone... | reverse complement strand
TTATTTTTATTGTTCTTTAAAGATTTGTAATGTAATCAACGACATTTTTTTTGATAGGTAAATCTTTTTCCCTTTCTTCTTGTATTTTGCTTAAATTAACCACTCCAACTTTATCGGGAACGTAATTATCGGGTGGGGTTTCTATTTTATGGTCTTGATTAAGTAATGAATAACTATGCATTATACGAGTACCACCGTTACCTTTTGCTGATAATTCATCAGAATCCATATTCCAATATGAATAATTATCCGACATAGTATTGCCCATTTCTAGAGTCGAAAACGCTAAAGGTTCGCCATTTCCTTCCGTGGCTTTATTTTTCTTTTCTTCGTTTTCTTGATGAAAATAATTGTATATGTCTTGTCCAAACAATACACGATTACCATGATTTAACAATAAGATTGCGGGAACATGTTCAACTTGTTTGGGTAGTAATAATTTTTGTCCATCGGGCATTGTTACGTAAATTTGTCCATTGGGCTTCATTTCCCTTTTGTCAATGCAGACAAAATACATATCTTTGCGATTATTGTTTCTTGCTAAATAAATTAATAATTCTTTGCTGTGTTCACAGAAATTACTATAATACAAAATTAAGCTCATTTAGTTAATTTATTGTATAGAAATGACATATTTTTTTTAAATATCAAATCGATTTAAAGTTTTTATTTTATTTGTTTATAACAGACAGGGTAATGGCGCAACAAAAAAATACAACGATTGATATGAAAAGATTTTCCAATATCATTCCTCAGCCACAAGTTCTGGTAGTCGAGGAAGACAAGACACAAAACCGTCTTCATCTAGGTCTCCGCAATGTCAACGTCAGTCTTGTCAATGCTTTGCGACGTACGATTCTAGAAGACATTCCGATTGTGGGAATTAAGACCACCCCTTATTCGGAAAACCAGGCAAAATTTCAAATTAATACTTCGGGACTCAACAATGAAATTCTCAAACAACGACTTTCTTGTATTCCGTTTATGATTTCCCCGAGCGATGATAGTTACAAATCACTGCGTCTGGAAATTGATGTTGAAAATGAAGAAGAAGGAATCAGATATATTACCACCGATGATTTTCGTCTGTTTAATACAGAGACAGAAAATGAGTTGACTGAAACCCAAGTGCGCCAAATTTTACCACACGATGAATTGACAGGAGACCCAATATTATTTGCGAGGTTGAGACCACCAATGTCACAGAATTCGAAAGGAGAACAATTGAAATTGACAGCAACATTCTCGAAGGTAACGGGTAGGGATAGCGGGACATTTAATTCGGTTAGTTGTGCCACGTATAAAATGACGGAAAACGAAATAGAGCAAAAGAGAGAATGGGGACAACTGAAAAGTGAATATAAGAAGCAAAAACTCGATGAAAATGAAATCGAGGAACGCTATCGTAATTGGAAATTACATGAAGCCAAGCGATTGACGATGCCGGATTCCTTTGAATTCTTTATTGAGTCGATTAATGTATATTCAAACGTAGAGACATTTAAAATTGCTTGTGAAATATTGAAAATGAAATTTGAAGCATATCGTACAGGTGAAAATAATCCATATATTTCATTTGAGCAGAAAAATTATGCAATGGAAAATTGTTATGAGATAAAGATTGAAGGTGATGATTATACTACTGGGAAAATGTTGGAATATGTAATGCATGAAAAATTCTTCAAACCCGGCATACTGTCTTATGTGGGATTTGTGAAAGTACATCCACACGACTCACATTCTATCATACGTCTTTGTATAGCGAGCAAAGAAAACGCAAATGATGATATGGTTCGCAAAATAATATATGAGAGTTGTGAAGAAGCGATAGACGTGTTTGATATATTGTATGGGGCTTTATAATTAAAATAACCATGAAAATTAAAATAACCATGAAAATTAAAAAAATTACTTAATTTTACACTTTTTTTTATTTTATTTTATTTTATTTTTATTTTAGCTATTATCTTACCTTTACCTTAATTATAGTCGAAATTAATCGAATGCATGATTAATCTGGGCTCCAACGTTTTGATTACCTGTTCGCGAAATTTACATCGCGTCATTCCTTTTGATTTCTGTATTATTTCTCCTTCTTCTATTTCGTGTTCGTATTTATCAACTACTTTATTATTTACTTCCAATGCATCTGCTAATTTTGCCACGCTTGTTCTGAATTTTGGCAATGCTTTGTTCGGACAAAACCACCAATTGTTGAATTCGGCACGCAAATCGTCTATCCACGCTTCAAATTGCGGTTCATATTTTTGAACGAATTTAGAACGGTCTTCGGGGAAATATTTTAAGTATTCACCCAACATGTCAACCTCATTCGAATAAGAACGCGCTAGTAGATTGTAGTATCTAAACTGTGTCTTAGGTTGATTATCGACGAGATTTTTCACGTATTCGTAGTTCGCGTTGATGAATTTAGCGCGTTTTCCATCCAGGTTCCTAATAAATAAGCCTTTGTAAATCCAATTCCAGACACCATCTTCGAGTTCTTGTTTGAGTTTCAGTAAATCCGCCATCCCGTTTTCAAGTTTCGTTACCGTGGAAAAGGCTGAAGTGAGCGTGATTTCACCGCTGAAAAACCCCTTCTCGATGAGAGATGCCAAATGATCGTCTTGTCCGATTTGATTGTAAATCAGGTGTTCTGTCCCCGTGGTTTCTTTAGAGGCGAAGATGTTAACCAAATAGATGTGAGACTCTCTAATGGGAGAAACAATGCGGTTTTTTGGATGTTGCAAGACGAAACTGTATCCCAAATCTTTGCAGAAATAGGAGAGTTTGAGCTTCTGTTTTTTGAAAGTTTCCATGAACATGGCACGGAAACTCATGTCTTTTTCATCGTCGTGATAAAACTTAGAGTCCGCACCGATACAACTTCTGGTAGCGATACGCCATTTCTGGCCGTCGTGGAAGAAATTGATCATTGTGCCTTCAATGATACTTTCGATGTATAGCGGTTTTTCTTTAGTGGCATCGTCTTCCTGGAAGCCGAGTTGTTCGAAAGAAACCGATTTAGGCTGTGCGGCGAAAACGACTTTGTATTCACCGTCTTCTTTTTTGACGATGACCGAGCGGAACAAGCCGAGCGTGTGAGCGTTTTCACTCGTCAATTTCTCGCGGTCATATTTAATGATAAACAAATCGCCTTCGGATGAAGGCACCACAGTCAAATGTTTAGATGCTGCATAGGAAGGGTCTTCGATGACTCGTTCAATCGATGAAACGTATTCCTCGAATCTCATAGGAGTAGCAAAAGAACTTTGGTAACTAGCCATAATGGGTAGCGTTAAGTAGCGTTAAGTAGCGTTAAGTAGCGTTGTATTTAATTGTATTCCAGGACTTGAGAAGATGGTTTACAGATATTATATTTCGATTTATCTAAATAATAATTTAAATTTTGTAATACTTGTAATATTTATATGGAGGAAGAATCTCGAAATCAATTAGTAGAAAATGTAAAAGAATGGATACAAATAGACAATCAATTAAAAAAGATACAGAAAGAAGCTAGAGAATTGAGAAAGAATAAAAAGACATTGTCTTTGTCGCTCATAGAGATAATGAAAAGTCACGAAATAGACTGTTTAGACATCAAGGAAGACAAATTAATATATTCGAAAAATAAAGTCAAAAAACCGTTAAGTAAGAAACACTTAATGTTATCATTGTTGAATTTTTTCAAAAAAGATAAACAGAAAGCACAAGAAATTCAAAAGTATATTATGGAAAGTAGAGAAGAAGTAATTAAAGAAAGTATTAAGAGAAAATTATGATGACAATATATAACAAAACGATATGTCTACAACAACGGCAACATCATCATCAACATCAGAAGAAGGAGCCAAAGGAATGAATAATGTTAAAAAAACCGGAATTAGATTGGGCGTGGTTTTTGTAGCCCTTTTAATACTCAACATGTTTGTCAATGTTATGGTTTATATAGATTTTTTAGGAATGGCTAAAATAAAGTCTTACATTGATATTTATTTTATGTGGATTTCGGGCTTTATATTGCTAATTACTTATTTGAAGCCATGGGTAAAAGGGGGGCTTGAAACAATTAAATTAAAGAATCAAGATGAAAAAGACACGGAAGAAAAACAAAAATACCGAGTTACCATAGAAGCATAAGTCTTTTGAAATCGGAATTCTTTAAGTTCAAAAATGATAATATATTTAACAAATCGAATTAAAATTAAATAAGCAAATTCATTTAAAAACAATGCACAAAAAATGCAACAAATTTTTAGATGGTGAATTAAATGAATTCAAGAAATCTCTAAAACAGAAATTGGTTGAATTGGGCATTGTAAATGTTGGCAACAATAAAACCGTTACGAATGAAGACGAAGAAACAAAAAAGATGCTTAAAATCAGCAAAGAATTATTGAAATTCATAAATGATTTTAAACCCAAACAGTTTGCCGCCGAAGACTTTAAAAAAAGAAAGCGTGTTAAAAACATTGTCCCTGTACAAGAACGTTGCATGGCTTTGCGTTCCGACAAACAGCAATGTACTCGCCGTAAGAGAAACGGTCACGAGTTCTGCGGAACCCACATTAAAGGTATTCCGCATGGCAAAAAAAACAATACACATAAGGTCGTAAATGAGAAAACGATAGCATTGAAAACACAAGACATAATGGGTATTATTTATTATATAGACGAGCGGGAAAACGTTTACAATCCTCGAGATATAATGAATAACAAAAAAAATCCTCAAATCATTGCCAAATATACGAAAAAGGGAGATAAGTATAGTATTAAAAACTTTATCTAACTTTCCCTTACTCCTTTACTCCTTTACTCCTTTACTCCTTTACTCCTTTACTCCCTTACTTACATAAATACATAACTATGATATATGAAAAAATTGCCAAAACAATGGTAACTAACCAAATAGGTATAATTGTTTTTTTTGTTTTACCCAAGCCAAACTCACGTATGGCACCATTCTTTTCAAAAATGAATGCTGGCTCAGATATTTTCATAATGCCAAAAAGAATGATAAATAATATAATAGCGAGAGATACTGCATGCTGTTTTATGAGTTCTTGCATAATATGTATATTTAAGAGATATATATATTATAATTAATCGTAATATTCCAAATCTGGCGAATCACCGTCATCATCGGCAATAAATAATTCGTTATCTTCGTCGATTTCTCGCTGTAATCGTCTTTCCGCATTCCAATCTTCACGGTCATATATTCCCATATACATGCGACTGACTTCATCCAAATTATTGTATTTTGATTCATCTTGTATCATTTGGTCTATCTGATGGCGTTCTTTATCGTATTGATCGGCGTCGTATTTGAATACCGCGTTCGTTTGTCCTAAACCCCATTCCCCGAGGCGAAGGTTTTTCTTCAAATTCTCAATTTCACGATTTGTTTTATCCATTTCCTTGAATTTTCGCTTGATTGCTTCTTTTTCCTTGTCTTTGATTTTTCTTACCATTCCCTCCATCTTTTGTTTCGAATAATCTACCGTTTTCTTATGCGAAAGAGCAGAATTGAGATTTATCCATAAAAACTCCGCGATTTCTCCCTTCAATTTCCCCACGTCTTTATACATATCCTCCTCTTCACTCATCATACTTAATCCTATGTCTTTTATTTCTATTATTTCTTTTTTCGGTTCTCTTTTTTCTCTCTTTCCTCTCTTTCCTCTTTCTCCTTCTCCTTCTTCCTCTGACTCAATCATTGAATCATCCGAATCACTCATAAACTGTTCCGAATCTTCGTTTTCTCTTTCGTCATATTCTGTGCCTTCAATATAAGCCACCATTATTGAGAAATAAAAGTATTTGTGTAACTTTGACAATAAAATACCATCAAACAAAATACTTCCGTCTAATTGTGAGAAAATCTTTAAGTGTGTCAAAAACTCAACTATATCCGCGAAATGTGTTTGAATAAAGGACAAATTAGAATCAAAATATTTACCAAATTCTTTTTCCAAATTATAAAACTTATTATAGAGACTATTGGTCTCATTTAATATATTTTGTATGTCTTTCTCGTGCCTTGCACTTAATCCCCAACTTTTCCAAGATTCGGGTATTTCTATCTCATAATCATCTCCCGTTTTAAACATTTTCAATGATTTGCTCGTTATTTTTGCAGGGTTAATGATACTCAAACTTTTGATATGTTTCATGTAAAAATCTGACATGAAAAATCCTCGTTCATCATCCGACGATAATATGACATTCTCCGCATCATAATTCCATTTATCCAGTTGATTCATTTTACGATTAATTGCCACAGGTGTTTCATCTGTGTAAAAACTGAAAAAAGTTGTAACTTTTTCGCTCATTTTTTTGGTTGATGTTTCGATGTCGGACATTATTATTTCTCTAATTCCTGCGGTTTTCAAACGTATATAATTGTTTAAACTCTTCATTATTTTAATATGTTCGCGAATTACAGGTGCCTTTAAACTATTTTTCTGTTCTAAGAGTGTGGCGCGTTTTATTTTGTTTGACAATATTTTTTTCAAATGCGTGTCCTTCGAAACTGATATAGAAGTACTTGTTGACATTATAGGTGTCAAATTACGAAGATTATTTTTCTGCAATAGTTTTCGGGTAATATTTTCATTTACAATTGCTTCTTCGGCTTTTAATAATTTAATTTTTTCACCCAGTCCCATATTCTTATTTTGACAGATCCCCCGGAAATCCTTTTCAAAAGCTATTTTCCCATCCATGCCACAATGTTTGATATAAATGGCGTATAAAGTATCTTCGCTCAATTTATCGCTAAGGGGAGGATACGATAATTTATTATTGGTAGTACTTATTAGGCTAGGGGGATTCAAAAGTGCCATAATATTCTCGACCGAACGTCGGTGAGCAGATACCTTGGAGTTATATACTTCAATTTGTTTGTCTAAGTTCGAAAAATATTTAATAGCGGGTTCTACCTCATCGCCTTGATTTCCATTACAACAACTGTTTTCCAAATATGGTGTCCCGTCAAAAGTATTTAATAACCTTGGTTCGCGTTTTACAATCTCCTGGATTGAGTGTTGTATGGCTATGGAAAAGGTGTTTATTTTTCCCTTGATGACATTTAACTTTTTATTCACCTCACCATCGGTTCTAACATTTTTTAATAATGTATATGCAAAATTAGGACTGACGTCTCTTATATTGTTCTGTTTGATTGGTTTGAGTGGGGGCATGAATGTACCCCACATATTATGTTCTTCTCTACCTTCTCTCCCTTCACTTCCTTCTTTATCAGATTCCTTACTGCTCATACTCATACTCTTACTCTTATCCTTCTCAATAATTCTCATGGTATCCTTAAGATACTGTCTTCTTCGTTCAAGGCGTATTTGAATATTGGGAATTTTTTTCCGTATCTCATCATCTTTGAGAAGTTCTTCAAAATTACTTCTGAATTTGGTTTTGTATTTATTAAACCTTTGATTTTTAGTAGATTTACTTAATTTCGGAATAACACCCCATGGTAAATTTTCGATTGCCTTTGTTTCATTGCCTTTTTTATCCTTTTTGCCTCTTTTTGTTGATTTAACACTTGATGCAAAACTCTGCGCCACACATAATACATAATTTATCACGTTATTGTTTTCTTCCAATGGAAATCCCGAAAATGATTTTTCACAACCGTCATAACCATCTTTTATTTTTATGGGTGTTTCATTTGTCTGAAGCGCGATGATATAGAACATCATGGTTAATTTTAATATTATTTGTGCTCGGTATTCATCATAAGTAGGGTAATTGGTTTTACCTTTATTTTTCTTCATTTTCTCTTCTATTCCCTTATTGTATTTCCTTTTGTTGATTAAACGATATTTTTTCATTATCGTTGTAGCATTTTCTACACCCTCAATAATAAAATCATCGTCTATTTCCACTGTAATTTTCATACGACCCTTTAAATCATATACAATGTCAGATATAGTCTGTTTAATCTCTTCATTGTATACTGGTCTTTGTTTTAATGCCAAACTACTGCTATCTTTCTTTTGTTTTTCATGTTCCAAAGATGCGAATATTTGTATGCTTTTTTCGTGTTTTTGGTTAACTTCGTCCTGGCTGGTTAAAAAATCGGATATTTGTTCTTCTTTGGTTTTTTCCATAATTTCACGTGTTCGCATCACAAAACCCTTGTCATCAAATCCTTCGTTTTCGTCATATTTAATATTGGATATGGTGTAACCACTCCATTTATCTACGATTTTATCACCCGCATCACTTAATCTACCCTGTCTGCTTTCAATTAAATCCAATTCTTCGTTGTAACGCCCCTGAAAATATGCATTTGCCAATTTTACAAAAAAAGTCGGCAATAATTTCAAATCACTGCTGTTACAATATAACCAATATTTATTCTCGTCATTAGCGTAGTTATAGTCACGGCAAAAATTTTGCGCGAAAGTAATTATCTCTTTCTGTCTCTTAACAAAGTCGAGCTCGCCCAATATCAAATCCAAAGCTTCGGCATAAGGCGACGTTTTGATACGACGTTCTTTGTAATTTTTTGCAATATCCATTTTTATTTTTTCTCCCGACATTCTTTTTTCTTTCTCCCATTTCCTTTTTCTTTCTAATTCAGCAATGTATTTTTTGAATTTATTGTTTAATATCGCCTTCATATCCTTACTCTGAGTGAAATATTCCTGTTTCACATATTCCATCAAATGCTCGGTAAAAGCTTTCTTGATTTTGGAGCGATTATCTTGTATTGAATTACAGTCACGTTTAACATTAAGACAATTACTTCTGGTATTACAAAAATTTATAGATGGATTTTCTCCATTAAGAACATCGTATTTTTCCCATACTGAATCTTTTCGAATATAATATTCTTCTACTTCATCTTCTACATTTAATACCGCAAAGTGTCCGTCTTCGACTATGGGATTACCACGTTCATCTTTTATGGTAGTTTCTTCAAAATTATCATCGTTATTACCGAAAATATCGCGTTTTTTGTATTGATCATCAAAATATATTTCTTGGTCATCGTCATCACGTAAATCATCGTAATCGATGTATCTTTTCGCGAGGAAATGCTTTTTTCGGCAATTTTCTCCACTTTCGTCATCTATCTCATTTCCATCGTCATCTCCTTCGACTAATGCTGCACTTTTTTCCAATAAATCTTCAATATCTATAGGCTGGTAAGTAATCATATTGCTCAATGTTATTGCGGTATGGAAGAGATTGCCATTATCAATTGAATTTATGAGACTTATTATGTCTAATTTACCATTCATTTTATTAATATCGTATAACTCCAATACATTTGAAAATTCGGGGTTTTCTTTGAAAACGGTAGTTAACGGCGAAAAGGTTTTGTTTTTGACGGACTTTTTTATAATTTGATTGTATCTTTTAATGCGACTTGCATTTTTATAGTATTTTTTTTTAATATTATCAATGTTACTCATGATTTTTTCCTGTAATTTAAAAAATTGACTCGCGTGTAAGTCAGGGTAATAAATATCGAAATTGGATAAAAATTCCATATACTTGGTAAAACTGGTTAAATAAGGATCTATCGCAATGGAAAGCAAATATTCGGTTGAAGGCAATATATCGTGGAAATAATTTCGCAATGCTACCTCCATATTGCCTCTTTCACCATAATTTCTCACAGGTTCAAAGTTTAATTGTTTTATGGTGTCAAAACTGCGCGATAAACTAGTGGAAGACTGAGAATATATATCTCCACCTCCATCTTGTTCCTTGGCATATTTTGGGTCGCTTTGTTCCTTGATTTGAAAGGTATTAATTTGATTAAAAGTACGATTACTTCGTTCAGAATCACGCAAAAACATATTTGGCACATTAATGATTCCCAATAAATTCTGATTGGTTTTCCTATAAATATTATTCATTGGACCAATATTTCCACGAATGAAAGGATGGGGGAGAATTATAGAAGAAAAAAACTGCATGGTGTCGCCGGGGAGTATTCGCTGCTGGCAAAATTTACCATTCACTATTCCATCTCCTTTTAATGAGGCGAAATTCAAATTTAAATTGTTTGCAATAAGAGCATCAGAAGGTATTTTCTCGGCGTTATCATATTTAATGCTTGTAATCGTATCTTCTAGATTGGACGGCATAGTAAAATGGCGATGCCATTTGTTGGAATTATATTCGTAAGTAGCTTGATTAATGGTACCTTTTTTCATTTTATTTTCATTTTCTAATAAATCCAATAATTCATTTTCGTAAGTTTTCACTTTGAAATTTTTACCATATTGTTTGTCGTTTTTGTCTTGTATTTTTGTATCTGTTTTGAATATCGGAATGAACCATTTGAACCCGAAAAAATTACTCATTAAACTATCAACCATTGGTTTTCGGTGTTTACCATTTTTTAAATATCCAACAACGACACCATCTTTAATATCTGAGAAATCTTGTCTCAATTCTTGAAAGCGTGCAATATTCAGGTGAATATCTTCGTCATTTTCGTCGGTGGACCCCAATTGTTCAAGAAGATCATCTACTTGTGTTTTTAATGTATATCTTTTCTTTTCTTCGGGTACATCAACCTCATATTCGATGAATTTACTAGGTGCATTTACTATTTCAATTGTATAAATTTGTCGTGCTTCATTTATTTGTTTAGTTATTTTGTCTCGTATGTCCTTTTTCGGTTTCATAATATCTTGAATTACTAACTCTTCTCTTTCTCCAATCTTTGCGTCATCATCTGGCAATAAGGACTTATCTTCTCCTTCTTCTCCTTCTCTCTCTCCATCTTCTATTTCATCATCTTTTTCTCCCTCTTCTTCTACACCAACAATACTAAGTTTGTCAAAAGGTTTGATTTTTTCAATGGGTAAATTCAAAGGGATTCCTTTATAGGCAAAATCAATATAAATCAATTTATCGCTGGGATAAATTTTCAATTCAATCATATCATTCTCTACGTTGGTTATTGTACCATTTATAATGGCAGGTTGAATTCCTCCAAATACAATTGTAATGTTTTCGCCTGTTTCTAAATCATGTTGTGCGGCGTAACCTTTTTTGGGATTTTTGTACAAGATGAGAATTTTTTCGATGCTTTCATCACTAATGGTATTATCAACGATGTTTATTGTCTCCTTCTCAAATGTTTTAATATTGATTATTTTGATTTGATTATTGTCTAAGTAATCAACTTTATACTCGTAATCGTGATATTTTTTATTCTTGGGTGCTTGAATACGAATAATATCTCCTAATTCCAATGGTACATCATTTTCTTGGTTCATCGGTTCTGTCACTTCTTCTTTTACTATCTCATCGGACATGAGTATATATAATGGTTTTATATTAAATTCGTCAATTTAAATTTGGGATTCTCCCAAATTTAAATATAATGAGAAGGAGCTTCGCCTCTTTAATTTTCGTTAAAACGAAAATGTAAAGAGAAGGAGCTTCGCCAACCTACGGTTTTACTTTCATAATGCCGAGGCATCATGAAAGAGAAAAGAGTAATTAATGTTTAAAAAGAGTGATAACTTTGGACATATTGTGAATAAATTCGTTAATCTCTGGTACAATGTAATCAACCTTATTTTGTATATTATCGACATCATCTTTAAAGTTTTGTACGTCTAAAAAGACACTCAATGCCTTGTTTTTAATCAAGTAGAATTCAATCATAATTAGTGATAATATTGTCAATAGTATAATTTGATTCGTCAAAAGTATACAATTCATTCTTCCGGTATTTCTCATTATTTTATCGCATTTAGAAGTCAATACTGGCATTATTAAATATTTGTTATTAAAAATATAATGGAAAAATATTTTTAATTGAAAAATCGCATTTAATTAGTTTATATTACTTTAAATTTTATTTTTCAAGCTTTGTATTTTTAGATTTAAGTGACAAATATAGATGAAACCCACATAATCCATTTGATTTTATTTTCTTACTGCATATATTCCCTTTGTTTTTACCTCTTTTTATAATTTTCTGACAACATTCGGAAACTTTTTCATCGGAAACTTTTTCATCGGAAACTTTTTCATTTGTTTTGGCTTTAGTTGTGGCTTTAGCTTCTGCTGTGGGTTCAGGTTTATGATATTTACAAAATCCGTCTTCATTTTTGGTAGCTCTCCCGCATTTTTCACCTTTGCGAGGTCCTCTAGATATAATTTTAGAACATAAGAATGTTTCCATAAATGATTTGGGCCAATTTACATACATCGTTTTTTCATATCCCTCTCTATAAGGAATAATAAAATTCTGTACATTTCGGCAGTATGGACACTTTAATTGATTTTTTTTAAGTTTTAGAACTTCCAAATAATTTTGATTGTATTTTTGTTTACAAACTTCATTGAATATAGGTAAATAATTAAAACGGTGTCCACATTCTAATTTGACATGGTCATCCAGTAAATTCTCATCGGTTATTAAACATTTGGTATTTAATTGTTTTTTGGTGTTTACTGTTTTTTTAGGATTTTCAGGTTCTTTAGTATTTTTGTTATTTTCTTTGGTATTTTTGTCGGATGAT
>Ga0181585_10004215_pt1 | contig 12539 bp, 10 predicted proteins | sample 071ome_29_FD_132469 | JGI IMG/M metagenome (GOLD analysis project Ga0181585, IMG submission 132469) | Coastal salt marsh microbial communities from the Groves Creek Marsh, Skidaway Island, Georgia - 071407BT metaG (megahit assembly) | ecosystem: Environmental > Aquatic > Marine > Intertidal... | reverse complement strand
GGTTCTTTTTGCGGCTGGCCCCGACCGAAGATCAGTGGGGCCGTACGGTGCTGTGGCTAACCGGGCTGATTGTCGTGTGGAGTCTCGATGGCATTGTCCAGGAGTGGCGCGGGATGAGCTTGAGCGGCTACCCCCTTTTTACCGGCCTGCCCGAGGGACACAAGGTGACCGGCTCCATGGGGCTGGACTACGGGCCCACCCTCGCAGTGCTGTCCCCGCTGCTGTTTGAGGCGCTGCGCCTGCACGGGCGCAGGTGGCCGGTGTTGTGGTTGGCATTGCCACTGCTGGCGGTCGCTATCTCTCTGAGCGCCAGTCGTTATTCGGCGGGGTTGTTTTTAATCAGCGCTTTGCTGTGTGGCTTGTTGTGGGTGAGGGGGCGCAGTTCCCAGAGCTACTGGACTCCTTTGCTCGTGATGTCGCTGTCGCTCTGTGGCCTGCTGCTGCCGCTGGCACTGGTGCCGCATCTTGCTGAACGCATTGCGCTACTGGGTACCACCGCGAGCGCCTCACCCGAGGAACTGAACATTGCTTTGGCGTATCGCCCCGAGTTGTGGCAGGCCAGCTGGCAGCTTTTTATGGACCACTGGGTGAACGGAGTGGGTGTGAGGGGTTCAGCCGGGGCCGTCAATCCGATCCTCGCCGCATCGCCCATCTTTCCCGAAGTGATGCTGAGCAGAAGCTGGCACCCACATTTGGGCGTATTAGAGATTGCGGCCGACACGGGAGTGATTGGCTTGGCGGGCTATGCGGTGTTCATCGGTGCCCTGATCACCATGATGCTTCGTGCAAATGAGCAAAGTCGCAGCGCGGCCACGGCCTTACTCACCATCGTCTTCTTGGCGATGTTTCCGCTCTCCAGCGCACTGTCGATGTACTCATTCACGACAGGTTCCTTAACCTGGCCATTATTGGCCCTGGCTTTGGGAAGTTATATCCGGAGTCCTGCATCGCGTGACGGCTGACGAGGCGCCAAGTCCGTAGTATTCACACCGTCTGGTGCGTGCTGTCGCTAATCAATACACTGAGTCGGTCTTTGGCAATGGGTGTTGCCCGCGTTCGCGTCGGGCGACGGCAGTGATGCAGCGACTCTCAGAGCTCTCGCCTTCAATCATTTGGGTGATATTGTTTTTCACCCTCTCGTTATCTTCTGCGACGAGACAGTTCATCTGGCTCATGGCATTGGTTGGCTTGGTCGTTTTCGCGCGAGGCCCCAGAGAATTCCTTTCCACAGATGGCGTTCGTAAATTCTGGATTGTGCTGGCCTGTTTTCTGGTGCCAGCGGCATTCTCGCTGTTTGGCGCCATTAATTTTGAGCGCTCACTATCGGGCGCCGTGCGGTTTTTGTCCTATGGATTTGCAGTGTGGGTGTTATTGCAAATCAAATTAGATCGCGACGAGAGCCATCGGCTGATGTCACTGGTGGGCGCTGTGATGATGCTGTGGGTGGTAGACGGTCTGGTGCAGTTACTCACGGGTTTCAGCGTATTCGGTAATCCACTCATTGAACTGGATTCAGGCCATACGCTGGTCACCGGCAGTCTGAGAATGGGTTACGGCTCAACCCTCGCCATTCTGTCGCCGTTTTATTTAGAGGCGCTGCGGCGCACAGGTTCAGGGCCCTTCAACAGCATCTTGGCATTGCCGCTGTTTGCGGCCATTGTGATGAGTGGTAACGAAGCGTCAATGCTACACGCGCTGGTGGCATTAGCAGGGTATGCCTTTATTTTGCGACGTCTGGAACCCGATGCTCAGGTTACGTCCTGGTTGTTGTCGCTGGTGTTCTCTTTTGCGTTGGCGGTGCTGTCAGGGTTGATTTTAAGCGATACCTTCAGTGCATCGGCGGCGGGGCAGGCCGCCTCAGATGCCTACAAGGCGTTTGATTACCTGCCTGTTTTTTGGGAGTCCGCCTGGCAGGGGTTCACCGATCATTGGGTAAACGGTGTTGGTATCCGCGGTTGGGGATCCATGGTGGTATCGATGGAGAGTATCAACGTGCTGCCGGTATCAGAGCGTTGGCATCCTCACCTCTATCTGTTGGAGGTTGCAGTGGATACCGGCGTGCCCGGGCTCGTCGGTTATGCGCTCTTTTTTGTGTTCCTGGGTCGGCGGTTGTTCGACAACAGGCCCGAAGTGGCGCTCACCTCACTCGTGGTGATTTTGGCGCTGTTTCCTTTGAATAGTTCTGTTTCCTTCTACTCCTACTTCAACGGCAACATCTTGTTTTTGACGCTAGCGCTATTGATCGCGCTGGACCGCGACCTGCAGCCGTTGCCGCAGCTGGATCCGGTTGATGCCAGTCAGCCTGCCTGAAGCGGGATTAGACGCGCCGCCGCGGCGCATCCTTATCATTCGTCTCAGTGCGATCGGTGACGTCGTGTTTGCCTCGCCCCTTGTCGACGCGGTGACACAGCGCTACCCCGACGCCGAGGTGTTTTGGTTGGCAGAGCCCATGGTGGTGCCGTTACTCGAGCACCATCCGGATTTGCGCGGAGTGATTGTGTGGCCGCGGAGTGAGTGGCGCCGGCTGTTCCGAACGGGTCGCTGGTGGCGGCTCTTCGCGGCCGTGCGTGCCTTCCGCGATCAGTTGCGCGCGCACCACTTTGAGTTGGTGCTCGACGTGCAGGGGCTTCTCAAGAGTGCGTTTTTGGCGTGGCTGAGCGGAGCTCGGCACCGGGTCGGTTTTCGCTCAAAAGAGACGACATCGGTGTTTCTAACGCAGCGACTCGAGAAAGATACCGGTCCCACTATTAGCTCTGAATACCGCGCTTTTGCCATGCAGCTAGGGCTGCCAACAGCTTCATTCAAGATGCAGGTGCCTTTGTCAGCGGCCGTTTCTGAATGGTCGCGTGAGTTTCAGGATGGCCGGCCTTATATCGTCTTTTGTCCTTTTACCACCCGACCGCAAAAACATTGGGTTGAATCCCACTGGCGCCAACTGGCTGAGATGACTGTCGAGACTGGCCTGCGGGTGGTGGTTTTGGGTGCGCCATCAGACGTGCCAGCCTGTGAGCGCATGTTTGAAAATATCGCGATTGAGTCGATGGTGGGGCAGTGCTCCTTGTCTCAAAGCGCTGCGCTGGTGAGTCAGGCGCACGCGCTCATTGGCGTGGACACTGGATTGACCCACATGGGATGGGCATTTGAGGTCCCTACGCTGGCGCTGTTTGGCTCGACCTGCCCCTACCGAGACTTGGGTGATCTTGAGGGCGCAGTGCTCTACCACGAGTTGGATTGCTCGCCCTGTCGCCGCAATCCGACCTGCGGCGGTGCTTATCACTGCATGCAGCAGCTAACCCCTGAAGCCGTGTTCTCTGCGGGGCAGCGCTACTTCTCCACAATTTCTGCTCCGGACCCCGTGATAGCATCCTCGGCGATCGAGGGAGAGTCTGTTTGATGTCTGTATTGCCCGATATGACCCGCGGTAGCATCACTGTCATTGGTGACGTGATGCTGGACCGATTCTGGAGTGGCGCCAGCCGTCGGGTAAGCCCTGAGGCACCCGTACCGGTGGTCAGCGTTGCGGGCCAGGACGATCGAGCGGGCGGTGCGGGTAACGTTGCTGTCAACCTGGCTGAGTTGGGTGTGTCTGTCTCGCTGGTAGGCCTCTGCGGCGACGATGAGCATGCTCGGGCACTGCGTGACTGTGTCGAGTCAGCCGGCGTTCGCTGGAACGTGATGCCGTGTGCGGCCAATACGATCGTCAAGTTGCGTGTCTTGAGCCGCAATCAACAGTTACTGCGAATGGACTTCGAGGAGTCTTTGGCGGCCCATGCCAACGACCTGTTTGTTCGCTACGCCCAGCAGCATCTGGCAGATGCTGATCTGGTCATTTTCAGCGACTATGCCAAAGGGACGCTGGAGCTGATTCAGCCTCTGCTCGCGCATTGCCAAACGCTGGGCAAGCCGACACTGGTCGACCCCAAGGGCACCGATTTTGAGCGGTATCGGGGCGCGACAGTGATCACACCGAATCTGTCGGAACTTGAAGCGGTGGTAGGCCGGTGCGAGTCAGAACAGGCGCTGGTCGACAAAGCCAGCGCGCTCAGGGAGTCGCTCGATATTGATGCCATGCTGGTTACGCGCAGCGAGGCGGGTATGACACTGATTCAAGGCGATCAAGCCGCACAGCATTTCAGTGCCAGTGCGCGTGAAGTGTTTGATGTCACGGGGGCGGGCGACACGGTGATTGCGGTGATGGCCGGCTGTTTGAGCGCCGGGCTTCCGATGCCAGAGGCGGCTCGCTACGCCAACCATGCCGCGGGTGTTGTGGTCGCCAAACTGGGGACGGCCAGCGTGACACCCAGTGAGCTGCAACATGCGGCGGCCGGTAGCGGGCCTGAAATCACCGATGGCGTGACGAGTGAAGAAGAACTGACCGATATTTTGGCCGCGCTGCGGGTAGCTGGACGGCGGATCGTCATGACAAACGGTTGCTTCGATCTCATCCATCCAGGGCATATTCGCTATCTCCAGCAAGCTGCGACCTTGGGGGATCTGCTTGTAGTGGCCGTTAACGATGATGACTCGGTCAAGCGATTAAAAGGCGAGGCACGTCCCGTGAATACAGTGCAAGACCGTATGGCTGTGCTCGCCGCGCTTGAGGCAGTGGACTACGTGGTACCTTTTGCGGAGGATACGCCAGCAAGGCTGATCGAGCTGCTGGCGCCCGACGTGCTGGTCAAGGGCGGGGATTACACCGTAGAGCAGGTTGCAGGGCACGAGTCTGTGCTGAGCCGAGGTGGCGAGGTCGCCATTCTCGACTTCGTGCCCGGGCATTCCACTACGGGAATGATTAACCGTCTCAGCGACTGATATTGCGATCCTTTACTGGCGTTGCATCATCAACTTGAGCTCTCTGGTTCAGGCCTACGGGTTGATGTAGGCACGACCCAATCCCGCTTCCACCGGTAGATAGCGCTGAAGCAATTGAGTCTGGCGGCTTGTCATGGGGTCCAATTGACCATCCAGAATCACCTGATCGGCGGCGCTATTGACGTCAAATGGATCCCCGCCCCAAATCACCAAGTCGGCCGCTAGCCCGGGTGCGATCATTCTGGGTCGACCGCCAAAAATTTCAGCGGGCAAGCTGGTCATAGCGGCCATCGCCGACTCGTAAGGAAAGCCCTGCGCAATGGCATTGCCGACCACTTGACGCAGTTTGCGAGCGTTGTGTGTTTCTCCACTGGTGAAGAGCACCGTAACCCCCGCCGTGTGAAGCAACGCCGCATTATCGAGTCGCGCCCCCAGGCCATCGAAGCTCCCGGGAAGGTTATCCAAGGCATTCAGAACGACTGGCACGCCGGCGTCTGCCAGTGCTTCACGGACCATCCAAGCTTCCTGTCCGCCACTGATAACCGCGGTCAGCTTGTGCGTCTTACTAAAGGCAAGGGATTGCAAAATATCGCTGGCGCGATTGGCTCTGAATACAAAAATGCCGTGCTGCGCGGTGGCACGAAGGGCTTGCTTGCCAGCGGCGCTGATCAGTGTCAGATCCTCGTCGTCAGTGCCCAGTTCCTGAAACGCCGATTCAAGAAGCATCCAATGCGCAGCTCGTGAGCCACCCAAACGGTTGCCACTGCCACCATCGACATTAACGTAGACAACGGTCTTGCCCTCGAAGCTGTCAAAGCCGTCATCAAAGCGCACCAAAGAGCCCTGACCGGAGATCGTTCGGTCGCCGGGGGCCGCCATTAAAAGGGTATAGCCAAAACCCTCGATCCGCGTGACGGGGATAACGGTCGAGTGCGGGTTGTAGGCTCTGCGGACATCGAACTCGGGGTGCATGAGTCCTGTGTAGAGATCGCTCAGGCGAGAGTCGACCGCCTCATACACCATACCGATTTCGCTTAAGCCTGCGGCGGTAATGCCGGCAAAGAGGGTCGGGGTGACAGTTCGGCCATCTGCGTTGAGCACCTTGTCGGCCTCGGCAACAGACAGATCTTCGGCGACGGCATCAACGATACCGTCCACGATGAGGATATCTCGGGGTAAAGCTTTGCGGTCATCCCCGACAAATAGCTGTGCGTTGGTGATGAGCAGAGAGTCCGCAAGCAGTGGGTTGCTCAGGATTACGCTGATCAAGGCCGCGATGGCTATGCTAATCGGCTTCATTGTGCTACTCCCATCAGTTGGCCGAGTTCAAAATCCGACTGGGGGTTTAGTGCTGGGTTACCCGGTTCATAACGCAGTACACCGTCGATATAGACGCCCAAGGGCTTGGCATAAACCGAAAAGGGATCCTGATTCCAGATCACGACGTCGGCCATCATGCCCGGTGCAATCGTCCCCGTGACGTCGTCAATACCGAGTGATTTGGCGGCGTTTGAAGTAATCCAGCGGATCGCTCGCTCCGGAGGAATATCCAAGCCAGCGCGATTGCCCCGCACCATCGCTTTTGCCGCTTCCTGATTAAGGCGCTGAATGCCTTCATCAGAATCGGAGTGGACGATAGCGCAACCGTCGTCAGGGCGATCAACTAGCGCAATATTTTCTTGAATGCCGTCGTAGGCCTCTATTTTGAAGCCCCACCAATCGGCCCAAAGCGCACCGCAGACGCCATTCTCCGCCAGCGTATCGGCGACCTTGTAAGCCTCGACGCCGTGATGAAACGTTCCGACGCGATAGCCGAACTCTTTGGCCATATCGAGGATGGTGAGCATCTCGTCGGCACGGTAGCAATGCATGTGCACCAGAATGTCACCTCGCAGCGCACCGGCCAGGGTTTCAAGTTCGAGATCACGCTTGGGCGGCGTGTTGGCCAGCAACGCGTCCGCCATGGACGCATTGCTGTCGGCAGCGTCATCGTTCGCCGCATCGGCAATCGCCCGGTTGTAACGGTCCCAATCCGCTTGATAGCGCTGTGCGCGAATCCAGGCGCTGCGGTAGGCGGCCACGTTGCCCATGCGCGTCGAGGGGCTTTGATTGCGATTGCCGTAAACGCGCTTGGGATTCTCTCCGCAGGCCATTTTGAGTCCGTGTGGTGCGTCCGGGAACTTCATCGCCTGATAGCTGAGCGAAGGCACATTCTTAATGGTGACGCCGCGTCCGCCAAAGAGATTGGCTGACCCCGGCAGAATTTGCATGGCGGTGACACCGCCCGCCAGCGCGCGCGTGAAACCTGGATCTTGTGGCCAAATACTATGCTCAGCCCAAACCTCGGCCGTCACGGGAGCGGTCGCCTCGTTGCCGTCACTATGAGCGGCGACACCCGGTGAGGGATAGACACCCAGATGAGAGTGTACGTCGATGAGGCCTGGTGTGATCCACCGTTCGCTCGCGTCGACGATGGTCGTCTCTGGCGGCACTTCGCCTTCACCCACCCACGCAATGACGCCGTTGGCTAAGAGAAGGCTGGTGTTTTCCAGCCTTCGACCGTCGCCGGTCAGCAGGGTCGCGTTTTGTAGCAGGGTGGGCTCGGCAGTGGGTGCGGCGTAGGTGGACGGAAAAGCCTCGTCTTGCGCCATCGCGCCACCGGCAATCGTGAACAGTAGGGTCAAAGAGAGCAATTTGTGCATGAAAGTTGGTTCCTTGGGTGGGCCGGTGAGGCAGTGCCGGCAAGGGGGTTTGCTAATCATTGGTGCGCATGCGCTAATCTGGTGCTTGTTTTACTCCGGACGGGGGATCTCGGATGCGCCGCTTTGTTGATTTATCGATTTATCTTGAAAATGAGGTGGTGAGTGACCCGCCAGCGATGAAGCCCAACATCGACTACATCACCCACGACATTGGCGCACAGCAAATGGCCTCTTTCTTTCCCGGCCTAGAGAGTCACGAGCTACCAGATGGTGAGGGGTGGGCCATCGAGTTTGTGCAACTGTGCACGCACAATGGCACGGATCTGGATGCGCCCTATCATTTTCATCCCACCATGAACGAGCAGGCGGGAGGCAAAGAGCGGGCGATTACAATTGACGAGGTGCCGTTGGAATGGTGCTTCCAGCCCGGCGTAAAGCTAGATTTCAGGTCGTTTCCCGACGGTTATGTTGTCACGGCAGCTGATGTTAGAGAGGAGCTGGCCCGCATTGGCCATGTGTTGTCGCCTATGGAGATTGTCGTCGTCAATACAGCGGCAGGCGCTGCTTACGGGCAGGACAATTTTGTCAGTAAAGGTTGTGGCATGGGCTATGAGGCCACGATGTATTTGCTGGAGCAGGGCATTCGCGTGACCGGTACAGACGCCTGGAGCTGGGATGCGCCATTTGATCACACGGCTGAGCGCTACGCAGAGACCGGTGACGCGGGCTTAATCTGGGAGGGACACAAGGCGGGGCGCCATATTGGCTACTGCCATCTAGAGAAGCTTCATAATCTCGAAGCTTTACCGGCCAGCGGCTTTACGATCAGTTGCTTTCCCCACAAGATCCGTGGCGCGTCCGCAGGATGGACTCGGGCGGTCGCGATTATCGATGAGTGATAGTTAATCGAGCGCTTTCAGTGTGGCATAGGCGCTCAGTGCCTCCTCCCGCGCGGTTTTATGGTCCACGATGGGCACCGGATAGGTATCTCCCAGACTGACACCGGCAGCGAGTAGCACGTCGTCTGGCGCTTCCCAGGGTTTATGCAGATATTTATCGGGCAAGCCTGCCAATTCGGGTACCCAACGACGGGTATAGCCGCCAGCCTTATCGAATTTTTCACCCTGAGCGATGGGATTGAAAATTCGGAAGTAGGGCGAGGCATCCGCGCCGGAGCCCCCCACCCATTGCCAGCCGCAGGCGTTTGACGCGAGATCCGCATCGAGCAGGCAATCCCAGAACCAGGCTTCTCCCTCGCGCCAATTCAATAACAGGTGCTTGGTCAAAAATGATGCGACTACCATGCGGACCCGGTTGTGCATGAACCCGGTGTGCCAGAGCTCGCGCATGCCTGCATCCACAATCGGGTAGCCCGTTTTGCCTGCTTGCCAAGCTTTGAGCCGGTCAGCGTCTTCTCCCCAGGGGAAGAAGCTGAACTTGGGGTTAAAGGCTTCATCGGGCATGGTCGGAAAGTGGAACAGCAGGTGATAGCAGAACTCGCGCCAGCCGATTTCGCTCAGAAACTTATCGATTGAATCGCCCGCCCCGGGGCGTTCTCGTTTGACACTTTGGGCGGCGTGCCAGACCTGTCGGGGCGATAGATTGCCGAATCTCAAGTACGGCGAAAGTCGCGACGTATTGGGCTCGGACGGAATATCCCGGCCGTCGCCATAGTTCATGACATGCTGTGATAAAAATTCGCTTAATGCGCCCTGCGCGCCGGTTTCGCCGGGGGTCCAGAGATCATTCCAGCCATAGGCCCAATTGGGCTGTGAGGGCGTGAGCTGCCAGTCGCAGATGTCCTCACTGTGCGGTGCGGAGTTAATGGCCGATAGTACCGGTACCTCTGACGGTATCGCAGGTTCCGGCCGCCGGTTGCAGGCCCGCCAGAACGGGGTGAAAACCTTAAACGGCGTGCCACCTCCCGTTGCGACGTCCTCGGGCTCATGTAGCAGGGTGCCGGGGTACCGCTTGAGCGCGGCCCCAACGTCGGCCAACGCGTCCCGCACGCTAACCTCTAGTGTGTGAGACCACGGTTGATAATGACGGCTGCAGTGCACCGTCTTGGCGTTGATCTCACTCGCAAGCGTCGCGAGTACGGCGGCGGGGTTGCCTGTGCGTAAGATCAGCTCCACTCCCTGCTCGCTTAACGCGGTTTGTAATGCCGTAAGACTGTGATGTAGCCACCAGCGACTGGCTCCACCTAAAGTCCATGGATCGCCCAGGTCAGGGTCAAGCACAAAAACGGGCAGCACCGGCCCCTCGTTCGCAGCGGCCTGCAGGCCGGGTAGGTCGGTCAGACGCAGGTCGTCTCGAAACCAATAAATGGATACATCAGCCATGTAGCGATTCCTGAATAGGGTCCGACATGCGCTCGACGCATTGTTGGAGCAGGTCAAAGGGTGCGTCGGAAAAACGCAGTTCGCAGAGGTCATCAGCGCGGGTTTCGCCCTGATTGAGAATGACGATCGGCTTACCCTGCTGCGAGGCATAACGACAGAAGCGGAATCCCGAGTAGACCGATAACGAACTGCCGAGCACTAACATGCCCTCGGAGGCATCGATTAACTCGTAACAGGAGGCAACTGTTGCCTGAGGCACGGTGCCGCCGAAGAACACCACCGCTGGCATTAAGGTACCCTCGCAACTTGGGCAGGCCGGTATCTGAAAGTTCTCAACGACCGAATGGGGTAAATCGGCATCGCCATCGGGCCGGATTGTCAGTGAATCTGCGACGGTGAGGTCGTTGTGAGCGACAAGCCATTGCTGAATGTTTGAGCGGGGCTCCGTGTGTCCGCAGCCGAGACAGAGAACTTGATCCAATCGACCATGCAGATCAATCACGCGGGTCGAGCCGGCCTGCTGGTGAAGCCGGTCGACGTTTTGCGTGATCACGCCTGAGACGACGCCGCTGTGCTCCAATCTGGCGAGATTAACGTGAGTGGCGTTTGGTACTGCTCTGTCTACCCTTGGCCAACCCAAGGCAGAGCGGCTCCAGTAGCGCTGCCGTTTTGCAGCGCTCTCGACAAATTCAGTGTGCTGTATGGGCTGGCTGCCCAACCAGTTCCCATGATGATCTCGGTAGGTTGGGATGCCGGACGCCTCGCTGACACCAGCGCCGGTCAGCGCCACCCAGGGACGCCCGGATGCCAGCATCGATGTCAGTAAGTCAACCGATTCACTCATAAAGCGTATACGTCACGTGGGTGACACGGATTCTCAATACGGGGCGATGAGGGAAAGCGATGCATATTTTGTTAACGGGCGGGACGGGACTGATTGGCACAGCGTTGTGTGGGGCGTTGTCTGCTCAAGGGAGTCAGCTCACTGTGCTGAGCCGATCTGCTCGGCGCTCGGTGCAGGGCAGGACGTTTATCACTCATCTCGAGCAATGCGCGTCGCCCGTCGATGCGGTGATTAACCTGGCGGGCGCCGGACTCGCGGACCGGCGCTGGACCGCTGCGTATAAACGCACCATCGTGCGCAGTCGCATCGATTTGACCCAGCAATTGGTGAGCTGGATTGAGAGTCAGACAACGCGGCCGAAAACGCTGATCAGTGCCAGCGCCATTGGCTATTACGGCGCATCGCCAGACGATGCGTTTACCGAGCAGGGCACGCCGGGCACAGGGTTCGCGGCGGACCTTTGTCAGCGATGGGAGCAGGAGGCGCTGAGGGCAGAGGCACTTGCCGTTGATGTCGCCGTGCTGCGCCTCGGTGTCGTGCTGGCTAATGAGGGTGGTGCGCTGGGCAAGATGACCCAATCGTTTCGCTTCGGCGTGGAATCCTGGTTGGGTGAGGGTGAGCAATGGTTGAGCTGGATTCATATCGACGACGTGGTGCGCGCCATTCAGTTTGTGTTGGCAGCCGACCCGCGCGCCACGACCTACAACGCGGTGGCTCCCGAGCCGGTGACTCACCGGGGCTTTGCTCATGAGGTTGGGCGACACTCTAGATCCTTACTCAAATTGGGCGTGCCGCCGCTCGCCGTTCGCCTGTTAGCGGGTGAAATGGCAGAGGAGCTCCTGCTATCTGGTCAGAAGGTCCTCCCGCAGGCTCTGATAGAGCAGGGCTTTGACTTTACCTATCCGACGCTCACCGCTGCGCTCGACAACCTTCTAGCCCATTAGGCTCTAGGCCGAGGTGCCAACCTGCTGATAGTCGAGGAACGCCTGCTGGACACCGTCCTGACTTTTCAACTTTCTCAGGGCAGAGCGCTCAAGTTGTCGCACCCATTCCCGGCTGACGCCCAGGCGATCAGCGATTTCGGAGCGGGATAGCGGCGGACCGTCGTGAAGACCCCAGCGTGCCACGACAACGGCCTGCTCGTTGGCCTCTAAGCGGTCGACCGCCTCCCCTAGAAAGCGATGCAGCGAGTCCAATTCCGCGTTACTCGTGGTATCGCCAAACTGATCGGAAGTCAGTGTATCGACCAGAGCACCCTCGCCGTCGTCATACCGTGGCGCGTCCAGTGAGATGGCCAGATTCCGCACCTCCAAGATTTCTTTGGTCTTCTGCTTGTCCATACCCAGCTTTTTGGCGAGCTGCCCGGCGTCTGGTTCCATACCGGTTTTAGCCTGCTCGATCGCGCGCTCGCGATAGACCTTGTTGACTTGATCCTGCACGTGGGTTGGCAAGCGGATAAGGCTCCCCGTGTCACCCACATATCGCCTGACGGCTTGCGTAATCCAATTAAAGCAATAGGTGCTGAATCGATAGCCTTTCTCGAATTCGAATTTTTCGGCGGCGCGTATGAGGCCTAAGGTGCCCTCTTGCACCAAATCGAGATATCCGACCCCTCTGCCGCGATAGCGACCAGCAATCGAGTGCACCAGGCGCAGGTTGTGCATCACCAGCGCATCTCGTGCTTCGGTGTAATCCCTCAGTGCGCGTCGTAGCGTTTTCAGGATGTCAGGTTCAAGCGCCATCGGCGCAGGTGGATTCAGCCAGTGCCGCGACCAGTGTCCAACGGCGTCGGCAACGGCGTCAGGAAATTGGCCACCAGCACGACGGAGCATAAATACG
>Ga0181585_10004210_pt1 | contig 12551 bp, 12 predicted proteins | sample 071ome_29_FD_132469 | JGI IMG/M metagenome (GOLD analysis project Ga0181585, IMG submission 132469) | Coastal salt marsh microbial communities from the Groves Creek Marsh, Skidaway Island, Georgia - 071407BT metaG (megahit assembly) | ecosystem: Environmental > Aquatic > Marine > Intertidal... | reverse complement strand
CGATTGTCCCCAGTGCGCGCCGGGACCGTTCCGCTATCTAGCGGTTCCCCACCCTAATCGGGCTCGGCCCGCCACCACCCATGCTCCCCCTGATGGTCAGCAACCTGCACAATCGATTGTTCGCGAAGTACGATCGCCAATCCTCCGGACTGTTCAAGAAACGTGCTATCAGCCTTGAGCCATCGCGGTTGGCATGAGTGTGGCAGCCATCTGTCCGCAACCACTATCTCGGCCCGCTCGCAAGCAGCGGCAAGGGCGCGTTCTTCAACCCGCATGTTGTTTCGCGCCATCAGCAATTCCCAGTCGCGCCCGCCCATCACGCGTCAGTGCCATCTTACAAAATTCAGACGTGCAATATGCACTCGGCCAATCTGCCATGAGAATTGGATCGCCCTTCACGCTCGCTAGCTCCATCAGGTTTTCACGTGCAAAATCGGAACGCGTATCACGCAAACTCACAAGCTGAGCGCCATTCTCCGTTGGAATCGTGATCCGGCGTGCCGTCCATCTCGCGAAATCAGGATCTCAGGCACCGGTGTCGCCACCAAGATCGCAGCTTCAACTCCAGCAGGAACAAAGCCCAGCAAACGCCGCCTCCCCTTCCACAACGCCAACCACAAGCCTCCTGACAGGAACAAGGCAAAGGCGAACCAGCTCATCTGCGGCATCAATTTCACTGATCCAGGTTGCGCCGCAGTCCAGTGCGCAATTGCAAGCAGAAGCTCGAGCGATTGCCCCACCAACCACCAGACCGGCCAGCCCAGTCCGATCGTGTCGAGAGCCAGTGCAATTGCGATCAACGGCATGGAAACAAAAGTCACCAGCGGGATCGCGATCACATTGGCGAAGGCTCCGTAAACCCCAGCGCGGTGGAAATGGAGCAATATGATCGGCATCAGCGCGATCTCGGTGACAAAACCTGTCACCAAGAGCATGAATCCCCTGAGCGAAACTGTCGCCAGCCAGCTCTCTTCGCGGGGGACCAGAAATGCTTTCACGCGCTCTGTATTGTGCAAAGCGACAATGGCTATCACAGCAGAAAAGCTCATCTGGAAACTTGGATTGATCAGCGACTCCGGCCACAGCAGCAATACCAGAAACGCTGCGACCGAGACCATACGAAGCGACAAGGCCTCTCGACCCAATGCAAGTGCGATCAAGACAAGCAATGCCGCGACACAACTCCGCATGGTCGGGACTTCCGCTCCGGTCAGCAAAGTGTAACCGATACCTGCGAGGGCGCCCACACCCGCTGCGACAATCGGCAGGCTCACCCTCAATGCATGCGCTGGCCAGAGCGCAAGAAGCTTCAACGCAAGCAGATACGCCGCCGCGATGACAGCGCTGACGTGCAAGCCGCTGATCGACAGCAAATGGGTGAGCCCAGCATCGCGCATCGCGTCTTCGTCATCACGGGAAATCGTACCGCGATCCCAGCTTGCGAATGCCGCAGCGATAGAGCCGGGAGCGCCGTCAAGCTCACCCCGCACATGGCCAGACAATGCACGTTGGACCCTGGCAATGTCGCTATCAGATCGCGATGCCTCGACAACTTCAATCTAGCCAATCAAAGCCCGTGGCGGAAAGCCCATGAAACCATGCAGCTCGGATGAAGTCGTACCCTCCAGGTAGCATCGGACCGGCAGGCGGCATCAACCGAACACGAAAGCGCAAAGTGGCACCTTCTGACATGCCCGCAACTGCTTCGTCCAAAGGCACATTGACCCGGATCTTGCGCGCCTCCCCGATTTCCGCGTCGCCCACTGCCATTGTCAGCCGGACACGATCCTCGGCCGGTCTGTCTTCTCGTTCCAGGACATAGCCTTGCAGCATCTGGACGCTAGGCTTCTCATACGGCTCGGCACCCACTGTCTCCGATCGGAGCCAGATCACTGCCACGCCAGCGGCAAACATCAGGCCCAGTGTAACGAAGGCAGCGCGAAGATGCGGAACCTCGGTTTCTCGCCAGATCGCGGCACCAGAAAGAGCCAGCAACAACCCCGCCCCGATCGCTGTGCTCCATTGCCACGGGTTGCCCAACACAAACCAGCTCGCGATGCCAGCAGCAAACGCCACAACCAACCACGGCCCACGGTCAAAACCGGAGGCGCTCAAAAAATGTTCGCACGACGAGGTGAGGCTGGACATGGAAAGCGGCATGCGCCATTGACGCTGCGCTGCAGCATCGCTTGTCTCGGCGGCGCCCCTGTGGGCACCACTGGCGTATGGTGCATGGCCATCCCGGCATTGGAAAGGAAACAACGTCTTATGGCAAGCGAAAGCGGCGCTCGCACCAGGGAAGTGGTGACGCGATTTGCGCCATCCCCAACGGGTTTCCTGCATATCGGCGGAGCGCGGACCGCGTTGTTTAACTGGCTCTATGCCCGCCATCACGGCGGCAAGGCGCTGTTGCGGATTGAAGACACAGACAAGAAGCGCTCGACGCAAGAAGCCATCGATGCGATCCTGGACGCGCTGGATTGGCTAGGGCTCGACTACGATGAAGAGCCGACGTTTCAATCGCAGAGGGCGGATCGCCATGCCGAAGTGGCTAACAAACTGCTTGAGGCAGGCCACGCCTACAAATGCTTCGCAACGCCCGAAGATCTTGAGCAAATGCGGGCAGAGCAGCGCGCTAATAAGCTGCCCATGCGCTATGACGGCCGCTGGCGTGATCGCGACCCATCGGAAGCTCCCGCGGGTGCGCCATTCGCAGTTCGCTTAAAGACACCGACTGAAGGTGGGACCTCGATCGATGACGCGGTCCAGGGCCGTGTTACCGTGCGCAACGAAGAGATTGACGATTACATCATCCTGCGCGCTGATGGTACGCCAACATATATGCTGGCGGTTGTGGTCGATGATCATGATATGGGGGTGACCCACGTGATACGGGGCGACGATCATTTGAACAACGCGTTTCGCCAGCTTCCGATTTATCATGCGATGCATGAAGTCGAAGGTGATTGGGAGCCGCCAGTCTATGCGCATGTACCGCTGATTCACGGTTCGGATGGGGCAAAGATGTCTAAACGGCACGGCTCGCTCGGTGCGGAAGCCTATCGTGACGAGCATGGCATTCTTCCCGAAGCGCTGTCCAATTACCTGCTTAGACTTGGTTGGGGGCACGGCGACCGCGAAGAGATTTCCCGCGAAGAAGCGATCGAACTGTTCGACTTGAGCGGCGTCGGAAAAAGCCCCTCGCGCTTCGACATGAAGAAGCTCGAGAACTTGAACGGCTGCTACATCCGCGAAGCCGATGACGCGCGGCTGGCCAGTATATGTGCACCTCTGATTGGTTCAGAGGTGGATCTGGACCTGCTTACCCGTGCGATGCCAGTGCTGAAAAACCGCGCAAAGAACACCCATGAGCTCGCAGAAGGCGCAGCTTTTCTGTTCAAGCAGCGCCCTATCGAAATGACCGAGAAGGCGGCAAGTTTGCTGGATGATGGGGCACGCGCAAACCTGAGCACACTTTCCGAGCGCCTGAAGGCGGAAAATGACTGGACAATCGACGCGCTCGAAGCCACTACAAAATCACTCGCCGAAGAACTCGAGCTGGGTCTCGGCAAGCTCGCGCAGCCCCTGCGCGCAGCGCTTACCGGAACGACGACCTCGCCCGGTATTTTCGATGTTCTGGTCCTATTGGGACGGGAAGAGGCTTTGGCCCGGATCGACGCGCAGGCTGCTGCAGCGGGCTGACGTTACGCAGGATTGAAGGAGACGTATTTTGTCGGACAAAAACGCGAAACTCGAGCTTGGCGGTCAAACGCACGAGTTCCCTGTTGTTAGTGGCAGTGTTGGCCCAGATGTGGTCGATATCCGGAAGCTTTATGGTCAAACCGGCGCTTTCACTTTCGATCCCGGCTACAAATCAACCGCCAGCTGCGAAAGTGCCCTCACCTATATTGATGGCAATGAAGGCGTTCTGCTGCACCGCGGTTATCCGATCGGTCAACTGGCCGAACATTCAAGCTTCATGGAAGTCTCCTACCTCCTGTTGAACGGCGAGCTGCCGAGCCAGGCTGATCTGGATGACTTCACCTACACGATCACGCGCCACACCATGCTGCATGATCAACTTCGTCAATTCTATCAGGGTTTCCGCCGTGATGCGCACCCTATGGCGATCATGTGCGGCGTGGTCGGCGCGCTTTCGGCTTTCTATCATGACAGCACGGACATCTCTGATCCTGAGCACCGCAAGATCAGCAGCCACCGACTGATTGCGAAAATGCCGACTATTGCGGCAATGGCTTATAAATATTCGGTCGGTCAGCCAATGATGCAGCCGGACAATTCATTGAGCTATACCGGCAACTTCCTTCGTATGACCTTTGGTGTGCCCGCCGAAGAGTATGAAGTGCATCCGGCCATCGAGAAGGCGATGGATCGCATTTTCATCCTGCATGCGGACCATGAACAGAACGCTTCTACTTCGACGGTACGCCTTGCCGGCTCGTCTGGCGCCAACCCTTTTGCGTGTATTGCGGCAGGTATCGCGTGCCTGTGGGGCCCGGCACATGGTGGTGCGAACGAAGCCGCGCTTAATATGCTGCAGGAAATCGGATCTCCTGATCGCATTCCGCATTATATCGAGCGCGCGAAGGACAAGAACGATCCGTTTCGCCTGATGGGCTTTGGCCACCGCGTCTACAAAAACTATGACCCACGCGCGACTGTCATGCAGCAGACGCTGCGTGAAGTGTTTGACGCGCTCAACGTTGACGATCCGGTCTTCGAAACCGCACTTCGCCTCGAAGAGCTCGCGCTGAACGATGACTATTTCCGAGAGAAAAAGCTGTTCCCGAACGTTGACTTCTATTCGGGCATCATTCTCAGCTCGATCGGTTTCCCAACAACGATGTTCACCGCACTCTTCGCTCTCGCACGCACCGTAGGCTGGGTTGCCCAGTGGAATGAAATGATTTCCGATCCCGCGCAGGTAATCGGACGTCCGCGCCAACTCTACACAGGCCCGACAGAGCGCGACTATGTGCCGGTGGGTCAGCGCTAAGCCGTGGGAACGCGCATTCTAAAATTCGTCATGATGGTATTCGGCGTCGCGCTGGTGCTGTCAGGCGGATTGTGGGCTCTCCAAGGCCTCGGTATTGTGATGTGGCCTGCGGAAAGCTTTATGCTCGCAGATCGCAGCTGGGCGCTTTACGGCGGCATCACCGTGCTTGTCGGACTTGTGCTGCTATGGGGCTCAAGCCGCATCGGGCGTTGAACTGCCGCGATTCAGATTGCCTTTTTACCAGCTGGTAGCTCTAGCGTGAAAATTGCGCCTGTTCCGGGCGTGCTTTTCACGTCGAGAGATCCTGACATTGCCTCCGCCAAACGCCGGGAAATGTAGAGGCCCAAGCCTGATCCACCATCGCCGGAACGTCCCAGACGTTCAAACTTGGCAAACACACGCTCCTGCTGTCCAGGCGACAGACCGGGGCCTTCGTCTGAAACGGCTATACCGGCCTTGCTGGATCCAACCTTGGAAACCGCAACGGTCACAGTGCTGCCTTCAGGCGAATAGTTGATCGCATTGCCCATCAAATTGAGCACCACCTGCAATATGCGTTTCGCGTCGCCGCGTGCGCTTACTCTCTCGCCAATTTCCGGTCCGACCAATTCGATCGACTTCGCTTGTGCTCTGGCATGCAGCATCTTGATCGCCTGATGCGCGACATCCTCAAGATTAAGGTCTTGTGACACAACCTTGAAATTGGGAGATTCTAACGCTTCCAGATCATTGAGATCATCGAGCAAAGCTGCCAGATGACGTCCAGCGGATGCGATATCACTCGCGTATTCACCATACTCCTGACGAATCGGTCCAGCCAGACGGCCGCGAATCTTGTCTGCGTTGGCAATGATGCGAGCGACTGGCTGCCGCAGCGCAGGCGCTAGAGCATTCCCGACCAGTTGAGAGCTGCCGCTTTGCTCTCCAGGCTTCTCAGCTTCAATCAGCGGTTGTTCGGCCACCAAAAGCAACTCGAAACCTCTTGGAATGATCTCATCACTGCCAACGGGGATCAGACGTGCAAACCAATTGCGCGGCGATCCCTCAACCTTGCACTTCGCACCGTCAAGCAAACGCCAGTGAAGCGGTTGCTTATAAGCGATATCGACCAGAGTGACATATTCTGTCCAGATTTTGCCGGACGCTTTGCGCGTCTTGCCAAGCAGCTGGGCCAGGTCCGGTGCGTCCCCCTCGCCCGCAAGAAGCCGCTGCTTGCCGTCGAGACGCGCGGAAAATTCCGCTGTCGCTCGGTCAATCGCATCCTGACGCGAAGCTGCTTCCCGGTCGTCTTCACCGCCAACGGTTTCGCGGCGCCAATTTTCAATCAGTATTTCGCAGCCGCCGCCTGCTTCATCGCCAGACGGACGAATCCGGACATAGCCGGTGATGCGCCCATCACCATCGGACGCACTGAATTCGCGAGCCAAACGCAATCCCATCGCGCGGCCTCGCTGGACCAGCTCATGCAGCGCTTGAATGGCGAGCTTGCCTGGCACCGCACCGCCACATCGCTGCTGCAATTCAGCCAAGGGCTGATCCGCTGAAAGCAAACGATCCTCGTGATCGGTGACGCCACGAGCAGCTAGAAGAGTATCTGGGGTTTCCACGGAGGCTTACCCTACCCTGTCAGCAGGGGTGCCGGCAATCAACGACAGAGATCTTTCCTGCGAGATGACATCTGCACCTCTTGGCATGGCCAAATCGCTCTGGATCAAGAGAAACTGCTTGCGCATTTCCTCTGGTTTCAAGCCGGCAGCGCGCAGCGCCAAGGCCAGTCGTGTGGCCTGGCGTTCATGACATGACAGCACAGCCAATTCGCGCGGTTGCTTCGATGCGCGGGCAAGACCGCTCACGAAAAGTGCAAATCCGGCATGCTCCAGATCGATTGCGGAACGCAATCCATGCCCCAGCGAACCGATCAGTCGTGTTAGCATTCCTAAACGCGAACTGCTCTCGTCATAGCCGCCACGCAGAACCTGTAAGACGCGTTCCCTCTGCATGGATTCGGCATCTCCACGCATTGCAGACCATTGAGCGAGAGTGACATGAAAGAGCTCTGCCGGAAGTTCAGCAAGCGGCAAATTCATCCGGCGTTGAACTTGAACAAATCGCGCCTGCGCCGTCATTGCTCCCATGGCCAGCTCGGCCATGTTCTCATCCGGTGACGCGATGAGCTCTTGCAGCAAAGGTGTAAGAACCTGATCAATCCCATGGGTTTGTTCCAATTGCTCGGCCAATTGGCTTTCCATGGCAATGGCGTAGCAATGGCTGACCAGAGTGCTGCTGCCCGCCAGCTTGCCGGCCAGCTCGTCCGTGACTGACGGCTCAAGTTGGCGGGAGCCACCAGAAACTTCGGCTTCGGTGCGCAGTATCTGGATTGCCAGGTTCCCAAGCATGCCGCGCATCCGCGCAACAAGATCTTCGCTCACCAGGGCTTGACCGCTCGATGAGAGCAAATGACTGAGCACCGGCGCAACGCCTGCAAGCGCAACGTCCCCTCGCGCCAACTCATGGCACAAGTCGGCCACTGCCGCTTGGGTTTCGTCTGCGTGGGTCACAGTATTGCTCATCGCCCGCGTATAGCGCGGTTTGGTTAAGCCCGCGTTATCTGAGATTCGCGTTGGAAATACAGCGACAAAGCCAGGATCACGAGGGATATTCCGCCTAATCCAAGATCGACCAGGTGAAAAGCACTGATTCCCGCCATGAACAGCGCGAAGATTCCCCGGTCAGTCAGTAAGCGTGACAGCGGTGCCTTCCAGGTTCTTTCGCCCAATCGCAACATTCCGATGGCCAGAACTGGCAGGAATAACTCTGTGGCAGCCTCGGCCACAATGAACGGCCAGGAAAGGGCACCAATCAAAAAAAAATCCTTCAATAAACCAAACCACTTACTCGTGGATTTTGGCACGGCACCGCGAAGCAAGTTCTTCATTCTAAGCATCCCTTCGCGGGTTTCAGATGCAAGAATGGAAAGCGCCAAAAACAATAACGCCCACGGCATTACATTAAAAAAGGTCGCAACAGCCGCTGCTGCGAGACTGACGGCGCTTAGCGCGCCAAAGATTAATGAACCGTGATCCAGCCCGTCAGGCGCCAGGAAGCGCGCAATTCTGCGACTCATTGCCCTGGTGGGCTCCCACCAGGAAACTCGTTCCGCACTGCTTTTAAGAAGCGATTGCTCTCGTTCCGCAAGCTCGGAGCCTTCGCGGAGCAAAAGCCATTCGCCCGTTTCGAGGTGGGATGCATCGAGCGGGACCAGTTTAACCGCGGATTGCAAGGCAAGCCGCAACAATAGCGAAACGGTGTCGCTGTCTTCAGGCATGTGCGCGAGTTGTTCTACAATCTGGCCCCGCGCAACAAAAATTCCTCCCCATGCATGCTCCGCGTCAATCCGCTCAAATCCAGCCTCGATGCCTGCGGCATCTGGTAAAACCAGCACGCCACGCTGGCCCGTCAGCAAGGCAGCCACTTGAGCCCGGTCGGCAATCAATCCATCCGCAATGACCATGAGTTCCTGATCCGCAGACAGCAACGACACCAACGGCAATGGTCCCGATATTGTGTGAAATTCTCCACCAAACTGCTGAATTTGATCCCTGAGTTCTTCGAACGCCTCAAGCTTCGCATCTGTCAGGCAGATAAACCGCCCGCAGCCCAGATCGTGCGCCATGTCTATCTGCCACGACAGCAACATACGTCCGCCTAATCGGGCAAACCCGCGGCGCTTGCCATCCGGCAAGGTCTCAAGACAAGAGATCAGTGCTGTGCGCAATGTAATAGGCCCCCAGTTCGGATAGCCTTTGTTAAGCGCTAAAGCATCGCTCTGCCAAGCACGCGATTAGGATTGTCGGTTAATTCCGAATGGTGCCGGGTCATGCCCGCGCAACGCGGCAATGGCTGCTTCGATCCGCCTTGTGACTACAGGATCACCCGGCGCACAGGTCAACGCTTCTTCCGCTGCATCAAACAGCGTTTCTGCGTGGAAACTGGCGGCAAGACCCTTCAAACGCATGGCTGCGACCTGCCAATTGCCGTAGCAACGTGAACGCTTGAGCAGATCGAGTTGCTTGTCTGCGCTTTTTACCAACGCAGTGCGCAGCTCGGCCAAAAGGCCGATATCCTGCCCCGCAGCTGCTACAAGGGTCGCATCCAGTGATCCGCTTTCATAAGCCATATTTCAGCAGATATCCGAGAAAGGGTTAAAGCAGGGTTTATCCTTTCTGAAAATCGGCTAGATTCCCCAAATGACGGGAAAGTGGCAGATCAAGGCCGTAGGCCAAGAGACGGTGCAGGAAGCACCTGTGGATTCAGCAGAAAATGTGGCTGAAGAGCCGATTGTGCTGGAGGAGGAATGGATTTCCGAAGGGGAAGAGTTCGAACCCGCTCCACGCACCCGCTGGATCGATCGGCTCGTACCCATGACCGCGGTTATTGCGATGCTCGCTTGGACAGGATTCTTTGCCTGGACGTTCCGCAACGACATATTCACAGGGGGTACGTCACAGCAGTGGATCGGTTGGATCATCAATTGGGCTGTCCCGATGCTGCTGATCTCGATCTTCTGGCTGCTTTCAATGCCCAACAGTCGCCGCGAGGCTCAGCGTTTTGGCGACACGGCGCAGTTGCTGCGCCAGGAATCTCAGGCGCTGGAAGAGCGTTTGGGAGCTGTGAACCGCGAGCTGTCTCTTGCACGCGAATTTCTGGGTAGCCAATCGCGCGAACTTGATTCTCTCGGCAGGATCGCAAGCGAGCGGATTTCGACCCATGCGAGCGAGCTTCAGTCTCTCATCAAGAGCAATGGTGCTCAGGTCGAGGTCATCGCAAGTGTCAGCGATACTGCGCTGACAAATATGTCTAAATTGCGCGATGATCTTCCGGTCATTGCCAATTCGGCGCGTGATGTATCCAATCAGGTTGGGCAAGCCGGGCGAACGGCGCATGAACAGTTGGAACACCTGGTTTCTGGCTTTGAGCGTCTTAATGAGTTTGGCAAGGCTAGCGAACGTCAGGTTAGCGCGCTGTCAGGCAAGATCGAAACTACTTTGGCTGGCTTTGCGACGCAGCTTGATAGCATAGAGCATGCCGCCGAAGCACGCTTTGCGGGCCTGCAAGAGCAGTCAGATGCCTTCCGTGTCGAGCTGGAGGGTCGCGAGGTTGATGCATTGGCGGCGATGCGCAGGCGTTCGGATGATCTGCGCCAGTCGGTCATAAGCATGGCCGAGGAACTCGCAGATCAGGAAACTGCACAAATCGGTCATTTGCAGATGCGGTTGGATACTTTGCGCGAAGGCAGTGAAGAAGTCACATCCTCCTTCGCGCGGTCTCAAGACGTCGCTTTGGACAAGTTGCGTGCCAGAAAATCGGAATTCCAAGAGGAAATTGCCGAAGTTGTCTCGCGGTTGGACCAATTGGATCAACAGGCAATCAATGCCTCACGTGAGCGCATCAAGGCGCTTCATACTGAAGCAAGCGACTTCGATGACCGGATTGCTGCGCGAAATGCCCGCTTCGAAGAAGAGATGGCCCGGAGGCAACACGGTTTTGAAACCCGCGTAACTCAGGCCAGCGAAGTGCTTGCACAGCGGCTGACTGATCTTGATGAAATGCTGGCAGAACGCAGCGAGGCACAGAACGAGCGCCTCGAGAGACTGGTGTCATACGGGGCTGATGTAACCCGCAAACTTGAAGAACTTAACACACTGCTTGCCACCATGGCAGAACAAGCAGAAGCAACACAGAATGTACTCCAGGCGGGCACCGTTGGCTTGGGCGAGCACGTTTCGACACTTCGCAGCGATCTGAATGCAAGCGGGAAGACAATCGGAGAATTGACCGATTCCGGTGTGCGGCTGCTGGAAATCATTCAGTCTGGCGCGCGCGAGGCCAGAGAAGCCCTGCCCGCTGCAGTCGGCAAGGCTAGTGACAAGCTCAGTGAGATTGAACAGCAAGCAATTGCGCTTCGACAAAGCGTTGATGCCGCGCATGAGCGAAGTGCGGGACTGTCAGACTATGTGATTGCAGCGAGCGAAGGCTTGTATCGTGCCGATGAACAAATCACGTCATTGAACGACAAGCTTACTGATACCTCCAGCGAGAGCCTGACCCGAATTTCGAACCTCCGTGGCGCTTTGGGTGCCTTGGGCGAAGAAAGCGACCGTGTCAGCGCTCGGGCGAGCGAAAATCTGCAATCGGCCATCGCCGGGCTTGAGCAAGCCGCGCGGAGCGCGTTTGCTGCAATCGAAAGTGGATCCGGCGAGCGGCTGGAAAACCTGGCCGGAGAAATCGGCGCGAAAGCAAGTGCTGCAATCGAACGTAACCTTCGCGCGGAAGGAGATGCTGCGGTCGAGCGACTTGAGGAAGCCTCAACACGTGCGAATGAGCATGTCCGAGCGACCACAGCCAGCCTGCGCGATCAGCTGGTCAAGGTGAATGAATTGGTTAGCAATCTGGAAGAACGCGTGGCCCGTGCACGAGAGCATGCGGGAGAGAAGGTCGATAATGATTTTGCGCGCCGGATGGCATTGATCACCGAGAGCCTCAATTCCAACGCCATCGATATCGCAAAAGGCCTGTCGCAAGACGTTAGCGACACCGCATGGGCCGCATATCTGAAGGGTGATCGTGGGATTTTCGCCCGAAAATCTGTGCGCTTGGTAAGCAATATAGAAGCGCGGGAAGTCGTAGAGCTTTTCGAAGCCGATCATGACTTCCGCGAGCATGTAAGCCGTTACATCCATGACTTTGAAAGCATGCTGCGCAATGTGCTTTCAACTCGCGATGGTAATGCCCTGGGAGTTACCCTGCTAAGTTCGGATATCGGAAAGCTCTACGTTGCCCTTGCACAGTCGATAGAGCGTTTGCGGGATTAAACCGGCCACATTTCGCTTAACGTTGGCTTGGTGGATCCGGGAAGATATTGAGAGCATCAACAGTCACCCAGCCATAGACATAATTGGCCACGTAAATTGTAGTCGATGCTGCTGCGATTACTGTTGCCCGCAACGCGTGGCGTCCCGGGCGGAAGCCAACAGGCGCGCTATCGGCCTGCCCGGGAATCTTGGGCAATCCGGCTTCATCATGAGTTTTGATGCCGAATGGCAGCATCACGAATGCCGTCATCACCCAGAACAAGGCATAAATTGCAACGACCGACGTCCATTCCATCAATCTTGTTCCTCAAGCATTAGCACACGAACCTGGGGCTTTTTACCAGACCAGCGTTGAGCCGCGCGCCGGGCTGCAAGACGTGCGGCTTCGTAAACGGCAGCGGGGTCGCGGCTCGCCTGACCGCGCAGCCGCTTCAAAGCATCGCGAACGTCCGAAACAGCTTCTGCAACGAAGTCTTCCAGGTCCTCTTCGAGCGGTAGTCCAACCGCTTCGATGGTCGGGTTGCGTTGCTGATCGAGTACAACAAACAGCATGCCCTCACGCGCAATGCGACGGCGCATTGTGATCGCCTCACCATCAGCAGGCGCGATGATATCGCCATCCAAAACAAGCCGCCCTGCCCGCACTTCGGCAATTTTGCCGG
>Ga0181585_10004208_pt1 | contig 12556 bp, 14 predicted proteins | sample 071ome_29_FD_132469 | JGI IMG/M metagenome (GOLD analysis project Ga0181585, IMG submission 132469) | Coastal salt marsh microbial communities from the Groves Creek Marsh, Skidaway Island, Georgia - 071407BT metaG (megahit assembly) | ecosystem: Environmental > Aquatic > Marine > Intertidal... | reverse complement strand
TGCTGCGCTTGGAAATGTTGTCTGTGAAAGCTGGAAGCAGCCCTTATCATTCGATTGACTCGCAAATAATTTCTTAATGAAAAGTGGCACCAGATACTCTCCACCTACTTCCTCACTCAAGGTAAGTCCATCTGATGAGCGCGCGAAGAGTCCGAGATCATCGAGTGACACATCGGAGCGCAGAAGCTTATCTTCACGATTTACCGCATTCATTCGACGCACTCGACCCAGCACAGGAGAAAACATCCATAATTTATCTTCGCCTTGCTTCTCACTGCTCTGCACATGGGGTCGAATGGTCAACCACTGATGTCCCTTCGAGAAAAATCCTGGCGAGATCATCACCCTTTCTCTGAACAGTTGAGGTCTCTCAAAGCGCTCCAGCCGATATGGATACACACGCTTCAGCTCTCCCCGAAGTTCAAAGCTTACCCCCTTTTGCTTCCAGGTTGTTTGCAGAAATCTTTGAGTATACGTACCAAGCCAATCCCTATGCCACTCAAAAGCACTACCCCATTGAGGCCGCTGACCTGACTCCAGTTTCAGCGCTGTCGGAGCAGCGGGATGGAGCGCCTGCGGGATCCCTTGCTGAGCAAGCCAATCAGATAGTGAGCCGTGAGATGCTCGCTTCTGCGATTGAGAGTTCTGGTCGAGCGATTTTTCTTGAGATTGCCGAAAGATCAGAGCACTTCTAGAAAACGGCGTAGACAGCGTGGACAACGTAGACAGCGTGGACAACGTAGAAGTATCCTGAACACTGGTGTCAGGGACATCTCCAAGGCTTGCGACAGGAAAAGCACTTGAGAAAAAAAAGGTACCCACCGCACAGGCATATCGCGCAGCTCGTTGATACCGAATATAGTGAGACCAAAAACTGCTCATCTTCATTTCACTCTTTCGTCCAGCACACTTGTTTGATCCAGCACCGCATTACGAGATGCACCGCGTTACAAGAGGCATCCTGTCGAGAGATGCACTACGTCACGAGATAGAGTGCGGGGAGATGGTCACAAAATACTTATTACCGACTCTCGATAAACACTCGAAAAAAAACTCATGCGGGCAGTACTTGCCACTATCCATGGGCGAGCTCAAATCTACTGAAATGGGCGCGCCTCCATGTTCTGCATCTTCTTCATGTGTTCTTCATACATACGCTCGGCACCCTTCGTCTCAATCTCTCGAGACCGCTCCATCAACACTTCCTTGTCTTCAATAAACAACCGCGGGTCGGTGTCGTAGACTTCAGGATGAAGTCCAGTGTCCATTCGAATCGCATCCACGGGACAAGCCTCTACGCAGTATCCGCAGTAAATGCACAGCAAGGTGTCAATCTCATACCGGTGAGGAAATTTTTCAATCTTCTCATCTGAGTGCTCTGCTGGCTCAATATAAATACACTGCGCCGGGCACGCGGTAGCGCACAGGAAACAAGAAGTACACTTTACAGAACCATCTTGGTGGAGAGTAAGACGGTGCCTCCCCCGATAGCGTGGAGGATACACCCTGCGCTCATTGGGATACTGGATACTGGCCGCCCGCTTAACCCCAACATCAATACCGAGTGTATGGAGCAGATGAAGGGAGAAATTTCTCGTAAGTCGGGTGAAGGTAACCCCAAGTCCTCTGAGAATCTCAACGATATAAATCTTCTCAAGAAACGTTAGCTCTTCACGCCTTTTCATTACTGTGCTGACTCCCAATCAGAATACTCTTTAAATCCATCGAAAGTGTAATCACAAATGACACAGAAGACCACTCACTGACTGAAACTCTCTCTTGAAACCCCTGAAAGCCACTCTCAGTACTCCGTTTGCTGAACCTCTCATCCGAGGAAGGTTGGCTATCAGAGACGAGCTGATAGCATCGCAGCACTGAGTCAACACAAATAGCCTATTAATTCCAGACAGTTAGCTGAATACGCCATCCATTTCGCTCTTCATCCACGACTCTCCGTTCAACGAATGCCACTCACCGTGTTACGAAAGACCGCGAACTCGGGAGGCTTCCTTTCTTAAAATATCGGGAATTTAGTGCTGAAGGGGTGCAAAATCTTACTAAGGCTCCTATAATCCGAAAAAATGTTAATACTATAAACTTTTTGTTGTAGTTCAAAGGTTGGTGATCAATACAATGAAGTATGGTCCGAATGGACGAAACAGCAAATCACAAAGTCTTGATAAGGTCTTAAAAGCATAATGGCACTTAAAATAGAAGTATTCTACTCATTCCAAAGCCCCTATTCATATCTCGCACTTGAGCATATTTACGATCTTGAAAAAAAATATGACGTAGAACTGCTGTGGCAACCTTTTTCTGCTAAGGCATCAGGACAGCAGATCCAGGGCGCGCCTATTAACCCGGACAAGCTCTCATACCTGTATGAAGACACCAGACGCTACGCGGCAGAACACAATATCCCGCTGGAGTTCCCCTCAAACTGGCCTCAGGAAGAATACGATCCGAGCAGAGTTACCCGCGGCGCCGTTGTTGCTGGCGACCTTGGATTTCAGATGGAGTATAATTACAAAGTATCGCACAGATGGTGGGGTCTCGGAGCCAATCCGAATGATGATGAATTCCTGAGTGAGCTATGTGAAGAGCTCGATGTGGATTTGGGAGAGTTCTTAAGCAAGCTGTCGAACTCCGACACACGAGAGCGCGTAAAGGGCATATACAAGCGTGGTAAAAAATTAGGAGTTTTTGACACGCCGACATTCGTTATTGAACAAGAGCGGATAGTGGGTCTCGACAAAATCGCCTATCTAGAAGACAGGCTGATTAGAGGTGGCCATTCAAAGTAGTTCAACACTACCGCAGTTTTTTGTAGAACATCCCTGTAGTGTCGGGTCGTGCGTACCCTTGAGTGAATCAGATAGTCACCACGCGCAGCACGTCCTACGACTTCAAGAAGGAGAACGGGTAAGAGTTGTCTCCTCGTCAAGTAAAGCACACGATTGTTTCACAGGTGAGGTATTCCTTGGAACGATACAAAGAACACAAGATGCACAGATAGAAGTTTGTATTGAAGAGAAATTACTGGTTCCACCTACAGCTCAACCAGCCGTTCAAACGCTCATCTTTGGAATGAGCAAAGGAAAAAAAAACGAGCTCGTAGTTGAAAAAGCTACAGAGCTTGGAGTTGAGTCCGTAATTCTCTGGCAAACAGCGCGCAGCATTCTACGACTAAAAGACTCAAGTGAGGTAAAAAAGCGGGAAGAACGACTCCATAAAGTAGCAGAAGCGGCCGCAAAACAGTCAAAACGCCTCTCGATTCCTCGTGTCCACATCTGCACCTCTCAAGACAATCTCCTCCGAGAACTTCAGAAGTCTTCAACAGGACCGAGGTTGTGTTGCTCACTATCCCCAAACTCAAAGACCCTATCGCAGATAATGCCACCACCAGTACCTCGAATGAGCTGTATTGCGGTAGGACCAGAAGGTGATTTCACCGAAGAGGAAGAGGAGCTACTCGTGAGCATAGACTTTTCTCTCTTGCGATTAGGCAACAACACTCTCCGGTCTGAGACAGCGGCAATAGCGGCGATTGCAATGATACAAGCTATCTGTGAGAGGAACCAATGAGCACTTGGGCTTGCTGTGATATCCAGTATGATCAAAGCGCATCTGAGTGCTCTCGCTGTGGTCGCCACCGAACGGCAAATCAAGCAACTATTGAAGGACTCTTTCAAGAGTGTGCTCAAGAGCTCTCCCAAATAAAAGTCGCCGATTTTGAGATTTCTGCCGCGTCTACTCTCGGTGCTCAACAGGAAGAATCTACTCACCTTCTTTTTGCACTGGCTCGCGAAGCATTTGATGACAGTACCATCGAAAATAGATTTCAGGAGTCGGGAACTCAGAGCATTAATCGGAAGGTAGAGAGCCTAACAGCGAAAAAACACCTTGAAGCCGTTGAGCAGAAACTCCACACAAAAGTGTTTTCCCTAAAGAAAGGGAGCTCCCTCAGTACGCCCCAGACAGCCGCTCTCCTCCCAGTTCCAGCCAACACTCGGCTGAGAGTCTGTGCATTTTTCATCGATCTCATTGGAATCTTGATACTTGCCATGTCAGTTTGTATCGGAATAAGTCTTTTTGAGAATCAACCGCTACTTATCGCCGTCTTACAACCGGACAATCCCATGTACAGTGTTGCGAACGCTTATGTAACTGGAAATCTCCTCTCAAGTGTACTGATCGCGTTCCTCCTCTATCCCCTCCTACCCGCACTTGTCGGTAGGAGGTATTCGCTTGGAACAATCCTGTCAGGGTGTAAATTATATGATAAAAACCTAGAGCGAAGGTTGCCATATGCCTCCTATTTCCTTCGACACACCCTTACCCCAGTTTCTCTTCTTCTACAGCCAGTCCTCGGAGCAGCAATCTTTCGAAAATATGGGACCTTAGATCTTACCGACCGCCTATCGGGTAGCTGGTTAGCGCTAGAAATCGAAAAGAAATAGCCAGTTTCCCCCAAGAAACTCTGAAGGATGGACTTTTATCTCACCCAGTGATAATCAAATAATCTGCAGAGGTTATTATAGTAGAGGTCGGTGCCAAGTGGTGCTTGCAAAGAGAGAGAAATACTCTCCCAAAAAAATAAAATACTGTCCCAAGACAGGAATGGTTTTTTCAATATTTAATGTGCCCAGGTAGCTCAGTCGGTAGAGCAGAAGACTGAAAATCTTCGTGTCGGCAGTTCAATCCTGTCCCTGGGCACATCTCTTTTTCCGATAAGCCCAGAACTTTCCCTCCCGCACTCACAGAAATGATCCCTGACAGAAACGTTCCCTCACCGTAATGATTTCTTACAGAAACAATCCGTGCTCCTGTCAAAAGCAAACACATGCTCCACATTTTCTGGCACCTTCTCTCATCTCGGGCTACACTAAGGGGCTATGCCATACCTATCTGACATAAAAGTATTACTTCAAAATATCGATGCCAACCAACCTGCATATCTTCTTATCGCCTCGCATCCTATCCGCATTGAACTCCTCGAAAGAGAGCTGCTTTCTTTCCTTAGCCTTACGCAAGAAAATGCTTCTCATTTCTTTGGTGACAGCATCGATGACAAAGGCATTCTTGGTCTTTGCGAGGAGCTTCACTCAAATGACCTCTTTACCCCTCAAAGGCTTATACGGCTCACGAATGCTCATAAGTTAAAAACATCCGCGCTCGATATTTTCCTGAAAAGCGAAGTCCCCGTTCCACCATCTAATATTTTACTCCTGCATGCCTCTCAACTGAAATCGAATAGTAGATTACGTAAGCATTTCGCCAAGAAGAATGCGCTGATAGAACTCCCAGAAATGAAAGAAGCCATGTTAGGTCAGTGGGCTATTGAACATGCCAAGTCCATTGGAATGAAGATTGGGAAGGATGTCGCCCAGCTCGCGGTCAGCATATCGGAAGAATCTCCTGATGGAATCAACCAAATCCTGCATCAGCTCCAGCTCTATTGCGAGCAGGGAAAAGCTCCAACAGTTTCGGACCTCTCAGAGCTGTTTCACTACCATCCAGATCCAAATGAATTTCAATTACTCGAAAAAGTGCTAACAAAGCCTCCACAAGAAGCTGAAGATAACTTGCGAGACCTGCTTGATGCCGGGAAAAACGCATTCTCTCTCCTCAATTTGATGGGAAAGTCTGCGAGCCGACTACTACTCATTCGCGCGCTGATCAATAAGGGAATACAACAATCAAAAATTGCATCCATCATAGGGGCTCCGCCATGGCTTGTTAAGAAAGAGATACAACTTCTTCAGAGAGCGAACATGTCGCGACTCCGCGCTTTTCATAAAGCTCTTATCACTGCCGATGCACAATTGAAGGGAAAGTCGCTTGGAATGGAAGCAGTTTTTTCGCAACTGCTAAGGGGAGGGCGATGATTCATTCCCAAAGAGCTTACTCCAACAAAAAGCCGATACTGAGAATTCTCTTGTTAGGCGCTCTTAGTCTCTCACTCTTGACTACACTGCAAATCGACTCCTTTTCTCTGAAACCTCGTAATGCCTTGGCAAATAGCGGGAAAGATGAACGATCTGCTATTGATGAAATGGCATTCCGTGGCTGGGGATTCATCGCTCATCACCTGCATGAACGAGGCATGTCTCATCGAACGCTTTCCAAAATTTTTCTTGATAAACGAGTGCCTCAATTCACTTTTGTTCCATTTGCCGTTGCCCCAAAAGAATCAGAGCGGCTCTACACACAGTTCTTAGAGCCCGAGAGAATACAGCGGGCACAGAGTTACTTGAAGAAATACACCTCTTTTTTTCATTCAGCGAATCATCAGTTTCAAATCCCTCCGGAAGTGATTGCTGCCATCATTCTAATTGAGACGGATCTTGGAAACTTTACGGGAAATCACTCAATCCTTCCTCAACTCGCTCGCCTTGCTAATGCAGCTACGCCGTCTAACATCTTAAAAAACTATGAGCGTCTCGTTACTGATGGAGAGGCGGTCACTTTTCAACAAGTGCAAGAAAGAGCAAGCTATCTCTTAAGGCTTTTTCTTCCAGAAGTTGAAGCAACAGTCAGAATAGCTCGAAATAAAAAGTCAGACCCACTAAAAATAAAGGGCTCATATGCAGGTGCCTTCGGTTATGCGCAGTTTTTGCCGACATCATTCGAGCGATTTGCCATTGATGGAAACCAAGATGGCATCGTCTCTCTTTTTCAACATCCAGATGCGATTATCTCGGTAGCACGATTCCTCTCCCATCATCAGACCACCATGAAGGAAGATGCGCTGAGACAAGCAGTTCGAAGATACAACAACAGTGTGCCCTACGTAGAGGCAGTCCTTGCCGTCAGCAAAGAGCTAGGACTCAGGATCGAGCCTTCAGAAAAAGACTCAGACCCACCTGCAAACGAAGTAAAAGACGGTTCAGGGGTATAAACCCACCTCTTTCGCTTGACGATTCCCATAAAGAGGGCGAACGTATATTATCAACTGTTGAATGATAGGAAGAGGGAGCACTTTCGTGGCTGAAAAATATCGCGTTCTCGTAGTGGAAGATGATGATGATGGTAGAGAGGCCCTGTGCGCGATCTTGGAGGCCCTCGGATACGAAACCCTAGCATTCGCCTCTGGGCCAGATACTCTTGCGGGCATTGCCGACGAGCACGTCGACATCGCGCTCCTTGATATCATGATGCCGGTAATGAACGGATATGAGCTCTTGGAAGAGCTTAAAAAGCTCGAGATGTTTGAAGATCTCCCTGTCCTTATGGTTACAGCGAAAGACCAAGATGGTGAGATTCTTGAGGGATATCAACACGGCGCAGACTACTACATAACAAAACCTTATACCGCAAAACAGATTGAATACGGGCTTAAGCTATTCCTTGAGTAATCCAATTTTCTGAGAGCCTTTTCATTGATTGTATCAACCAAAACTTTCACACCACATGCTTGCCAGGGGCTCATCGTTTTGGAAGGTGTTAATGGTGCTGGCAAGTCAACACTTCAAGAGAAAATTAAAAATCACTTCAGTGCGACACATAAAGTCGTCACTTCCTTTGAACCAGGTGGAACACCTCTCGGACAATCGCTCAGGAAACTGCTTCTTGAAAAACAAAGCATGTCTATTAGCCCACTCGCTGAGGCACTTCTCTTCTCTGCCGACAGAGCGGAGCATGTCCGCTCACTGATCAGGCCTCAACTCATGTCTGGCAGCTTAGTCCTCCTTGACCGCTACTACTACTCTACCGTTGCCTTTCAAGGATATGGCCATGAACTCCCCATTGAGCCACTCTTACAACTCAGTGAAATTGCAATCCAGGGACAGCGGCCTGACCTCGTTCTTCTCATCGATCTCCCACCAGAGGAAGGCCTTCGCAGAAACGCTGATAAAGAAGAAGAGGACAAATTCGAAGATGAGGAGCTAGAGTTTCACGAGCGCTTACGAATGGGATTCTTGGAGCTTGCTGAGAGGCTACCAGAACCTTTTGCCATTCTTGATGGAATGAAATCATCAGAAGAGATTTTCGCTGAGGCAAAGGAACTTGTACAAAAGGTAGTTGATTCGACTATTTCAATTCCCTGAGAGAATGGGTATTTATCTCAAAGAAACTTCACGAATACATTTGGATACGGTACGGTAAGAGTGATAGCATAATCTTTACTCTTCTTTGTGAATCATCGTGTAATGAAAAAATCGATAAACGAAGACCCTATCGCTCACGATCCTGCTACGTCTATTATCGGTCATAGCGCTACTATTGCTGGACTCCATAAGACCATTGCATCCGAACGTATTCATCACACACTTCTTTTTACTGGCCCCAGCGGTGTCGGGAAAAAGCGGGTGGCAAAGAGTCTTGCTATGACATTCATGTGCCTCCAATACCACCAAGATGGCTCTCGTCAGATTCCGTCATTCGGAGGGTGTACGATGTGTCATCACTGCAAGCTTATGCATGCTGGCAATCTTCCTGATCTCATTACAGTTGCATGCGACGATAAGAGTGCTGCATCCACCGAATCAGTAAGAGAACTTCTCAACTCTCTCAGACTGCGCCCATTTGCTGGCACTTATCGTTTCCTGATTTTTGATGATGCGCATTTACTACAGGGGGCTGCTGCAAATGCCCTCCTTAAGTCACTAGAAGAACCACGCCCTGGGACTTTTTTCATTCTCCTCACTGACAAACCTCATCTTATGCTGAGAACTATCCATTCTCGCGCACAGCGATGGGGATTTCACCACCTTACGAATGAGGAACTCGCAAAAGTACTTCAGGCGAATGGGGAGGAAGTACGTGCGCGCTGCGTTGAGTTAGCCTCTGGCTCGATATCCTCCTACTCCCTGATCAAAGAGCAAGGAGAGGAGCTAACAGCTCTCCACGATGAACTAAAAGCTATTGCAATGGGAGATCATGCAGCAGCACTCAGGTTAGGAAGCACATTTGCCCAAGATCGTGAAAACCTGAAAGAAAAGATTGCATGTCTTCATCTCCTTGCACGTTCCGAAATGCTTCAGACCCGACAACTGTGCTGGGCAAATTTTATTTATGAGCTTGGGGAGTTTGAATACTATCTGCTCAAACGAAACTTTGCCCCTCTCTATCTCTTCCAAAACCTCTTCCTCCATCTTGCTGAATCATTTCAAGATCAGTTTATTCTCGAGCAAGACGGTCTGCTCGAAAGTCTAATACCAAGTTGAGCACTATGAACAAAGAACGCATTGAGCTGATTGATTCACATGCCCATTTGGACGGGAAAGATTTCGCGAATGATCTTGAAGAAGTTATTGAGCGTGCTCAAAAGGCGGACATCTCCACGATTATCAACATTGGGGCAACGGATGGATTTCTCGGTGCTGAACGCTCTCTAAAGCTCGCGGAGCAGTATGATATGATTTGGTGCACAGTCGGCATTCATCCCCACGATGCACGACAACCGTCAGATCTTGCTCGACTCAGAGAACTCGCTCAACATCCGAAAGTTCGAGCGATAGGAGAAACAGGTCTCGATTTTTTTAAAGAATGGAGTCCAAAGGAGGATCAGTACCGATGGTTTCGACTTCAAGTAGAGCTAGCGCATGAATTACAGCTTCCGATTATAATTCATTCTCGTGATGCTGCTGAGGAATGTCTTACCGTTCTTACAGAGATGGAAGCTAAGAGAGTCGGAGGAGTATTTCACTGTTTCGCCGAAAGTGCAGACTTTGCCGCACGATTGCATAAATGTAACTTCATGGTCTCCTTTCCGGGGATACTCACATTCCCGAAAGCGTTTGCGATTCACGAGGCTGCAACGCAAATACCCCTTGAACAAATTATGCTCGAAACCGATTCACCATACTTGGCGCCCGTTCCTTTTCGAGGGAAACGGTGCGAAAGTGCTTACGTGCGGCATACGGCTCAGCACCTGGCTACGCTTAAAAATGAATCCTTGGAGACTATCGCTCAAATCACGACGAAAAATGCAAGGCGTTTTTATAAGTTACCTGAGGTTAACAAGCAATGAAAACGAATAGATATGAACTCACCCTCTTTAATCATGGATTCCTTTCACTTGATGGAGGAGCGATGTTTGGCTCTGTGCCTCGCCCGCTCTGGGAGAGAAAAGCACATCCAGACGAGAAACATCGGATTACACTAGCAACGCGCTCCCTCCTTATTCGGAACCAAGAGATATGCGCGCTGGTCGATGTTGGATGTGGCAATAAATGGTCGGAAAAAGAAAAAAATATATTCAACTTTCAACCAACACCCCTCTTAGACCGGTCCTTTCAAGTTGAAGAAGTCACCGACCTCATCATTACGCATCTTCATTTTGATCATGCAGGAGGTCTCACACACCGCGACACCGATGGAAACCTTCAACTCTCTTATCCAAACGCAAAAGTTTGGCTGCAGAAAGAGAATTATCAAGAGGCGATTAACCCAAATATTCGTGAACGGGCAAGCTATCTTCAAGAGCATGTCTCTCTGCTACAGAATGCTGACCTGCGTCTTACTGACGGAGTACAAGAAATTTTACCAGATATCTGGGTGCATCAATCCAATGGACACACTCAAGGACTTCAATATATCGAAATACGTGGCGGTGATGTTCCCGTTCTCTATCCTTCAGACCTTATTCCAACGGCACACCATCTCCCTCTCCCGTATCACATGGGATACGATATGTGCGCAAAAACACTTCTTGATGAAAAAATGCCCTTCTTGGAGAAGGCTATTCAAGAGCAAGCCCTCGTGGTCTTCGAACACGATCCGGAGACAGCCGTTGCAACCATCGGAAAGAACGAAAAGGGTCAATACTGCGTAGCTTCTCGGCAGACAGAACGGGAATTCTCTGGGGAAACAGCATAGTTAGGCACTCCCTATGACCTGAATTTGGCGGTACTCCCCCCCTATTTGTCGCTCAGAACACAGATCAAACGTCAGGTTTGCTCTCTCGTTGCCGTCGTATATACTAATCGAGAGAATTGTATTTACTGAAGAGGCGCAATGAACGCACTATCTCCAAAAGCTGAAGAGTCTGGTTTCTTCCATACCCGTCTTGATAGCGCTATCGGATGGTTTAGAAAGTATTCCCTCTTTCCATACCCGTTTGTGACAGCCTGTTGCGGCATGGAGTACATGGCCGTCAGCTGTGCTCACTATGACACGGATAGATTTGGTGCTGCTCTGCCTCGATTTACACCACGACAGTCAGATCTGTTAATGGTGGTGGGAACAATCACTCATAAAATTGCCCCAGTACTTGTTCGGGTATACGAACAAATGGCCGAACCGAAGTATGTGGTAGCCTTTGGTGCTTGTGCTTCATCTGGTGGCTTCTATGACAATTACACCACCGTTGCCGGAATTGATAAGATTATTCCTGTAGATCTCTATATTCCAGGCTGCCCGCCCAGACCCGAAACCGTTTTAGATGGACTCATGGTGCTTCAGAAGAAGATTCATACCGATCGACAACCCATCATCCGAAGTCATGGAGGAAAGCAACCTCATCCAGAGCTTCCAAAGCTTTTAGGGGATGAGATTGATACCAGACTTACAGAACCTGTGTAAGCAACAGGACCTGCACACTTCTGGTCAAATACAATAAAGCTTGAATCTCAGCTCTACAGACCAGTGGTCTTGGTAGTTCCCCTTTATTCCTACCCACTCGAGATCAATGAAAACAGGGTATGTAGCACTTCAAATAAGATAAGCAAAATGATGATAATCTCCAGCATCTCAGAACGCTTCGTGCTAATAGTCTCAAGTTGTAGCCGACTTACTTCAGAGGAGAGCTCGAGCATCTTTTCGACACTCTCGATACGATCTTCAAAATCAAAGTTCTCCATGAGACGTCGATAGATTCGATCAAGCATTTCATTATCCCAGACCACGTCTGGATCTCTTAAAAGGGAAAGTTGAATAATTAATCTATGACGTAATCGAAGTACTCGTTGTAAGTGACTAATAATCTGCTTCCGATTTGACCAAGAGGAGGCTCTTTTCTGAAGCCCACTCGTCATCGCCTCAGAACCAGTCAGCATTATATCTACTTCACGCTCGACAAGTGAAAGGGCACATGAACGCGCAAGCACCTGTCCAAGAACATGGATAAATTCGATATCCCATTCAGGAATGCTAAGCGAGTGAAAAGCAACTTGTGGTTCAGCAACTCCGCGCTGAATCGTAAATTCATCCTCCTCCCAAGATCCTTCAAGGGCAGTAATTTTTTCGCATATTGAACTTATAGTTGAGCGATATTCTTCCTCAGTGAATCCGATGAATACTAATCCACGGAAACGGAAAATGAGAACTCTCTTTTCCCTGCCCAGTGTCACCTGCAAGAAGTTCGCTTCAATTCTTTCACACTCAGCCCAGGGGAGCATTGCTAGTATATCATCGAAAATAATTTCACTCGAAAATGCAATTGCTCTGGCTATACATAGCGACTCTTTATTCATCTCATTATCTGAGGCAATCATGACACATCCTGCTTTAAAAGACTGATAAGCGCACAATATTAGGATGTCAGATTTAATGAGGTATCGTTGGAGAGTCAAGCAATATGCCGATGTTCAGCCTCAGATCCACCCTTCTC
>Ga0181585_10004206_pt1 | contig 12556 bp, 8 predicted proteins | sample 071ome_29_FD_132469 | JGI IMG/M metagenome (GOLD analysis project Ga0181585, IMG submission 132469) | Coastal salt marsh microbial communities from the Groves Creek Marsh, Skidaway Island, Georgia - 071407BT metaG (megahit assembly) | ecosystem: Environmental > Aquatic > Marine > Intertidal zone... | reverse complement strand
GGATGGAAGGGTGCGAGGGGCGTGGCGGCTCCGGCGGTGGCCATTGCCGGACGCTATCGCGCGCGGCCGTCGTGGCGGTCGCCGTCCGGCGGCGGCGCCCGTGCCGGCCGTGGCTATCATGCGCACCCGTGGGTTCCGACGTCCTCACGCCTCCCCGCGTGTCGCCCGGGGAAACCGGCACCGGCCCGGGCTCCGGCCTCGGCCGCCCGTGCTCGGTCATCGTGATGAATGACGACCACAACACCTTCGAGGGCGTGGCGACGATCCTGTCGCAGTTCGTGCCCGGGGTGGACTACGCGAAGGGCATGTCGTTCGCCAACGCCATCCATTCGAAGGGGCAGGCGACGGTGTGGCGGGGCGACCACGAGCGCGCCGAGCTCGTGTGGGAGCAGCTGAAGGGCGCCGGGCTCACCATGGCGCCGCTGGCCGACGGATAGGGAAGGGCACGCATGGCAGAAGAGAGCCGCAACCCGGGCACGTGGTTCGACCAGGCATCCGCCGCCGACCAGGCCGCGGCCGCAGAGCGCGAGCAGGTGACCCAGCGCGCGCTCTTCGCGCGCGTGATGTTCCTGGTGGGGGTCACGTGCGGGTTCGCCGCGGCCGGGGCCTTCATCGGCAAGGACTTCACCGGGGGATGGATGATCGGCGCGTGGGTGGTCGCCCTCGTGCTGGTGATCGCCACTGCATTCCTCAAGCGCCCGAGCGGGATGCTGGGCATGACCCTGCTGTTCGGCGTGGGGCTGTTCCTCGGCATGGCCGTGGGGCCGGTGCTCAACACCTACGTCGAGGCCGGCAGCGCGCAGGTGCTGTGGCAGGCCGCCGGGGCCACCGGGCTCTTCATCGCCGGCTTCGGGGCGTGGGGCTATGCCACCCGGCGCGACCTCGCGCCACTCGCGCGCATCGCCTTCTGGGCGCTGCTCGGGCTGATCGTGTTCGGGATCGTGCTGATCTTCGTGAACATTCCCGGGGGCCGGCTGATCTACGCGATCCTCGGCCTCGCCATCTTCGCCGTGTGGACGATGTTCGACTTCCAGCGGCTCCGCCGCTCGCGTACCGGCGATGCCGCGGTGCCGATCGCGCTGGGGATCTTCCTCGACATCTTCAACGTGTTCCTGTTCTTCCTGCAGATCTTCGGCGGGGGCGGCAGGTAGGACGGTGACCGGATCCGATGCCCTGCTCGACGCGCTCGTCGCGCAGGGCGTCGAGGTCATCTTCGGGAATCCGGGCAGCACGGAGCTGCCCCTCATGGATTCCCTCGCGCGCCCCGGGGCACCCCGGTTCGTGCTGGGCCTCACCGAGGCCGCGGTGATGGGCATGGCCGATGGCTACGCGCAGTCCACCGGCAGGCTGGGCGTGGCGCTGGTGCACGTGCAGCCGGGCATGGCCAACGCCATGAGCGGCGTGCTGAACGCGGCCCGCGCGCGCGTTCCCCTGCTGGTGATCGTGGGCCAGCAGCTGTCGGGAATGCTGCCCGGGGCGCCATTCCTGGGCGGGGAGATCGCAGGGATGGCGCGCCCCATTGCGCGGTTCGCCGAGGAGGTGCACGACCCCTCCGATCTCGGTCCCATGCTCGATGCCGCGGTGCGCAGTGCGCTCGGGCCACCGGCGGGCCCAGCCGTGCTCTCGGTACCCCTGGAGTCCCAGGCCGGGGCGTCGCCCGCGCTTCCCGCACTGCCGCGCGCACCGCGTGCCCTGCCGCCGCCGGGCGCAGAGGCGGTCACCGCCGCCGCGGGCCTGCTCGCCGGGGCGCACGATCCGGTGATCCTCGTGGGCGACGGCGTGGCCCACGCGCAGGCCGGTGGCACGGTGGCGCAGCTTGCGTGCCGCCTGGGCGCACCCATGTGGGGCGAGCCGTTCGCGGCGCGCGTGGCAGTGCCCACAGGGGATCCGCTGTGGGCGGGTCCGATGCCGCGGTTCGCCGCAGGCATCCGCGAGGTGCTGGGCGGCCACGACGTGGTACTTGCCATCGGCATGCCGGTGTTCCGCCTGTTCGGATGGAGCCCGGGTCCGTCGCTGCCGCCGGGGGTACGCCTGGTGCACATCGACGTCGACCCCGCGGAGATCGGGCGGTGCCATGACCCCGACGTCGGGATGGTGGCCGATCCGGCCGCGGCAACCGATGGGCTGCTCGCCGCGCTCGGTCCGGCGACCCCGCGGGACGATGAGCGGCGACGTCGCGCCGCGGCCGCCGTGTTCACCGCCCGGGCGAATGCGGTGGCCGCCCTGGATGCCCGCGCGGGCGCGGATGGTCCCGCCATCACCGGTGCGGCGCTCTCGCGTGCCCTCGGGCGCCGGGTGCAGCCCACGGACCTGATGGTGGACGAGGGCATCACGTCCACGCGCGACCTGCGCACTGCGCTCGGCGACCGTGCCCCGGGCAGCGTGCTGTGGCACCGGGGCTCGGCCCTGGGGTGGGGCCTGCCCGCCGCGGTCGGGGCCTCGATCGGCGATCCCGCCCGACGGGTGGTGTGCGCGCAGGGGGATGGATCGCTGATGTTCGGGGTGCATGCCCTCTGGACCGCCGCGCATGACCGGTGCCGGCTTGCGCTGGTGGTGGGCGACAACTCCGGCTACGAGATCCTGCGCGCCGGCATGGAGGGGCTCACCGGCGCGGCGGACGGCGGGTGGCCGGGGCTCGCCGTGGCGGACCCCGCGCTGGACATCGCCGCGATCTGCCGGGGGTTCGGGGCGAGCGCCGCCCATGTATCGGATCCGGCCGATCTGGATGCGGCCGTGGTGGACGTGCTCGACCTGGCCGCGGACGGTCCGGCGGTGCTGGTGGCCCGGGTGGAGGGCCGCACGCCGCCGGTGGGCGGCCCGCTGGGCCCGGCACTGGCGCCGCCGCCCTAGGAGCGGGGAATGATGGTGCCGTTCGCCGAGACGCGTGCGGAGGAGCGCCCGAAGTCCTGGCGCGAGAGCGTCGCGACGTCGCGCACGCTGCTGCCCCCGGGCGATGGGACGCCGTCGCCGGACAGGCGAACCGGGGTGAGGCGGCCCGATCGGAAGCGCCCGTCGGGGCCGAGCGTCACGCGCAGCACCCCGCTCTGCCCGGCGTAGCCCGCGGTGTTGAACACCTTGTAGCCCAGGAAGTTGCCGAGGCTGTAGGCGATCAGCCGGCCGTTCCGGAACTCCATCCCCCGCATCACGTGCGGGCCGTGGCCGATGAAGAGGTCGGCACCGGCATCCACGACGGCGCGTGCCAGCCGGCGGGTGTCGCCGCGCGGCTCGCCCAGGTACTCCTCCGCTCCCCGCGGCACCCGCCGGTGCGCGGCGCCCTCGGCACCGACATGGGCGGACACGATCACGATCGGGGCCATGGTCGCAGCCCTGCGCACCAGCGCGACCGCGCGGGGGATGTCGCGGGCATCCTGGCTCCAGCGGTACGGCGCCATGCCGATGACCGCGACCTTGGTGCCGTCATCCAGGCGCTGCACCGCGATGTCGCCGGGGCTGCCCGCGTGCTTCAGGCCCACACGGTCGAGTGCGCGGTCGGTCGACCGCATGCCCGCCGCGCCCCAGTCATTTGCGTGGTTGTTGGCCGTGGTGACCACGGTGAAGCCGGCGGCGGTGAGGTTGCGTGCGTACGACGGCGGACTGGCGAAGGCGAAGCACGAGCCGCCGGAGCCGCTTCCGCACTTGGCGCTGGGGCCGGTGGCGAGCGCCTGCTCGAGGTTGCCCAGCACCACATCGCCCCGCAGCAGGGGCTTCACGGCGGAGAACAGCCGGCGGCCTCCGGCCGGCGGCAGCCCGAATTCGGGCGTGCCCATCACGATGTCGCCGACCGCTGCCACGCTCACGTCGGCGGTGCCGGGGCCGGCCGCAGGGGCCGTGGTGGCCGGGGCGGTCGCCGCCTGCGCCTGGGTGCGCGGGGCGACCGCGACCGCATCGGCGGTAACGGCCTCGGGGGCGCCGCCCCGGCCCGCGGCGATCACGGCGCCGAGCCCCGCCACCGCGGCCACGCAGAGCACCGCGAGCACGCGGTTCTGGACGGTGCGGGTGGAGGCCCGCCGGCGCGGCCTGCGGGACGGACGGGGCTTCCTGCGGCGTGGCGGTGGGCGGTCCACGGAGTCCACGTTAGTCGCGGGTGCCCGGCATCCTGCCGTTCGTGGATGCCCCTGCCTGGGACCCCACCGCCTGCAGGGCCGTGACGAGCGCATGCTCCACCTCGCCGCGAGTGCGGCGCACTCCCAGTTCCGCGATGCCCGCCGCGAACTCTGTGAGGTGCGCGGGGGCGTTCATCGGGGCACCCACTGCGCGCGCGAGCCGGTGGGCGTCGAGCCTCATCGGCACGCCTGCCTGGATGATGGCCCCGGCCTGCCGCCGTACCTGAGAGAGGCCCAGCACCTTGCGATGGCCCGACACGACCTCCCACGGTGACATGCCCCCGAAGCACAGCGACGATGCGGGGCCGGCGTCGCCCCATGCCCGTGCCTCGTCCGGGGGCACCGCGCGCGCTCCGGGCACCCCGAGGGCGCCGAGCGTCGTCGCCACGGCCTCGCCCACCCACCGGTAGGCCGCCACAACGTCGGTGGGGAGCAGCGGGTGCCCGGTCGGGAGCACCACGTCGATCGCGATGAGGTCGTCATCCCACAGCACGGGGCCGCCGCCCGATGCGCGCGGCAGCACCTCGATGCCGGCCGCGCGGGACGAGCGCATGTCGATTGCGCCCATCTGCGCCCGCCCGCAGGTGATGGCGGGAGGGGAGACCCGGTGCACGACCAGCGCCGGGCAGTCGCCGCCGTCCAGCAGGCGCTGGGACACCGCAAGGGCATCCGCCACCGGCTGGGCATCCGGGGTGACCAGCCGCCACCCGGCGGGCGGCGCAGGCATCCCTACGAGAGGTAGGGCGCCACGCCCTCGCCCTGCTGGGCGGCGTCCATCACCATCTCGCTGATGGTGGGGTGGGCATGGATGATCTCGCCCAGGTCCCGCATGGTGTAGCCGTCGCTGATCGCCACCCCGACCTCGTGGATCATCTCCACCGCGTGCGCACCCATAATGGTGGCGCCGAGCAGCAGGTCGGTGTCGGCGTCGGCGATGAGCTGGGCGAAGCCGTCGGCCTCGCCCTCGCCCAGCGCCTTCCCGGACCCGGCGAACCGCGCCTGGCCGACCTTCACGGTGAGGCCCTGCTCCTCCGCGGTATCGCGGTTGAGCCCCACCGTGGCGATCTCGGGGTGCGTGTAAATGCACGACGGGACGACGGTGCGGTCCATGGGGATGAGATGCGGCCCCAGGATGTTCTCCGCGGCGCGCGCGCCCTCGGCAGACGCCAGGTGCGCCAGCTGCAGCCCGCCGATGCAATCGCCGACCGCCCAGGCCTTCGGGTTGGCGGTGCGGAGGAACTCATCCACCACCACGTGGCCGCGCTCGTTCACCTCGATCCCGGCGTCTTCCAGCCCGATTCCAGCCGTCTGCGGCTTGCGGCCGATGGAGATGAGCAGCTTCGCGGCGCTCAGCTCGGTGCCGTCGTCGAGGCGGATCGTGACGCCGTCATCGGAGTAGGAGGTGACCTCCTCCAGGCGCCGGCCGAGGTGGATCTGCGCGCCGTCCTTCTCGAGCGTCTTCTGGAACTGCTTGGCGGTGCGCTTGTCGATGCCGGCGAGGATGCGGTCGAGCATCTCGACCATCGTCACCTGCACGCCGAGCGGCTGGAACAGGCTGGCGAACTCGCACCCGATGACCCCGGCGCCGAGGATGATCATGCTCTCGGGCACATCGGGCATCACCAGCACGTCGTTGGACGTGAGCACCGCCGGGTGGTCCATGTCGATCCCGGGCAGGCCGGCCGGCTCGGTGCCGGTGGCAACGATGAGGTGGTCGAACTCATGCCGGGTGCCGTCCACCACCACGGCATCGCCGTCCACCACGCCCTGGCCCTTCACGACGGTAACGCCCTTGCGGTCACAGGCCCCCTGCACGCCGCCGCGCATCTTCCCGACGATGTCGTCCTTACGGGACATCATCGCGGCGAAGTCGTACCCGACTTCCCCCACGAGGATCCCGAACTCCTTGGCCTCGCGGATCTTCCGCAGCAGGTCGCTGGCGGCCAGCAGGGCCTTGGTGGGGATGCACCCCCAGTTGAGGCAGGTGCCGCCGAGCTCTGCGCGCTCCACGAGAGTGACCTGCGCCCCCATCTGGGCGGCGCGGAGCGCGGCGACGTCGCCGCCCGGGCCCCCTCCCAGCACAACGACGCGAGGCCCGTCACTCATGAGAACGTCATCTCCCTGCCCGCGAGGGCGTCCTCGAGCACGCGCGCCTGCTCGAGCTGGTGTGTCTGCGGGTAGCCCTCGCTCACCGACGCGCGCGCCGGGCGGCCCACGTATTCGAATTCCTCAACCGGCAGGAGGCGCTCGATGCGGCGGGTCACGAACGACCACGCGCCCATGTTGCGCGGCTCCTCCTGCACCCACTGCACCGTCTGGAGGTTCGGGTAGCTCTCGTAGAGGGCCAGCAGTTCCTCGCGCGGGAACGGGTACAGCTGCTCGATGCGCCCGATGGCGAGCTCCGGGTGGTTGGCCCGGTCCGGGTGGCCGTCGAGCTCGTGGAAGATCTTGCCGGTGCACAGCAGCAGGCGGGTGACCTCTGCCGGGTCGGTCACGCGCGGGTCGGGCAGCACGGGCTCGAACCGGCCATCGGCCAGGTCGGCCAGGCTGCTGGATGCCGCCTTCGCGCGCAGCAGGCTCTTGGGCGTGAAGACCACGAGTGGACGGATCTCGTCTAGCAGGCCCTGGCGGCGGATCAGGTGGAAGTAGTTGGCCGCCGTGGAGCAGTTGGCGATGCGCATGTTGCCCTCGGCCGCCAGGCGCAGGAAGCGTTCGGGGCGGGCGGAGGAGTGCTCGGGGCCGTTGCCCTCGTAGCCGTGGGGCAGCAGCAGGGTCAGGCGGGAGCGCACGCCCCACTTGGCCTGCCCCGCGGACAGGAACTGGTCGATCATGATCTGCGCGCCGTTGGCGAAGTCGCCGTACTGCGCCTCCCAGATCACCAGCGCCTCATGCGCGGTGGTGGAATACCCGTACTCGAAGCCCACGCAGGCGGCCTCGGACAGCGGGCTGTTGTGCAGCTCGAACGATGCCTTCGCCCGCAGAAGGTGCTGCATGGGGATGAACACCTCGCCCTTGCCCGCGTGGTACGACTCGTCGTCGGACGTGTGGTGCAACTCCAGGTGGCGCTGGGTGAATGTGCCGCGCGCCACGTCCTGGCCGGTCAGGCGCACCGGCACGCCCTCGGTGAGCAGTGAGGCGAAGGCCAGGGCCTCGGCGTGGCCCCATGTGATGCCGCCGTCCTCGTCCAGCGCGCCGCGCCGCCGGTCCAGCTGCGGCGTGAGCTTGGCGTGCACGGGGAAGTCGTCGGGCGGAAGGTGCAGCTGCTCGTTCAGGCCGCGCAGGGTGGACTCGCTCACGCGCGTCTTGACCACCTGCGTCTTGGCGCGACGCCGCTTGTCGCGGCTGGGCTCCTGGTCCGAGCCCTGCTCCAGGCCCGACTGCACGCGCTTGTGCGCGGCGGACATGCGCTCCTCGGCGTCCGCGACCATCGCCGCGTAGTCGTCCGCCGAGATCACCCGGTCCTCGATGAGCCGGTCGGCGAAGATGCGCGCCACCGTCGGGTGCTCCTTGATGGTGCGGGCCATCACGGGCTGCGTGTAAGCGGGCTCGTCCAGTTCGTTGTGGCCCAGGCGGCGGTAGCCGATGAGGTCGATCAGCACGTCGTGGCCGAATCGCTCGCGGAACTGCGTGGCCAGGTGCACGGCGGCGATGCAGGCGTCCACGTCATCGGCGTTCACGTGGACGATGGGCATGTCGAAGCCCTTGGCCATGTCGCTCGCGTACCGGGTGGAGCGGCTGTCCTCGGGGTCGGTGGTGAAGCCCACCTGGTTGTTCACGATGATGTGGATGGTGCCGCCGGTGGCGTAGCCGGCCAGCCCCTGCAGGTTCAGCGTCTCGGCCACCACGCCCTGGCCCGGGAAGGCGGCATCGCCGTGGATGAGCAGGGCGACCGCGCGGTTGGGGTCGTGCTCGGCGATGGGGTTGGCGCGGATGGTCTGCGTGGCGCGCACGCCGCCCTCGGCCACCGCGTTCACCTGCTCGAGGTGGCTGGGGTTGGCATCCAGGAAGACGTGCACGGACTTTCCGCCGCGCGAGCGGAACGTGCCCTCGGCGCCCAGGTGGTACTTCACGTCGCCGGCGGCGGCGTAGGGCTCGCCGTCGGCGTGGTCCTCGCCGTCGTCGGTGTGCTCCACCTGTCCCTCGAACTCGGCCAGGATCGACTCCGGTGGCCTGCCGAGCGTGTGCATGATGCTTGCGAGGCGACCGCGGTGGGCCATGCCGATGTGCACCTTGGGCACCCCGGCCTCGGACACCCGTTGCACGACCTCGTCCATCATGGGGATCAGCGCATCGCATCCCTCGAGCGAGAACGTCTTCTGCCCCAGGTACGTCCGCCGCAGGAAGCGCTCGAACACCTCCACCGACACCAGGCGCTCCAGCGCGGCGCGGCGCTCGTCACGGGGCAGGCGCGCACGCACCTGGCCGGACTCGATGAACTCGCGCAGCCACTGCCGCTGGTCGTGGTTCGAGATGTGCTCGATCTCGTAGGCGATCGTGCCGCAGTAGGTGTCCTTCAGCGCGGGGTAGGCCTCGGAGAACGTGGCCCCCGGCACGGCGACGCCCAGCAGCGACGCCGGCACCAGCTTCATCTGCTCGGGCGTGAGCCCCACCCACGCCGGGTCCAGCGACGGGTCGCCGGGCGGCTCGGACCCCAGCGGGTCGAGGTGGGCGGCCAGGTGGCCGTAGGTGCGGAAGGCACGCAGCAGCGACATCGCCCCCGCGACGGCGGTGAGGGTCTCCTCGTCGGCGCTCGCGGCCACGGGCGCCGGCCCGGCGTCGGGGGCGGCCGCCTGGGGCGTGAAGTCCAGTGGCGGTGCGGCGGGAAGGCCCAGGGCCGCGCGGATCTCGTCGTAGAACCCGTGGTCGCCCGCGAGCAGGCCGGCCAGGTCGCGCAGGAACGCGCCGCTCTCGGCGCCCTGGATGACGCGGTGGTCGTAGGTGGAGGTGACCGTCATCACCTTCGACACGCCCCACACCTTCAGCAGGTCGCCGGGCACGCCCTCCATGCCCGGGGGCCAGGTGATGCCGCCGGTGGCCACGATCGTGCCCTGGCCCGTCATCAGGCGCGGCACCGATGCGTTGGTGCCGAATCCGCCGGGGTTGGTGAGGGTGACGCCCGCGCCCTTCAGCTCGTCCGGGCTGATCTTGCCTGTGCGTGACCGCTGGATGAGGTCGTCGAATGCGGCGCGGAACCCCTGGAAGCCCAGGCCCGCGCAGTCGCGGATCACCGGGACCAGCAGCGAGCGGCTGCCGTCCTTGCGCTCCACGTCCACCGCGATCCCCAGATCCACGGTGTCGCGCGGGATCTTGTGCGGCTTCCCGTCCGCGCGCGCGAAGGCGGTGGCCATCACCGGCGTCTCCTGCACGGCGCGCACGATCGCCCACGCGATGATGTGGGTGAACGACAGCTTGCCGCCGCCGGCGACCGCGAGGGCCTCGTTCAGGCGCTTGCGCTCGGCGTCGAGCATCTGCACCGAGATGGTGCGGAAGGTGGTGGCCGTGGGGATGGACCGGCTCTCGTCCATGTAGTCGGCAAGCGCCGCGGCGGGGCCGGTCAGTCGCACCAGCTCCTCCCCGACGGGGGGCGGCGGCCCGGCCATGCCGCCCGTGGTGCCGGCGTTCTCCACGTCTGCCCGGCGGATCAGGCCCCCCGGCCCCGTGCCGGTCACGGTCGCCAGGTCCACGTCCTTCTCGTACGCCACGCGCCGCGCGATAGGGGAGGCCGCCACGTCACGCGCCGGTGGCGGCGGGGCTGCGGCCGGGGTGGGAGCGGTGGCGTTGCCCGCGGGAGCAGGGGTGCCCGCCGCGCCGGACGGGGCGGCACCCGCCGCCACCTGCCCGAGCGGATTCACCACCTCGAACATCTCGCCGGCCGGTACCGCGATCTCGGCCAGCGTCCCCGACACCGGGGAGGGCACCTCGAGGTCCACCTTGTCGGTGGATACCTCCACGATGATCTCGTCCTGCGCCACCGGGTCGCCAACGGCCTTCTTCCACTCGATGACGGTGCCCTCGGTCACCGACTCCATGTCGGGCAACTGAATGGCCACGAGCGCCCCGGATGCACCGTTAGCGGAGGCCCCGCCTGCCGCGGCGCCATCCGTGGTGGGCGACGGGGCGGCCGGTGCGGCGCCGTCGCCTGCCGTGATCTCGCCGAGCAGTTGTCCCACTTCCACGGCGGCACCGGGCTCGGCGGCGATGGCGGCGAGCACGCCACCGGCAGGCGACGGAATCTCCACGTCCACCTTGTCGGTGGTGACCTCGAGGAGGGTCTCGCCCTCGGCAACCGGGTCGCCGATCGCCTTGCGCCACTCGATCACGGTGCCCTCGGTCACCGACTCGCCGAGGACCGGAAGGTGGATCTGAATCGTTGTGTCGGCAGGCGTCACGTTCGAGTTCCGAGCATACCCCCGCCAACCGGCTGCGGCCCACGCACCAGTTGCGCCGTGGCAGGGGGACAGTGCTCCATCATCGGGGCGGGTCCAGGTCCAGCGCCAGGTCCAGCGCCGGGGCGGAGTGGGTCAGGGCGCCCACGCTCACGAAGTCCACCCCGCATGCGGCGGCGCGCGCCACGCCCGTGAGGTCCATTCCGCCTGAGGCCTCCGTCACCGCGTGCCCGCGGCAGAGCGCCACGGCCTCGCGCATGGAGGCCTCGTCCATGTTGTCGAGCAGCACGCGATCGGCGCCGGCGGCGAGTGCCCGCCGCACGCCCTCCAGGTCGTCGGCCTCCACCTCCACGGGGGTACCGGGCAGGGTCTCGCGGGCCCGGGCCACGGCCGCGGGAAGGTCCACTCCGCCGAGGGCCAGGTGGTTGTCCTTCACCAGGACCATGTCGTGCAGCCCCATGCGGTGGTTCACGCCACCTCCGGCGGCCACTGCGCGCTTCTCCAGCGCACGCCATCCGGGCGTGGTCTTGCGGGTGTCCAGCACGCGCGCAGGGCGGGCCGCCTCCACGAACCGCGCCGTCATGGTGGCGATTCCCGACAGGTGGGACAGCCCGTTCAGCAGGGTGCGCTCGGCGGACAGCACCGCGTGCGCCGGCCCGTCTACCCCCAGCACGCTCTCACCGGGCGACAGCACTGCGCCGTCGGCGGCCTGCCAGGTGCCGGTCAGGTTCATCTGGCGCAGCACCTCCTCGCCGAACTCCCGGCCCGCCAGCACGCCGCCCGAGCGCGCGACCACCCGCCCCCGCGCACGCGCGCCATCGGGAACCGTCACCTGCGAGGTCACATCACCCGCGGTGCCCAGGTCCTCGGCCAGGGCGGCGGCCACGAGCGCCTGCAGGTCCATCAGAGGGCGAGCATGCGATCGAGGGCCAGGCGCGCATCCGCTGCCATCGCGTCATCGACGCTCACGACGTTCACCACGTCGCCCGCGGCTAGGTTCTCCAGCGCCCACGTGAGCTTCGGCAGCGTGATCCGGTTCATGGTGACGCACGGGCAGAGGTCCTCCTTCAGGCAGAAGACCGTCTTGTCCGGGTGCTGCAGGCGCAGCCGGTCGACCAGGTTCCAGTCCGTGCCGATCGCCACCGTCGCCCCGGCGGGCATCTCGCCCACCCGGCGGATGATGTACTCGGTGCTGCCGTCCTCGTCGGCGGCCTCCGCGACGGGCCGCGGGCACTCGGGGTGCACGATCACGGTCACGTCGGGGTGCTGCCGGCGGGCCTCGTGGATCTGCGGAACGGTGAAGCCCGTGTGGACGTTGCAGAAGCCCTTCCACAGCACGCGCTCCGCGGCGGACAGGGCGTCGTTCCCGATGCCCCCGAGGTCCGCCTGGCGGGGGTCCCATACCACCGGGTCCGCGGGGTCCATCCCCAGGCGGCAGGCGGTGTTGCGCCCCAGGTGCTCGTCGGGGAAGAAGAACACCATGTCGCCCTGCTCACGGGCCCACCGGAATGCACGCTCGGCGTTCCCGGACGTGCATACCGCTCCGCCGTTCCTGCCGACGAAGGCCTTCAGGTCCGCTCCTGAGTTCATGTAGGTGAGCGGCACGATGGTGCGGTCGGGGAACGCGTCGGTGATCTGCTGCCACGCGTCGTTCACGGTGAAGATGTCGGCGCACTCGGCAAGGTGGCACCCCGCCCCGAGGTCGGGAAGCACCACGCGCTGGTGATCGCGCGACAGGATGTCCGCCGCCTCGGCCATGAAATACACGCCGAGGAACAGCACCAGGTCGGCGTGGGTGGCCTCGGCGCCGCGGCGCGCCAGCAGGAACGAGTCGCCCGTGATGTCGGCGAACCGGATGACCTCGTGCTTCTGGTAGTGGTGGCCGAGGATCACCAGGCGGTCCCCCAGCTCCTCTCGCGCGGCGGTGGCCCGCGCGATCAGCTCGGCGTCGGGCACCGTGGTCTCCGGCGCCGGGATGGCGCACGTGGGGGCGGTGGTGGTCACGCTACCTCCGTCAGGTCGATCGACGGCCCTGCCGCCGGTATCGGGGTCGTGGTGGGAACGGGG
>Ga0181585_10004204_pt1 | contig 12560 bp, 12 predicted proteins | sample 071ome_29_FD_132469 | JGI IMG/M metagenome (GOLD analysis project Ga0181585, IMG submission 132469) | Coastal salt marsh microbial communities from the Groves Creek Marsh, Skidaway Island, Georgia - 071407BT metaG (megahit assembly) | ecosystem: Environmental > Aquatic > Marine > Intertidal... | reverse complement strand
TAAAGATTAAAGTGTCTTGGCAATTATCTTTGAAGTTGATAAACCCTCAAATAAAGGAATTGTGACTACAGAACCTCCAGACTTGGTAACCTCTTTATAGCCAACGATATCTTTAATTTTGTAGTCCCCTCCTTTTACAAGCACGTCTGGTTTAATAGTTTTAATCAGCTTGATTGGAGTTTCTTCATCAAAAAAAACTACCTTATCTACGTATTGTAAAGAAGCTAAAACTTTAGCTCTATGAGCCAGGGTATTAATTGGTCTGCTGGAACCTTTTAATTTACGAACTGATCTGTCACTATTTATAGCAACTATAAGTTTGTCTCCCATCTCTTTTGCAGCTGCAAGATACTCAACATGCCCAGCATGCAAAATATCAAAACATCCATTAGTAAAGACTATTTTTTTGTCTCTTTCATGAAGGTCTTGTGAAAAAACCTTTATTTCACTAGAAGTAACATAAGATTCAGAAAGTCCTAAGTAAGGAACTAACTCAGCCTGGTTGACTGTAGCTGTGCCAGATTTACCAACGACTATTCCAGCAGCTATGTTAGCCAATCGAATTGACTCTGAAAGACTAAAACCTCCTGCTAGTCCAGCAGCTATGCTTGCGATGACTGTATCTCCGGCTCCAGAAACATCAAATACATCTCTTGCTTCTGTAGGAAAGTCCTCTCTAATTACTTTTCCATTTCTTTTGTCTAAGAGTGTCATCCCATCTGAACCTCTAGTTATTAAAAGTGAATTTAGTCTTAGAGACTTTATAAGATCTTTTCCTTTCTTCGTAATTTCAGATTCGCTGCTTATCTTTCCAACTACCCTCTCAAATTCATAAAGATTTGGAGTGATAATGTCGGCTGACTTGTATTTCTCGAAATCATCTCCCTTTGGATCAACTAAGATTGTTTTTTTTGTTTTTTTTGCTTCTCTAATGATTAGCGGGATATTCTTTAAGGTGCCTTTTCCGTAGTCAGAGATGATAAGAACCTTGTTTTTTTTTAAACTTATGTGCTTTTTGTAATGAGATAAACTTGATTCCCAATCTGTTTCAGAGAATTCCTCTTCATTATCTATTCTTATTAATTGTTGCTGAGATGCCAGAATTCTTAACTTTGAGATAGTAGGATGATCAGATTTGCTTAAAGCTTTTTTAATATTGTTCTTCTGTAAAAGTTTAATAACCTGAGTCGAAGAAGTATCTTTTCCAGTTACTCCAATTATTGTTGCATTAGAACCAAGACTAGATAAATTTAAAGCAACATTTGCAGCTCCACCTAATCTTATCTCTTCGCCGGATGGTTTGAGAACAGGCACAGGTGCTTCGGGAGAAACTCTGTCAACACTTCCAGAAATATATCTATCTAAAATAATATCTCCAAAAACAAGGACATGTCCTTTATTTAACATCTTAAGGTCCATATGTGTTAATTATATACCTTGAGAACATTATGCTGTTCTATATTATTGATTTAAATAGTTTAGTAAGTTTTATCGTATTCAAAATGATCTTAAAAATTAATGAAATTAAATCTTCCTATTGATATAGAAAAAGTAAAAGGCTTTCTTGATCCATTGGAAGGAGAAGCTCTATACATTCACTCAAAAAATGCAACTGAGGCAGGTCCTGCACTAGAAATTGGAAGTTATTGTGGAAAATCAGCAGTCTATATTGGTTCAGCTGCGAAAAAGAATGAAGAAAAACTCTATTCTGTAGATCATCACCGAGGATCAGAAGAACAGCAACCAGGAGAACAGTACTTTGATCCTGATTTAGTGGATGATACAGGAGAAGGAATAGACACCCTACCCTACTTTCTTGCAACTATTAGTCGATCTCAATTAGAGGGAGTTGTAGTACCAGTAGTTTCAACATCTGAAGAAGCTTATGCTGACCTAAGATTGGAGTTCAGTTTTATCTTTATTGACGGCGGGCACAGTGAGGAAGCAGCTCAAAAAGATTATAAACTATGGCAAAACAGGTTGTTTGTAGGTGGTATATTAGCAATTCATGATGTTTTCCCTGATCCAAAAGATGGCGGTAGGCCCCCTTTTAATATCTATAAGAAAGCCCTTGATAGTGGTCAATTTAAGGAAATAGAGGCTATAAAGTCTCTAAGAATACTTAGAAAAATAAAGGGTTAATTTACGCCCACGTTTTAGAAAAAAGCTCAGACCCAGGTGTAAAATTATAGACAGCATCAGCAGCAAGTAAGACTGCACCTGCAGTCCAAGTGGGCTTTTCAATTGGCCAAAATTTATCATCCGGATATACATATCCGGTCCAATAAAGTTCATCATCATCACGCCACTGATGCAAGGAATCTAAAAGCTCCTCAGCTTCACTTAACAATCCAATTTTCACAAGAGCAAGGACTAACTCTGAACTTTCCGCTACTGTTACCCAGGGTTCTTCTTTTACGCACTTACAACCTTTTCCTTCGACAATAAAATCTGACCATTTCGATTCTATTTGTTGAATACTTTTATCTTGATCATAAATGCCACACAAAACTGGATAATACCAGTCCATGCTATATCTGGACTTACTCTCCCAACTTCTATCATATCTCTCTGGATTATTATTTATTGATTCTTTCAATCTAGCCATTGAAAAATTAACTCTTTCTGTAGACATGTTAAAAAGCTTAAAAATTGCTGAAGCGCATTCCAGACTTTTATATATTGAACTACTGCCAGTAATTAATGAATCATCTAATATTTCCTTACCATCCTCTGCAGCCCAGTAAATATCACCTTTTTCTGTTTGCATTGAGATAACAAAATCAATTGCATTAGTTAATGAAGGCAACATTTCATTAAGAAACTCTTCATCTTGAAAAATCAAGTAGTGATGCCATAGTCCAGTAGCTATGTAAGCAGAGAAATTTGTTTCTCTTCTTTTAGTAGTGGGCTCCGACTTAATATATTCAGAGTACCAAGAACCATCTGTAAGCTGATTATCCCTTAACCATTTATAGGCTCTTTCTGTTTCATCTTTTTTTCCAGCTATTGCCAAACCCATGGCAGCTTCTATATGGTCCCATGGATCAAGCTTCTTTCCAATTTCCCAAGGAATAGATCCATCATTGTTTTGAACATCTAGTATGTAATCTACTGAGCTCTTATAAAACTCAAGACTAGAGTATTCCATTTATATCGGTTTCCTAAAATACATTACCAGGCTTTTTCCTATAAGAGGTTGCAGAATCGATTCTAATATCTTTGTAAATAGAGGTTTTTTCATTAAATCCCAAACTAGCAGTTTATGGTATTGCTTAACTAGAAAAGAATCCTCTTTAGTTTGCCAAAAAAGACATTGCAACCACCAATATGGGGAATGCAATCCATGAGCCCAATGGAAAGACTGATATTCAAGACCATTAGATACAGCCAAATTCTTTAGTTCCTGATGTTTGAATATTCTCACGTGTCCGCCTGGTGTTTTTGAATATTCTTTACTCAGTTTCCAGCATATCAACTCAGGTAAATATCTTGGCACGCTTAATGCCATTACTCCTCCCGGCTTTAGAACTCTTACAAGCTCTCTTACTGATTCATTTGGTGAATCTACATGCTCCAGAACTTCACTACAAATAACTGCATCAAGAGAAGAATCTTTAAGAGGAATATCATCTATATTACCAAGTCCGAAAGTACAAGATGTACTAAGTTCAGAAATATCAAAATCTTTCAGTCTGGACTGAGCAATTTTTAAATCTTCAAAAGAAAGATCCATACCCACTATACTCGCTGGAGTTTCCAACAATGCACCGATTGAATGCCTTCCTTCTCCACAACCCATATCCAACATTAGCTGCCCTTCTCTAAGATTAAGGTTGTTATATTTAATTGTATTCATTGATGAAAGATTCTATTACTGCCTTAAAAGAAGATTCATAAGAACTTGCTGCAATTTTCCAGTCAAAGATTTCTTCCATTCTTTGCCTTCCTTTTATGGACAGTTTTCTCATATCTTCTGGATTATTGAATAATTTTATCACTGCCTTCTCAATTTCTTCTGCAGATGATGGCATTATTTTTAAGGCAGCATCGCCAACTACTTCTTCTAGTCCTCCAGAATGAGTGCTGATTAAAGGAACTCCGCAGGCCATTGCCTCACCTGCTCCAAAACCAAAACCTTCATAAAGAGAAGGTATAACTGCCAATTCAGAAGAGTGGTATAAATCAACAATCTCTTTCTCAGATATACCTGATCTAAAAGTTATTACATTGCTTAGATTCAACTCTTCTATGAGTTTACTAACCTCACTATTATTGGGAGATTTACCTATCACGGTTAAGGTAGTTTTAGGAAATGAGTGCAATATCTTAGGTAAAGCTTTAATTAAATACTTTAGACCTTTCAATGGTATATCTGCACTAGCAGTTGTAATGATTTTGTTTTCTTCTCTCTTATCAAAAGAACACGGACTAAATGTATTTATATCAATACCATTTAAAATAACCTCGATTCTATTCGGGTCAACATGAAACTCTTCGACAACATCTTTTTTTGAAGGTTTGCTAACGCAAATAATTTTTTTTAGCTTTGGAGCAACTCTTTTCTGCATAGGAAGAAAGTTATGCCATCGCTTTGAAGATAGTTTCTCTTTCCAATTAGTAGCATTTTGCATTTCTAGTTTATGATCTTTTGTAATTGGATGATGGATAGTAACCACCAAAGGAATAATCTCTTGGATTCTTAATAAAGATCCAGATAAAGATTGGTTGTCCAAAATAATCTCAAAATCACTTTTATTGTGTTTAATATATTTGAGTACTCTCTTTCCAAAAGTATAAGGCTCAGGAAAGCCACCGGTCATTACAGTAAGCCATTCGTAAAGATCTAGGGGACGAAATAATAAATTCAAACCGAACGAGCTCATCCTATTTTGAGTCTCAAATAATCCTAAACTAGGAATTTTTATTAATTCTACTGATTCATCTAACTCGGGATAAGGCGGGCCAGATAAGACAGAAACTTGATGACCACGATCACTTAGAGCTTTACTCAAGTGCTTAATATAAATACCTTGCCCTCCTGAATAAGGATGACTTCTATAGCTTAAGATTCCAATTCTCAATATTGCTTTCCCTTTAATCTCCTGGACAAAAGGTCATGTATAGATCTATGCCCTTTCAAGCTTCTTAAAATTCTCTTTTTATCTTTTTTTATAAACTTATTAAAAAAATAAGCGCTATGTAGCTTTCTGGAAGAATCTAGATCAAAAACAACAAGCCCATTTCCGTCCAAGAAAAAATTCGAACTTTTAGCATCTCCGTGAATGAATTTTAGCCACTCCATTCTTTTAAAGAAGGACACTATATGACCAATTAATCTCAATTGATCAAGGTCTTCTCCTATTGCATCATCAAGTCTCTGGCCGCGAACTTCTTCTGTGACAAAAAATGAATCTCTAGCCCCTAAAATGCCTGATCCTTCATACAAAAGCACAGGTTTAGCTGTCCTGATGCCAACGGCGTTCATCCAATACGTTGATAAAAAAGAGTTATGAGCTCTGGTTTTCTTGAACAACCTTGAAAAGAAGTGCAAGGGGCCCTTAATTCTATATTTTTTTATGTAGAAGTTTTTACCGTGAATATTGGTTTTTGTAATCAAGTGACCCTTTTCATTTTTTATTATTTCTCCGCTCTTAATGAGTAAATCTTCATCTCTAAAGAGATTTAGGAATTGTTTTGTATCTACGTCTTTTCTTGCAAGGTATCTTGAAGAGTTACTTATGTGTTTTACAAAAATACCGTCTTCAGATGTTAATGACGAGTTTTTTATAAATACTTTGAGGTGAGGCTTTAAATACATAGAAAAAGCTCTACTTAAAATAGCTTTGGTAGTATCTGAATAATTTGAAGTAAATTCTCTAAACGTACAATCATAATAGGTCATCATAAATCTATAGAAATCTCTTTCTGAGAGATCAAACTGCAAAATAGAATGTATGAAACCTCCCAAATCTTTGACAATCCATCTATGCGGAACTTTTGATCTTATTTGAGCTCTGTGCAAATCAATAAGATAGATTTGTATATTGTTAAAATCAATTTCCTTATTTATGTGTAGATGACAAAGATATAAATCTCTATGGTTTAACCCGCTAAGATGCATTTCTCTGATAATAGAAGCAGCAGCTTTCAAGAGTTTATTTTTCTGATTAAAAGTAAGTTTCTTATGCAAGCCCTCTAAAAAAAAGTCTTCTAAAGATATGGTTTCATACAACTCTTCGGTGATAAGAAAAGAAGAAGAGTTTGCAGGATTTAATCCGCGAGCAGCAAAACCTTTAACTTGAGGGCAATTAATGCCACATAAATACAAATGATTTAAAGCCTCGTATTCTCTGCGGGCACCAACTACAGGAATTTTTAATTGTAGAATATTTTTTAAAATCTCTTTCCAGCCTACACCTCCATGAAATTTTATGAAATAGCTTCTGCCCTCATTCACAAATTTCTTTGTGATTCTATTTTCATATTTTCTATAAATTTCTCCTTCAAAGTTTTTTGCAACTGTGAAAGTGTCTTTAGTATGAAATAAAGGCTCTAAATGTTTATCTAAAATTTTAACGTTACTCATTAGAAGGTTTCTTCTATGAAATCAGCAATAAATTTAAACCTAGAAAAAAAGTATTTGTTATCAGACAAGTTGCTAATCGAGCTTCTAATGTAAAATAAATTTTTATCTGAAACACTCTCTTCTAGAAGTAAATTAAATCTATTTTGGTTAAATTCTCCTTCCAGTACAGTTCCGGATCTAAATTTTAGAACCTCACTAGAGAATCCAACTTCGCTAGTTACTAAAGAAGGCAAACCTGATACCAAAGCTTCAATTATTATATTCCCAGCAGCCTCTTCTCTAGCTGGGTGTATTAGTAAATCTGCAGACTTCATAAATGATGCAACATCTTTTCTTGGACCTAAAAAATGGACCTTCTTAGACAAAGAAGCATCGGTAAGAAGATTTTCATAGGGTTTTGACTTATCGTCACCTATCACTACCAAATTAGAGGATATGTTCTTTTCATTAAGGTGACGCAATCCAAGTATTGCACGATCTAACCCTTTTCGTGAAAAATCTGAACCAACAAAAAGCAATATCTTTTCACCAAGTGGAATATTTAAAGCTTCATAAATGTTCACTGGTTCATGATCGGACCAATCCTTATCAATACCTGGAGGAGCGATGATTATTCTCTCAGCTTGAGTAGAGTAAAATTCTCTGAATTCATTTGACTGTCTATCATTAAGAGAAAGTATCTTGGTATTAGATTTTTGGGAAAATACATCTTCTTCAAACTGCATAGATTGCCTATATCTTCTTGTAAATTTTTGAACTATATTTTTTTTTAGAGCTTGCTTAGCAAAGCAAGTATCTGCAGCAAAGTACAAATCTAAGCCAGGCATTTTATTGAATCCAAAAATAATATCAGGAGAAAAGTCTTGCATAGAAAGATAAACATCTTTCACAAAATTCCTATTCTTTGCATAATTTAACTTTCCTCTTTCTCCAAGAACAACGACATCTAAACCTTCCGGTATTGGACCTTCCCAACTTCGCGTAAAAGCTTTCAGTATATGTCCTCTCAAAATTAACTCATTTGCAACGCCAAGAAAGTCTTTTTGTAGTCCTCCATATGGAAAATATTTAAATAATAATAAGGCTAATTTCTTTTTCACACGCTCTATTACAATGTCTCAAGGGCTTCCATCACTTCTTCAGGGCTAATAGACAAAAGTGAAGCATCGTAGCCATCAGATAAATTACCTTCTCTTATTTTTTTATAACCTTCCATTTTTCTAATGATTACCTTTTGATTAATTAAAGGTGGAGTATATTCGGGAGAGGAAGGACCATAAACCGCTACTAGAGGAGTTTCAACTGCTGCAGCTATATGCATCAGACCTGAATCATTTGATACAACCTTCTTGCAGTAAGATAAGAGGTCTACAGCATCAACTAAAGAGGTCTTGCCAATTAAATTATAGTAATGATCTTCTTCTTGTAAGTTATCAAAATTAGAAATTTTCTTTCCAGTTTCATGATCATTTGCAGACCCAAAACATAAAACATTCCAACCTTTTTTTAGATAATTTTTTGCAACTATAGAATAATTATCTTCAGGCCATTTCTTCGCAGGTCCAAACTCCGCTCCAGGACAAATAGCTAAACAGGGTAAATCTTGATTAATACCAAATTTAACCAAGGCAGATTGTTGATTTTCAAAATCAATGCTTAGTTTCGGAAAAGATAGGTTTTCAAGAGAATAATTACTGTCTCGCATAGAAAGAGCTGCAAATTTTTCAACCATCAAATGATTTTTATTCTTATCAAGGTATCTTATATCATTCAATAACCCATACCTCATTTCTCCTAACCAGCCAGTTCGAATGGGTATTCTTGCAAAGAAAGGTATCAGTGAGGATTTCAAGGAATTAGTCAAAATTATTGCCTGATCATAGTTATATTTCTTTAAATTTTTGCCAAAGTGACGTCTAGAAAAAAATTTAAGGTCTCCATGTAAGTACGGAGATTTAATTGTTTTGGAGACCTCTGGCATTCTTTGCATAAGCTCTGAAGACCACTCTGGAGATATGACATCAATCTTGCAGTCTGAAGATTCTTCTTTCAGTCTTTTATAAAGAGTTTGAGCCATGACAGAATCTCCAACCCAAGATGGTCCAATTATTAAAATTTTCATGGGATCTATTTGACGTAGGTATGCCAAGAAGAGTTTTTTTCTCTAACTCCTCTAACTTGGTCAAAGTATGCACTTTGTAATTTCTCTGTTATGGGTCCTCTCAAACCAGATCCTATGGGTTTATCATCGAGAGAGTTTATTGGTACAACTTCCGCTGCTGTACCTGAAAAGAACGATTCATCCGCTTCTAGGACATCCTCCACTTTAAGTTTCTTAATTTCAAATGGAATATCAAGTTCGGAAGCTAAGTCTAAAATTGTTCTTCTTGTTATGCCATCTAAACAGGAATCAAGGTCCGGTGAGTAAAGTGTCCCTTCTTTAACTATAAAAAAGTTCTCTCCACTGCCTTCAGCTACGTAACCTTCTGCATCTAACATTAAGGCTTCATCAAATCCACTCTCAAGAGCTTCATTTAAAGCAACAATTGAATGCACATAGTTTCCATTAACCTTAGAGTTTGAAACTGGGTTTCTAACTTGCCTGGTATATGATGAAAGTTTTACTTTAATGCCTTTCTCTCTTGCCTCGGGTTCCATGTAGGAAGGCCACTCCCAAGCAGCAACCATAGTATGTACTTTTAAATTATCAGCTCGCAGTCCCATCCCTTCTGAGCCATAAAAGCACATTGGTCTGATATAGGCCTCTTCAAGATTGTTAGACCTAATAACATCTTGATGAGCTTCATTGATAATATCTTTAGAATAAGGTATTTCAATATTGACTGTAGAAGCTGATTTGTAAAGCCTATCAGTATGATCATGCAGTCTAAAGATTGATGGACCTTTATTTGTCTTATAGGCTCTAACACCTTCAAAAACACCCAGTCCATAATGAAGAGTATGAGTCAATAAGTGAGTATTGGCATCCTGCCAGTCAATCATTTGGCCATCAAACCATATTTCTCCGTTTATTTTAGAAAGATCCAAAGCTAATCCCCTTTTTTGTCTCTATATTCTATCGATATAAATAATTTTATATAGACCAAATATATTAGTGAACAGATATAATCCGTGCATGAAGCTTAATGAGCACATATTTAGAGCTAATGATATAAGAGGAATAGCATATGAGGATCTTAACGAACAAGTAGTTTCTTTACTTGGAAGATCGCTTGGATCAGAAGCACTTTCCCGAGACATAAAAGACTTAATCATCGGCAGAGATGCTAGGGTTTCAAGCCCAGAAATAATGGAATGGCTTTCTTCTGGTATTTTATCTACGGGATGTAATGTTATTGATATTGGCATAGTAACAAGCCCTATGTTTTACCATTCTACTTTTGAACTCGCAGCTTCAAGCGGGGTGGTAATAACAGGTAGTCATAATCCAGCAGAATATAATGGCTTTAAGATTGTTTTTAAAAACCAATCGACTTCAAGTGATGAAATTTTGCTTCTTAGAGAAAGAATCATAAATAAAGATTTTCAGCTTGGTCAGGGCAAGTTAGACAAAGCTGATATTAAAGAGAGTTATATAAATAGAATAGTAAATAGTATTCAACTCAATAAGGCTCTTGATATATCAATTGATTGTGGCAATGGAGCAGCTGGAGTTGTTGCAAAGGAAGTCTATGAAAAATTGGGTTGCAATGTCACAGAACTTTATGGAAATCCTGATGGTTTATTTCCTAATCATCATCCTGATCCATCTAAAAAAGAAAATATGCTTGATCTTATTGATAGTGTTGCAAAAAATAATTCAACAGTTGGCCTAGCTTTCGATGGTGATGCTGACAGATTGGGTGTAATTTCACCTTCAGGAGAGATGATTTATCCTGATAGACAAATGATCTTATTCTCTAGGCAAGTACTAGAAAGTAACCCAGGTGCTTCAGTGGTTTTTGATGTGAAATGCTCAAAATTATTATCTGATGAAATATCTCGTTTAAAAGGAAATCCATTGATATGCAAAACAGGACATACTTTCATCAAGCAAAAAATAAGAGAAACTTCAGCCCATCTTGGCGGTGAAATGAGCGGTCATATATTTTTTAATGATAGGTGGCCGGGTTTTGATGATGGGATATATGCAGGAGCAAGAATGCTAGAGATTATTGCAAACTCAGATGACAAAAATGTTTTTAAAAGTGTTCCTAATTTGGTATCAACCCCAGAAATAAACATTCAAGCTACAGATGATCGAAAATTCCAAATCGTAGATCAATTTATAAGACACTCTAATTTTGAGAATGCCAATATGATTGATATTGATGGTATAAGAGTTGAGTTTAAGAAAGGATGGGGGTTGTTAAGAGCTTCTAATACCTCTCCATTTTTAGTTTTAAGATTTGAAGCTGAAACTGAAGAAGAATTAGCAAAGATCAAAGAAATTTTTTACTTGAACCTGAAAGAGATTGAACCTGAAACAGAAAGATTTTAAAAATGGCTATAACTAGAAAACAAGCTGAAAACATTGCTTTAGTACTAAGTGAGGGATTGCCTTATATACAAAAATTTAAAGGGAAGATAATTGTCGTTAAATACGGTGGAGCTGCGATGACAGATGAATCTCTAAAAAAAAGTTTCGCAAGAGATATAGCACTTATGAAACTTGTAGGCATGAATCCGGTAATAATTCATGGAGGAGGACCTCAAATTGGCAAAGAGCTCTCCAAAGCTGGGCTTGAATCTGAATTTATCGGAGGTTTAAGGGTAACTACTAAATCTGTGATGGGAGTCGTAAAAAAAATACTTGGCACACAAATAAATCATGAAATAGTTAGGTTAATTAAATATTTTGGAGGTAATGCAATTTCCTTCAACCATAATAAGTATTCGATTATTAGAGCTGCAAAAAGAAGTAATGATGAAGGTCAAGACCTGGGATATGTTGGAAAAGTTGAAAAAATCATGACTGGTGAGTTGAAGAAAAGAATTGATAAAGGCTTTATCCCTGTTATAGCTCCAATCGGTAAATCAAAAAATAATGATTATTGGAATATTAATGCGGACGTCGTTGCTGGTGAGGTGGCAAAGTCACTCAAGGCTGAAAAACTAATTCTATTAACCGATGTTAAAGGTATTGGAGATTCAGAAAATAAACTCATCTCTAAAATTTCTCTAAAAAAAGGTCAAAAACTTCTTAAAGAGAGATTCATCAAAGGAGGAATGACTCCTAAATTAACTGCTGCGTTAGAAGCTAAAAAAAGTGGTGTTAAATCTTGTCACATTATAGATGGAAGAGTTCCTCATGCAGTTCTATTAGAAGTACTTACTGAGGAAGGTGTAGGAACTATGATAAGCTAAGTAGTGACATGAATGAGCTTAAGCCACGTCAACTAGATATCATGCAAAGCCTGGCTAAAATGCTTGGTGAAAAAGGCCCAGTAAAGATTACAACGTCACTTCTTGCAAATGAATGTGGTATAACTGAAGCGGCAATATATAGACATTTTCCAAGTAAAAAGAAGATTTATTCTGGCTTAGTAGATTTCTGTGAAAACAATATTTTCGACTTAATAACTAACATAAATTCTTCAGATGGAGATGAATTAGATAAAGTAAAGAAAATCCTTATCTTATTGGTGACTTTTAGCGAAAGAAATCCTGGTTTGGCCAGACTCTTGACCAGAGAAGCTTTCTCAGTAGATGAAACTAGTCTTGATGAAAGAATAGGTCAGATGATGTCTAAGATTGAACTTTTAATGAAACAAAACCTTCAAAGATATGAACAAGTTACTAAAAAGAAACTCAATCTACCGACGGCTTCGGCAGCTAATCTCCTTCTTGCTTGCTCAGAGGGGATTATTCAACAATTTGTAAGATCTGGTTTTCAAGACTCTCCATCCAAGAGGATAAATGACCAATTTGAATTTCTCATTTCTGCACTAAAAGCTAGTTAGGTATATTT
>Ga0181585_10004198_pt1 | contig 12569 bp, 14 predicted proteins | sample 071ome_29_FD_132469 | JGI IMG/M metagenome (GOLD analysis project Ga0181585, IMG submission 132469) | Coastal salt marsh microbial communities from the Groves Creek Marsh, Skidaway Island, Georgia - 071407BT metaG (megahit assembly) | ecosystem: Environmental > Aquatic > Marine > Intertidal... | reverse complement strand
CTAGAAAGTCTTTGGCTCTTACGTTTATTAGCACCAAGACGGTATGTATTAACCAAAACTTTCTTCATATCTTTGCGCATTTTAAGCCACTCTATCTAGGTTAAACAGAAATCTCTGCTTTTGTTCTTCGCTCAAGTAATCAAGAATCAACTCTGGATGCGCAAAACTTTGCCCATTCTCAATCTTATATTGCAGAATCCAATCTAGGTTTTCTAGAATTACTTCGTGGATTAAGCTTTCCTTATCTACCTCTAAAGCCTGGGAGGTAGAGTCAGCAGCCCAAGCAACATAAGCTTTAGAATAAATGGCAGCAAGAGCACTAGAAGCAGCATAAGCAGCGCTAGAAGCAGAATCAACAGTTGCATAATGAATAGCAGCCTCATGAGCAGCCTGAGCAATAACAGCTTCAGCAGCACTATATTCACCAGAAGGATTCTTTAGCCATTCCTTAGCTGCTTCGATTGCTTTTCTTGGCCTCATATCCTTCGGATATTCTGCCTCCCAAACCGGGAGTGCTTTCTCTGCAAATTGAACCGCAAGAAAAACAGAGACAAATCTATCTGCATTTAAAGATTTTGGGGTTAGCATTATTCCGCCTCACACCGGATAAACAAGTTCTATTTCAGCCCAACTAGCCCACAACTTAATATCTGGATCTAACAGCCTTAGCTCGTACTTATCGCCATATATATCATTTGATATATGAATTCTTATAACCGTTCCAAGTTGCCCGGTTGGAGTGTAGGTTACAGTATCACCTTCACAAAGGTTATAAACTCTTTTTGAAAATCTACTCATTCTATGAATATTACCGTAAATGTAAAAGGTGTATTGTGAATACTAAATTAGACAGCTTAATCAAGTTTCTTTTGACGGTAGATAAATCTGCTGCAGAATCAGTCTATATTCTAAAGATAGGCGCTTGGAATGACTTTCCAAAGTGGTCTGATACGGGCGCAGAAATAAGAGGTGCAAGGGAAAGGGCTGGGCTTCCAGAAGATCCATTTTTAGACAATACAGAAAAAAGATATGATAGACTTTTTGAGGCTCCAAGTCCAGGAGGTTTGTCTAAAGAAAAAAGGCCAGAAGATCCAAAGGTTATAGGTTTCTTGCCCGGACCAGAAAGCGAAATGGAAAGGCTACATATATTTGAAAGACTAAAAAAAATATATGAAGATGGAAATCAAATAAGCATAGGGGAAAAGTTCGGATTATTTAGACCGAATAACATAGAGCCACACGAAGAGGGGTACTTAATAAGATCTACCATACTGCCCGAAGATCCGTATGACTCTCCAGAGCAAGTAAGTATAAAAGCAGTAGTTACTCTAGATGAAGATAATAGAAAACATATTGCTTTATCTATTCTTGAAAATGGAGCTAATGACAGGACTTGAACCTGCAACCTGCTGATTACAAATCAGCTGCTCTACCAATTGAGCTACATTAGCTTATTAATCAAACAGACACTTTTTTAGCTTATCTATGTCAGATATGTTTTCTTGGTTTATATCTGCTGGGCCAAGTATACTATACGTCGTTAGCGTAGCAACTGTTGCTCCGAAAGAAAGTCCAACAAGAAAACCTATGTAGTTTTTGAAAAGACCTTTGGCTGCACCTTTTACACCACTCATAACACGCTCCTTATTATACGCATAATAATTAGTTAATTTAGAAAATTACTATGCCTAGAAAAAGGAAGGTTGCTACAACTCTATTGGCCTGTATAATGGCCGTGCAACGAGATACAGCTATCCCACACCAACCTATAACCCATATCGAATCCGGTGCAATAAAAAACAAAAAAAGATTAGAAGCGGGTGTCAAGCTTTTGCACCACCGTGTTTACCTAGCCAGCTTTTTACCAAACCCATTTAAAGCTATCATTCTGGCTCGCTCAATCTTCAGCTTTCTTATTTTATTTAAAAGCTCTGCATCGTCTGACCCGGCCAAAAGATCCGCCAATTCAGCGGCTTCTTTGAGCAGGCCAGCTTTTTGCAGCCACTCCATTGTCTTTTCTATTTTTCGTTCGTAAGACATTTTGAAACCTTTCTTTATCTTTTTTTATTGATAGTATGATGGTTTTGTTCAAAAAAAAATTGACAAAGAAAATTTCTAAACTATATATTTCTTAACAAGGTTACAAGGCCTTAGGCTGTTCATAGGTTCCGAATATTCTATCTATTATAGGGTAGACTCCGGAAAAATTTTTTCTAGCATTTCTTTTATGATGATGCCTGTGGTGAATTGAAAATACTGAATCTTTATCTTCGTTGTGTATTCTTTTATGGCGATAAGCATATAGAGCTGCAAATGATACCATGCCTAGTGCAAATGGTGTATTTATAAAAAATCCAATCGCTCCCATTATAGAGAATAGGAGGATTGTAACCCAAGCTGGCTCAAAGTGCTTGTTTCTTTCATCGTCATAAGCGTGACGATGATGCTCCATGTGAAGTTTTCTTAAGTCTCTTAAGACCGGCAGCTTTCCTAGTTTTCCGTGAAAAATTATTCTGTGATTAAAATAAACTAAAAGTGATGATGCTATATGGCCAAGTATAAATAAAAGTAATGACATGTGTTCTCCAGCTAAAAAATGTCTCCCCATTCCCTTTCTTTTGGTCTAGTATAGTGCTTAGACCATGTAGGTATATTTTTTTTATTTCCAAAGTATTGTAAAATTATATCTTTTATATATGATGATCTATACTTTAGAAAGTGCTCTCTTCTTTTTTCGTAGTCACAAATATTTGCAAGCCCCAGTCTGCTATCTACATAGTCAGCCGGGGCTACGAAAAAAGAAAAGGATTCAACTCTAGGTATAGACCATTCATCCCTTATTCCAGGTGATATTATTGTGTCTATTACTTGAAAGCTGCCGTCACTAGCTAATGCTAAACCCCAGTTTAAACGATACATAATATATCCAAAGGCAAATTTACCTATATTATTAAAGAATAATAATATATTTTACTTGAAAAACCTATGGATCTAAGGCTCGATCGGCCTATATAGATAGAAAATATTTTTATAAAAAATTAGACTATGACCTTCGATAACTAATCATATCAACTAATTTATCCTCTAGGAGCCTTTGGTATGTATCAAACTCTCCCCGACTAAGTTCCATATCTTCTTTTGTATCTTGATCAATGAGGTGGAATTCTAGCGAAGTAAAAGCGCTTGCATTTTGTATAGATTCATCAAGCCTATTCGTTGATGACTTTGCTTTTTCCAAATGATAAAAAAATGGATCAAGATCTGTATTGTAATCTTCCCCCCATCTTTCTTTGAGCTTATTTTTAAGATCCTCTTTATCTATTGAATTTAGTATCTTTCTAATTAGCTCCATTAGGGAGCCAGCAGTTGTTCTTCTGCTCTCTTCTAATAAAGGATTTCTATCTGCGCCCCTTTCTTCCCAGTTATGAGTTCTTGGATCATATACAATTGTTGTATCGCCATTAGAGGCTATTTTTTTAATGCAGCGATCTATTTGACTGGCTTTATTGTAACTTCCAATCTCATCTAATACATTTGCTATATAAACTAAGCTTTTTAGCATTGCTCTTCCTACTAATACAATATTTAATAATAGCAAAATTAATTATGTTTGCTTGATATTTTTTAAAAAAATATCTACTATTATAAATAAATAAATAAATTCGTTTATATAATTGGAGAATTTTAAAATGAATAAAAAAATAATAAGCGACTTAATTAAGGTTGCGAACTCTTTAGACTCAAAAAATATGAGAAAAGAAGCCAATCAGATTGATCTTATTATAAGAAAGATGGCGCAAGATGCGAGCGGCCTTGGAGAGTATAAGAATCTTATGATCGGGCCAGATGGGAAAGCCAAAATCTTTACGGCAACAGAAGCGGGGGCAACGGGAGCTTCTGATCCGAGATCAGTATACGCCGCGTTGATGCCAATTTTTAATGCAGTTTTGCCGTACCTAGTGCGTCCTGCTAGAAATGAGAAAGAAAATCTTATGAAGGAAGAAGTGCATAAAAGCTGGGCGCAAAGCGTAGCAACAATGATGAGCGATCTAAGCAGTCACAAAGATATGAAGACCTTTTGGAATTCCTTTAATTCCCTTTTGACGGAAGTTAGCAGCAAAAGAACTGTCCATATAGAAGAGGGTGGGGATGCAGACAAACCCATGAAAGGTCGTCCAGTTCCCAGCAAAGGTGATGGTTTATTAACTCAAGATCCAAGCAAGAGTGAGTGCAAGCCAAACGGTCAGCCTCTAATAAGGCTTCCTGGTGATACCAAATATGGTTACCAACTAGCTGAAGATGGCGGAAGCTATCGAGCTTATAGGCTTTCTGACTGCAAATTCCTTGGCACATTTAATGATGAAGATGGCCTGAAGAAAGTAAAAGATGCAGCACCAAAAGCTGCCGAACCCTCTCCGGCTGCCGAGGTAACAGACGAGACTATTGAAAAAATGCCCGTTAATCCAAATGCGGATTCTATAGCTGCACTTCGAGATCTTAGAGGTCGAGTTGAAGCTGCAAGCGAAACAAGAAGATTTGAGCAAGATGGACCAACCGTACAGGAAGCTCAGAAGCTTCTAGGTATAAAGAATATTACACCACTAGCTCCTGGCGTTAGAAGAAAGTATCTTCTAAAGCTTATTGATAAAGGTATTGCCAAGCTACAGGGAGACTCTGCTGATGATCTATTTATGTCAGAAGCAGCTTCTAGATCAAATGATAGAATCTCTAAGTTTGCTTCCCTTTTATCAGGAGAGTTTGGCGGATTAGACAAGAAGGTTAGAAGGTAATAAATATTTTCAATATCTTTGCCAATAAAAGCCTCCTACTCAGGAGGCTTTTTATTTGCTAATATCAAATTATTAAACAGAGATATAAGGTGATTATAAAATTTTCTGGCCAAATAGAAAACGAATTTATCAGGTCTTACTTTGGATCCTGGGTAGATCAGATTGATTTAATTTTAAAAGAAGCTCAGGGCAAAAGAAAATTTGAGATTAAGTCTTACTGGAGAGAGGAGATAAGAGATAAGTTTCCGGGATGGGAATGGGCTGGGTCCGGATCTTATAGGTGGGTTATTTCTCCGAATGATTCTTATGTAGTTAAATTTGCTCAGCATGGTCCAGATAATGAGAATGGCAAAAAGTTAAATGAGCTAGAGTCAAAAAAACAATTAGAGTTTGAGGGTCTATTTCCAAAAGTTTATTTTCATCATCCCGATTGGCAATGGATAGTTGTAGAAAAGGTTGAGCCAATAAAATCGTCTCAGCTTCAAGATATATTTTTCATAAGTAAAGATGGAGCTTTTCATTTCGCTAAATTTTTATCATACTATGTAGCTTTAAAAAAAGGAAGCGAAAGCCTTATAAATAGAAGGCTACAAGCTCTAAAGACATCTGTTTCTGATTATAAAGATGATTATGAAAAGTTAAAGAGCAATCCACTCTTTCTAAGGCTTGCAAATATAGCTATGAAGCTAGGCTTATGGGAGTGGGATTTGTCCTGGGGTAACTTGGGCAAAAACAAAAAAGGAGAGCTAGTAATCTTGGACTCTTCTTTTGATATATAAAGACTCTAGCTAGAATGACGATTTTAATTATATATCTTTAATAAAAATTTGCTTAAAGTGTTTATTCTGTTTTCCATTGCAATTTCAGAAAACTTCTTTAGTTTTAAAAATCTTTTATATGCTTTAGCATCTATATCTTCTTCTCCGCCGTCGATCTCTTCAGGCTTATGGCCCGTAAATTCTACTTGTGTATTGCAGAATATTTCTTCTAGAGTAAGAATTGATTCTTCCAATTCTTCGTCTCTTTCTTTGTCAATATAATTAGGTTCCAAACACCTAAAGACTTCTTCTATTTCTTCTATTTTTTCATAATTTTTAATAGTTTCTTTTAAGAGATTACAGATATATGTTTCTGCACCTGGATAATTTGTATTTATAATAGTTTTAAATTTTTCTTTATCAAAGCTATTTTTATTTGCATCATTTAAAGGATTCTTGATTAGGTAGCTAATTAGATGGGGAATCCTCTGCTTAAGATCTTTCTTATTAGCGGGAGTAAGTTCCGCACCTTCCATAGCTTTATCAATTTTGTCTATACAATTTTTTAAACTTTCAAAAACTTTAACAAAATTATCTGTGAATACCGCTTTAAATAATTCTTCATTTATGCTAGATATAAGCGTTTCTATTCCATCAAATTTAGAGTAATTATAATATATATTATTGTTTTTTGCTTCTCTAAAATAAGTAAAATCAGATCTAAGTTTGGACTCAGCATATTCATTATATATAGCTTTGCTGTATTCGAAATCAAAATAATTTAATGGAGCATTTTCATCCTTATGCAATATATTATGAAGATGCGCTTTTAAGGAGGAGCCTTTTTCGCTGCCATAATATGCAGCCTCTAACTTATCTCTAGTAGGGATTTCATTGTTTAATAATTCTTTTAGTTTTTTAATAAAATTATTATCTATAATAAATTTTTGGGTTCTAAAGAACTTTTCAAACTCATTAGGATCATTCGAATTTGTCATCTTAGTATATAGATGCATTAAAGTTTTAATATTTGCTTCACTTAATACGATTCCACTTTCTTCTAAAGAATTTTTTGTTAGATTGCCATTATTATTATTTAATATATTAAAGATTATATAAACTTCTTCTATGCCCAATAAAGGAGAAGCATTACTTTTTCCTTTAGAGCGACGACTGATAGATCTGTTGGGGTGGCCTCTTTGACTGACATTATTAGTCCTGCTAAGCTCAGACTTACCTTTATCAGAGAGGGCTAGCCTATATTTTTTAGGCTCTATCGAAAGATTAGCAGGCTCTACTGAAGGGTCGGTTTCTCTGACAGATATTTCGCCTTCAAAGTTACCGGCATCTGGAGAATCTTCCATCCATTTTATAATGCCATCTCCCTTTATCCTGATGTTTCCGCCTCTTAGAGAGAAGCCTTCTTTGCTGACCTCTACACTTCCAAGAACAGTCTCTTCCTCTGCATATTCTTTAAAGCTTTCCAGGGAAATAATATCATTTTCCTCAAACCATTCACGCCAGTTTGGGAGATTAATAAATTCGCCTGAATTAAATATAAATTTTTTATTATTAATATCAAGCTTTTCTTGCTTAATCTCGAAATCAAACATTTCTTTAAAAGAATTTTTATTTAAGCTTTTTTCTTCTTTAAGATGGCAGTAAATTGCAAATAAATTATTTGCAAAGTATGAACCAAATCCTAGCTTTAAAACTTCTCTTTTGAAACGATCTTTTTCAAGTCCACCGCTCACTATTCCCCATAGTGCATCTAGATCAGATTCTTGGGCAAGAACTACTTTTGGCTTTTGGCTTACAACTTTCCATAATCTTATTAAATCTTTTGTAATTAATTCCCTAACTCTTATTTCTTGCAATCTTTCTTTGTAATCTGATTCGCTACATATTATTTTGCCAATTGGTGATTCGCAGAAGGAAATGTCTAATTCTTTTCCTACGAGACTATTATAAATAATATCTAAAGAGGAATTCTTATTGGCTAAGCAATACTTTGCAATATAAAGCTCTATATCATTTTTTATATCACTATCTAACTCTTGCCACTTGCCCTCTAGATTAGGCGCTTCTATATTTTCGCCAGAATCTTCAAATGATATATTTGAAAAAGATGGTTCGTCTGAATCGAGGATCTCTTTGGCTTTGGAGCTTAGCTTTGCCGTAAGTCTTGTAGTTCTTTCTGCTTCTTTAATATTATTTTCTGCGATATAGCTTTCCAGCTGATCTTGAGTTGATATAATATTAAAATATATATTTTCAGGATAGTATAGCGATAAAAACTTTAATCTTTCTGATAGCTTATTTGGGCCTAGATGAAAGTTCTTTGAAATAAAGGTATTTACTATTTCTTTTATTTTATCTTTTTCGCTGTGCTTATCAATTTCATCTATTTTAATATTTTTATTACCTTGATCAAAAATGAAAAATGGAATGGGAGAATTTGCTTTTCTTAATTCTCCCTCCTCTCTTTCTATATATTTTTGTATTTTATGAGCTATATTTTTTAGCTTATTTTTATTGTTTAAAAGCATAAAATCAACAAGATTATTAAGATCTAAGTTTTTTATTGGTGAATTAAAAATTTTATAAATATACTCAAAATCTTCTCCATTAAATATTGAATAAGGTTTTTTGCTCTTATTGCAATCTAGCATAAAAGACAAATATTCTTTTAGGCTTTCTTCTGACAAAATTTCGTTACTTTGCAGCTCATAATAACAGTCGTTATATACAATGTTTATTAAATCTTTTATTATATAAAATCTTGCAATATTTTCTCTATCTTCGATATATTCCCTATCTATATTCATTGGGGTATTTATAAGATATACTCTTTGCAAATGCCCGACTTGACCCGGAGTTAGTGCATTATAATTAATGTCACCAACTAATTCTTCTAGTTTTCTGTATACATTTTCTATTGTTTCTTCTTTGCTAAATCTACCTTCATTATAAGCAACCATGCTAGCCAATGTTTCGTCATCTATTAAATCTATTTTTTCGAGTAACGCGCCTGGAAGGTATTTTCTAGGCGGCATATTAGGAGTTTTAAATAACTTACTTACAGTCTCCTTTGGATTTCCCCAGTCATACTGTCTTTCAAAATATATCTTAGCTTCGTTAAGAGCATGATCAGTTATATAAATTCTTAAAAGATCCTCAATACCACTGGGTGTATAAGCTATATCTTCTGTGGACCGTCTTTGCAAAAGCATATCTCTTCTTCTCAGAAGCCTTATCTCCCTGCTTATATCTCTTGGACTTATTATTGATCCAGATATAATTTTAATTAAATTATTTCTTTGCATTAGGTCTGGTGGCAAAGCGGAAGCCCCTGATTCGCCCCGGTTAATTGACGCCGTAGACTCTTTAAAGTCCTCCCTTAACTTTAGACCCTCTTCTATATTGCTATCATCACCATAATTGTATATCGACCAGTCAGATCCTCTAACTCGCTCAAATCCATGGAGCTTTACCATCTGAAAAAATAATTCTCTTTCTCTGCTTATTCTGGCAGACTTATTATCTTTTTTTAGTAGCTCAATATATTCAAGACTAATTTTCATTGGCATTCTTGGTTCATCGCTATAAAAATCTCGAATTACCTTTGCTCCTCTGCTGGAAAAATCTTGAATGATATTATCTTCTAATGCTTGCTTGTAATCAAAGTATAAGTTATCATTATTACTGAAATTATAAAGGTATCTATGTTGATTGTATCTTCTATAAATATTTGTAGTCTCTCCAACATAGTATATATAATTTTGATCATCTTTTTTTATTTTTAATATATAAATAAATGATCCAATTGCCCCGCCCCAGTGCATACTTCTATATTTAGGAATTTTTATATCTATAGAATCTTCCGGACTTATTCTATCGACTAAGTCTTCGTTTAAATCTAAAATTAATTTTTTTATTCTATTTTTTATTATAGGATCTCTTGCAGCCCCATATCTCTTATATTTGCTATCGATTAGATCGTCAAGAGATTTGTCTAGATCCTCTCCCCTTATAGGCGTTTTATATACCTCTATTTCATAAAGTTGTTCTTTTTCTTTTGGACTTCTAAAATCTTCGCCAGTCAGAGGATCTTCACCTATAATTGAAGGTCTAAATGCGGATGACTTAATTAATTCATTATTTAAACGCAGCTCTTCTTTTAATCCAGAGTTATTTAAATAACTGGACAAAACAATCAGCTTGCTTTTTAGATTTCTATTTATACCTATCATCAGTATACCTTAAATATTACTATCTTTAGGCGTCAAAGAAAACAAATTTACCGTTTCTAAATCCAAAGTTTCCGCCATGCAAATCTTGGCGACCCATTTGCAGATTATCAAAAACAGATTGAGCCAACCTTCTGCGCCACCCCGGAGTAACATTTAAGATTCTTTCTAGAGCCTCAAGAGATTCATCATCATAATAATCAGACCATCCAATGCTGGACTCAAGGCTGTCTATCATAAACTCTTTGTAGTTGGGATCAGATGGATGAAGAAAGTCTTCTTCATCTTCATCTTTTTCTTCTTCATATTCATACGCCATTGACATAGCAGATATAATATGATTCCACATAAAAGTGACAAATTGATTTAAGAAAGTTTCATAATCATCATAAGTAATTGCTTCGTCATAAGCTCCCAGCAATTCTGGAGGAACTTCGGATCTATCTATTCTTAGAATTTCTTTAGTTTGATCAACCTCTCGTTCTATCCATTCATCATCTTCTTCATTATATTCGAACGCAGGCTCAGTCAAATAAGGATTCCAAGCAATATGCTCTCTTACCATTTGGTCTGGAGTTTCAAGGCTTTCCATTATAACATATTTTGCGTCGAAGTAACCGCTACCTCTTCGAGACGGAGATTGAACAGAATAAAATTTATCAGGCATTTCCAAATCACCTAACTCATAAATCATTGGGACATTTGGGTTTCCTCTTCCCGCAAATTGATCTTCCATTATTCTTTCATACTTTGAGTAATCGCCTTCGTTATAAACTCTTGCGCTTCCGTCGAATATCTTTAGAACCTTTCCGTCGTCCAGAAGCCAAGCAGAGCCGACCATTCCAGATCCCAAATACTTTACCGGATTCCATACGGCAAACTTATCGCTATTGAGTTCTATAAACTCATTAAAAGCCGCCTCTCCAGCCGCCCTCTTAAGCCCAAGCATCAATCCATTATCCAGCCATGCAAAGTCCGGCATAACGCCCTCAGAAACGGCTAGGGCCAAAATATAAGCCTCCTTATAAAAGGATTCAGACTTTAAAAAGGTATACAAAGCAGAAAGCTTTTTATTTAAAGTTATTTGTTTCATTGTATTAGTTTAACGGCGCGAAATTTTTTTACCCCTCCGGGGATTAAGGCTTTACTATTGTAACTGCTAATATTAGCATAATCTATTGAGGAATTAACCATGATTAAAAAACTTATCCTTTTGGCAAATGCTTTAGATAAAAAAGGTCATGCAAAAGAAGCTGACTTTGTGGATGCTTTAATCAAAAGGGCTTATGTTAACGATGATTTGCCGGAGAATCTTGCAGATATTAATCGGATGCCTGTCGTATTAGGTAATAACTTAAAGTTTGCGAAAGATGCCTTAGAGCACCTGTTGTCAAATATGGGTATAAATAAATTTCGCAGGCCTCCTATTAGGGGAATGGATATTCCCGGAAATATATTGATTGATCCCAAGCCAATTTCAATGGAAAAAATAGAAGAGTTAGATCCAGAGGCTCTTGTTATCTGGGATTCAATTCAGAGCGCTAACCTTAATGATAAGGAGATAGAGCTTATCCAAAGGGCTTTTGTTATAATCGATCACTTAGAGAGCGAGAATCGTATTGTAGAAAACCAAGTTGGGATACATTATTGGATGTTAGATGATAACGTAAAGCGAATTTATGCACATAACTTAATTTATTCCAAACCTGATGAAATAAGGGTTGTGCATAAATACACAGTATTAGCTATAGATGATTATATAAAAGAGTTAAAAGATGTAGCCTTTAAAATAAAAAATAAAAATCTTAAGCATTATCTTCATAGCCTTATTAAAAAGCAAGAAAAGGCTTTAAAGCTTATTAAGAATATGGAAGAAGCTCTTAGTAAAAAAGAACTAGCTTATAGCACATTCGAAGAGGATAGACCGTGTTCCTTCTGCGCAGGCAGGGGGCAAGTGCCAACGGGCAGACCTGCATGGACTACGAGAGGCCATAATCTTAATATAGACGAAATGACTTGGTGCCCAGAATGCGAGGGAGAAGGTTTTGTTACCGAATATGAGCGTGAGGAATAAAGCGATAACTAAAGAGTGAGTCTTATATTTAGTTTTGTTTTACGCCGCAAAATTTTTTTACCCCTCCGGGGTTTGGACCACTCTCTGCTTAGAAATTAATCTTGTAATCTTATTCGCACTCTGGATTCATAGCTCCGCCCTCATATTCAGGCACGGACCATATTTTAATCATTTGGCAAGGCTGAAGAACATCCCCTTCTTTCATTCCATTTAAAGCTAAATTATCTTCTAAGGTTTTTGATGTACCGGGAGCTGTGTGGGCTTTCCATATGTTAAACATATTGTCGCCCTTTCTTACTTGATACTGAACCTTTACGGCCCTCTCTTCTTCGGCCCACTTTTGAATAATGGAATCCAATTCATCCGCCTCTGCCCTTAAGCCCTTTGCGTCTAAATCATTTGCCAGTTTAACTAAGTCTTTAAGCATCCTAAGTTCTCCTATCTTAATCAGTTATTACAAGTTATCAATGCCGGTTGGAGGATCATATGAAGGATCTTCTCCAAATATAAATTGCTCTATATATCTCATAAATTCTTCTGTTAGCTTGTTTATCAGCGGACGAGGGTCCGAACGATCCCATTCCCTGTTAAACTTATCGCCCAGAAGCTCAACATATGATGAAAAGGCTTCCTTGAAGCGATCATCAAGTTCTTTATCTTCTTTTCCGCGAAGCTCTCTTAGTAACCTTAGGGAGTG
>Ga0181585_10004196_pt1 | contig 12572 bp, 15 predicted proteins | sample 071ome_29_FD_132469 | JGI IMG/M metagenome (GOLD analysis project Ga0181585, IMG submission 132469) | Coastal salt marsh microbial communities from the Groves Creek Marsh, Skidaway Island, Georgia - 071407BT metaG (megahit assembly) | ecosystem: Environmental > Aquatic > Marine > Intertidal... | reverse complement strand
CCAAATGTTCACACCTGATGGCAGGCGCGACCTCCCGAAAGGTTTACTCTTTCGGTTAACGATAAATTAAACACTCCTTACCTACAATCTCCTGACCATGTCTATTAGTTGGAGGTTATAAGCCATGACTATTTTTTCACGATCCCTCGTTACTACAGCCAAAATGGTGACAATTTTGGCGATGGCAATGTTGGTATTTTTCACGCCACGGTTGCATGCAGAAACTCTGCCGGATAATTTCAAGCTCATTTGTGATTTCTCGAAGTTTCGAAACACCGGCTATACAGCAGATTTTGCTAAAACATGGATAGCGGAAAAACAGTTTCACTATTTTTCCGGCACAGAGGTCAAAGACCGGTTCAGCTCTTTTTCAATTCACAAGAATAGTGGCAGGGTCACAAAATACACCAGCAAGAAGATAGAATGGGTTTATGAGGGCCATGCCAAAACGGCTGAAGGCAAGAAGGTCAAATACAAGCAATTTTATGCCTATCATTTGACCACCGGCAAAGTGGCAACAAAGGTCCACTTCCCTCGTTACATAGATGTTGAATATGTCTGGGGTGAGTGCGAGCAAGATATCAGCAGGGCGAGCCTCTCATCTGCGCGCCGAAATTCGGAACTAAACAAAGCCTCGGGAGGCTTGCTGCCGATTAAATCAAAAAATTGGGAACTTATCCGCGGCAATTCACAAAGTGAACTATATCGCGCCAAAAAGGGTAAGGCGATATATTTTCATTCAAGCAATTCCCACTTTATTGAACTTCATGAAAAGCTCATGAATCGACCAGACCTTGATGTGAGATTTGCCATAATGCTGTCGCAGAAGGTGGACAAGCTTCGTAAATTTCATTTCAAATCCAAACGTCCGAATTTCATCGCAGCAATTATGCATAAGGGTTATCGAACGCTTGTAATTGAGGATGAAAGCCTCGAATTTGCCACGAAAACCCAGCATCATATTCTCACCCTATTTGTCACAAATCATGAGGATGAATTATGGTTTTATGAAAGCATGGAGAATGAGTGATCGGCCTGCCCTAGTCCGGCAAGCCAACGCCAAAGATCCAGCCTTCGGACAGGGTCGCAGGGCGGTGTTCAACCGGCACATGCCAGCACCCGTCCCGTTGGGCAAAATGGCGGAGCGCCGCGGCCGAGATCATCGCATCGGCCTCATCAGCGTCCTTGCCAAGCGGAACAAAACCGGCGCCCACCCCGCGACTGCCATAAGCTGCTAAAGCTTCGGACAGAAATCGGGGATCGGCCGCCGCCGCCCGCGCCGGATTAAATCCAGCCATATGAAAATAAAGGCTTGGAAAAATTTCGACCAGAATGAGTCCAAGATCATGCCAGTTTTCAGGCCCCACATGATCAAATGGCCAAATCGCAACACGCTCTCCAAGGGCGTTTTTGAGTCGATACAACAGCCGCATACCTGCCATCGACCCGGTGGCGACATTATCCGCCCCGATTGCTTTGAATGTCGGTGACGGGCTGCGTCCACTGGACCGGGCGGCGATTTCAGCCTGCCGTCTTCGGCTGGAATATTTTGATGCTGAATGGTTCTGGGGTGAGAGATAGTAGTCGGCCCATGGCGTGGTCGAAAACATCGCTCCACCATAAAGATGTGGAGCGTCGGTGCAAACCGTATCAATCAAACGCCACAGCGCAGAAGGTGATTGCGGCTGGTCAACACCGTCAAGACCGGGAAAATAGGCCCCCTGATCAACGAAGGGGTGGGCAAAGGCAAAATCAATGCCGGCCAGAACAGGACCGTCCGTGGCACGCCTCAACGCCATTTCCTCAAGCAGCATGGCAACATCTTCACGCCCCCACGCACGACCATTCGGGCAATTCATCCGGGCGGGCGTTACGTCACCTGTTGCAGCAAGCGCAAGCTGAATCCCCAACTGGCGAGGCCCCTTTGCCCCGGACCAATCAATGCCAATAAAGGCGCGCGGCCTGTGCATCAATTTCTGCCCGGCTCGCCTGCCATAATATCTGCCAACAGGTCCGCGGCGGTGGCGCTTAAATCATCGGCCTCTGCCTCGCCGGCGAGTCCCGCGGAAAACCGGTTTGCCATGATTTTACCAAGTTCAACGCCCCACTGGTCAAAGCTGTTGACGTTCCACACAAATCCACTGACCACCGTGATATGCTCATAAAGGGCAAGCAATTGGCCCAGAACTGCAGGAGTCGTTGCCTGCCAGGTGATCAGGCTTGACGGCCGCCCACCGGCAAAATGCCGATGAGGTTCAGCCTTGTTTTCAGCGCCAATCGCCAGAGCCTCGGCTTGTGCGAGCGCATTTGCGACCAGAATTTTGTGACTGGAGTCCCAATCCCCATCAAGTGTCATTCCACTTGCCTTCAGGGGCACCAGAATATCAAGAGGGACGATATCAGTTCCCTGATGCAACGCCTGAAAGAATGAATGTTGGCAACCGGTGCCGGCTTCACCCCAGATAACCGGTGTGGTGGCATAGGTGATCGCCTTGCCATCGCGATCGACCGACTTGCCGTTTGATTCCATTTCCAATTGTTGTGCCCAGGCCGGCAACAGGGCGAGGCGCTGGTCGTAGGGCATAAGGCCATGCGTTGGACAGGAGAGAAAATTACGGTTCCACACGCGCAACAAGCCCATGATCACCGGAACGTTACTGGCCAGTGGTGCTGCCTTGAAATGCTCATCAAGACGGGCAGCTCCCGCCAACATCTCGGCAAAGTGTTTTGGCCCGATATCAATCATCACCGGCAGGCCAACTGCCGACCACAAAGAATATCGACCACCAACCCCCTCATCAAAGTCGAAAATCTGGCCTTCATCAACGCCCCAGGCCAGCGCCCTTTCGGGTGCCGCCGTGACCGCGACAAGCCGACTGGCAAGTTGGCCGGGTGCAGAATGATCACCAAGCCATTGTCTGGCCAGAGCGGCGTTGCGCATGGTCTCGGCAGTGGTAAAGGTCTTTGATGTGACGATAACCAAAGTTTGTTCCGGTTGGCATCGGCACAAAATGTCATGCAGATGGCTTGGATCTACGTTTGACACATAATGCAGATTTGGGCCGGAACCGTAGTGGGCGAGTGCGGCACTCACCATCGCCGGACCCAGATCGGACCCGCCTATGCCAATATTGATCACATCGGTGATCGGCGCAGCGCGCACATTGTCAGCAAAGGCCGAAAGCCGCGAAAATTCCTCTCCGGCGAGCCTTTCGGGCGCTCTTTGCGCGATATGCATGACGGGCCGATCTTCACTTTTGTTGATCTTCTCACCAGCAAAGAGAGCCTCAATTTTCTCAACGAGATCCGTTTCACCAGCAAGGTCGAACAACCCTGCCAGAACATCTGGTGTGATCCTTTGACGCGACACATCAACCCGTAAATCGGCGGCCTGATAGACAAGCGCACGCGATCTGTCCACATCAGAAAGCAGTACAGCAAGCGGTTTATCGGCAATGGCTTGCGCACTAGCCTGCAAGGCTTTGAAGGCTGGCAAATCATTCAACATGAACAATTCTCCCACGGTGAGACGTAATTGAAATATTTATCGCTAATACTGGAAAGCATCGACAGGTCCCACAATATAGCCCGGTAATGGCATAAATCGCCAGTACGGAGTGAAAAAATGACCACAGCTCCCGCCAATCCGGAAGCGGCAAGCCAAACACATTATGATCTGGTTGTCATTGGTGCAGGTGTTGCCGGCCTCGCCGCAGCAGGGCGCGCCCAAGCTTCCGGCCGCAGCGTTCTTGTCATTGACAAAGGCCGACGCGTCGGGGGGCGTATGGCAACACGACGTGCCGAGGGATTTACTTTCACCCATGGCGCCCAATATCTGACCGCACGCACACCAGAATTTAAAAGCACCTGCGCGGACGCCCTTGCGGACGGCGCTCTCACCTCTTGGCAGATCGGAACAAAGACAACCTTTATCGGAAGCCCGACAATGCGCGATTTTGCCTTGTTCCTCGGTCGGGGGCTGGAGATTGTTCAATCCGTTGAGATTAACCATATTGATACCAGTGGTGTTGTCATTCAACTTTTTGCCGATCAGGGAATTTACGCCACAGCCGCACACCTCATCGTCACCCCACCAGCCCCGCAAACAGCGTCCTTGCTTCGTGGTGTCGCCCCGGAATTGGCAGCCACTGCAGAGAGTGCTGAATATTCCCCCTGCTGGACAGCAATGTTTGGCTTTGAGAGTGGCGCCGACCTACCGGTTAAAGATCAACCATTTCAATTTGAAAATCACCCTGTCGCCTGGGCGAATTTTGAGGCTTGGCGCCTCGGCTCGCAGACAGACAATCACGCTCTTGTCGTGCAGGCGTCTGCTGACTGGAGCCGCAAACATCTGGAAGCTGAAGGCCAAGACGTGTCAACGGTCCTTTTCACTGCACTGGCAGAGATGTTGCCAACACCGCTTCCGACACCAGTTTTCGCCTCAAGCCACCGCTGGCGGTACGCCAAGATCATAAAATCTGCCAGTTCCAACGCACCGCGGAAATCAGCTTGTGGCCGTATCGCAGTCGCTGGTGATTGGCTTGGCGCCGCCAGAATCGAAACCGCATTTTTGACCGGCCTTGATGCCGCCAACATACTCTTCCCATAGGCCGAACGGCCGGGTGATCATGTGATTGGTCTTGAATGAAATCCCCGCCATCCCCAATTTATCCCAGAACAAACGATGCAGAGAGGCAACCCGGATGAACCGAACAGCAAGAATTGCACTGGCGCTTACAGTAACTTTCAGCGCCAGCGTTGCGGGCATAGCGCAAATCAGCGCGCATGATGGCGCCACCGGTGTCGTCAAACAACGCATGGACGGTTTTAAAGCCTCCCAGCAGAACCTGAAGGCGATCGCGCAACTGATGCAAATGGAAGAATATGCAGAGATTGCCGAAAGAGCCGACAAAATGCGCAGCTGGGGCGTTGCCATACCGGACGCCTTTCCAGCTGGAAGCGGCGGCGGTGTATCTGATGCACGGCCTGAAATCTGGGAAGATTTTGCTGGTTTCACGCTTGCGGCAAGCAATCATGTTGACGCCATTGATGGTTTGATCGGTGCGGCAAAAGCAGAGGATGCAAACGCTGTTACTGCGGCGTTCAAATCTGTTGCTGGTACATGCAAGGCATGCCACATGAAATTCCGCAAAATGTAAATTTTGGTTTTTGCCGCGGGAGCGACACCGCCGCAATCTTCAGCTGACGGTCTGATTGCCGGATGACAACAAAGCTGTCACCACTGGCATTGGCTGTGCTATCACTCCGGTGTTTCGATTTTCAGTGTTGTCAGAATTTTCATGTCAGTCGTTCTTTCTATTGCCGTTCCTTTCTTTGCCCTGATCTTTCTCGGCATGTTCACCCGTGCCATTGGCTTTTTAGAAAGATCTGACGCACGCACGCTTTCCAAATTTGCCTTCTATGTTGCCGTGCCGCCAATGCTATTCGTCAATCTGGCGGATAAAGAGCCAACAGCGATGTTAAACTGGGGGTTTATCTGGCGATTTGAACTTGCCACCTTATGCGTCTTTTTGTTGGCCTCTTTTCTGGCGGCTAAACTGTTCAAATTGACGCGCAGTGAATATGGCATTTTCGGGCTGAATGCGGCGTACCCTAATTACGGTTATATGGGCATCCCGCTTGGCATATTGACCTTTGGCGACGGGGCCGCGGTGCCGCTTGCGGTGATCCTGTTTGTCGACAGCATCATATTGTTTGGTCTCACCGCCTTTTTCGTATCGAACAAAGGTGAAAGCCCTGTCCGCAATTTTGCCAATGCCCTTGTCACAATGACGAAAAATCCCTTTTTACTGGCCATCGCCGCCAGCATCGCCTTTTCGGCTTCGGGTGCCACAATGCCTTTGCTGATTGATCGTACGCTGAACATTTTGGCGAATGCGGCAACGCCGGTGGCGCTATTTGCGTTGGGTGTCACGGTTTTTGGCCAAAAAGTGCGATCGGCAATCGGTGAGATATCCGTCATTGCCCTCTTCCGTCTTTTTGCACATCCGTTCCTGATAGCATTTCTCTTTCTGGCCTTACCCGGAGTTGACCCGCTTTGGATCAAGGTGGCGATTACGTCTGCATGCCTTCCGGTTGCCGCCAATGTTTTTGTTGTGGCCGATAATTACGGGGCCTATGGCGTTCGGTCCGCCACCGCGACCTTGGTGACCACAGTCATCGCCAGTGTGACTGTGCCGATTTATCTGTATTGGGTGTTGAACCTGCCCGGATAATGGCCCAAACGATTTTAAGCGGTGGTTTGTGTTGAAGTTTTCATTGCGCCAAAGCAAGCCGCCTGCCACTCTTAACTTAGCTTTGGCAATGGTGGCCCTGCCGTCATTCTGTTTGATTTCAAATGAGGTTTATCAATCATGAAAAAGGCCTATTGGATCGGCTGCTATCGCAGCATCTCCGACACTGACAAGCTTGCGGCTTATGCGGCATTGGCACTACCGGCGATCGAAGCCGCAGGCGGCACTTTTCTGGCACGCGGCATGCCCGCCGCAACGAAAGAGGCGGGCGAGGACAATCGCACAGTCCTTGTTGAATTTCCCAGCATCGACGCCGCTCGCGCCGCCTATGACAGCCCGGCCTATCAGGACGCGCTTGCACAACTTGGCGATGGCGCCGTGCGTGACATTCGTCTGATCGAGTCCGTCTGAAAGAGTCCGGGTATCACACGATGCGCTTGACCACCGAAGAAGAGGCTATGCTAGCCGGTGAAATGGGTTCGGCACTGCAATGGGCGATTGACCATCAGATCAAGGTCGGCAGCTTCTTTGATGCGGTGGACATGGTTCCGGTAAGTCAGGCGCATATGATGGCTGATCCGGAATCCGTCGGGGATGCGGGTGTAGAATTCATGGAGTCGATTGCGGCTTCGAATTGCTGGGTCGCCATACCGATGATCACTGACCCTCGGGGGGTTGATCTGGCGCATTATCGCCCGCTAGGCCAGACCGAGGAGATGGCGACGCTGGAAAGGCGTTTTATCGCCGCCTGTGAGTCGATCGGCATCATGATGACAAACACCTGCATCAACTATCAGACGATCATGCCACCTGTGCGCGGTGATCACGTTGCCTATGGAGATACCGGCGTGGTGATTTACAGCAACAGTGTTTGCGGAGCACGCTCTAATTTCGAAGGCGGGCCGTCAGCGCTTGCCGCAGGCTTGACCGGCCGGACACCTCGCTATGGCCTTCATCTTGATGAAAAACGCATGGCCACACGCCGCTACAGAATCTCCGATCAACCTGCTGAATTAACCGATTGGGGCGTGCTTGGTGCGGTGATAGGGCGCAAGGCCGGCTCTTATTGGGAAGTGCCGGTGATTGAAGGCATCGAAAACATTCCAACGTCCGATGAAATCAAACATTTTGGTGCGGCCATGGCCAGCTATGGTTCAACGCCGTTGTTCCATATCGTCGGCATCACGCCTGAGGCGCCAAACCTCGCCGCTGTCGGTGGGCAAGAACTTCCTGTTGATGCGATCACAACTGAGGATATTGCTGCCCTGCGCGCCGGTTTTCCCGGACATGGTGATAAGCTCGATGTTGTCGTTTTGGCAGCGCCGCAATTGTCGATTGTCGAAATGCAAAGCGTTGCCGGTCTCTGCAAGGGCCATAAAATGAAAACGCCGCTGATCGTGTGTACGTCACCACAGGTTTATGGTGATGCCACACGGATGGGCTTTGTTGAGACGATCGAGAGTGCTGGCGGTACCGTGCTTTGTGGCACCTGTTTCTACAATCAATATGCACGAGAAATTGGCGAGGCAAATGGGTGGGTAAATCTACTCAGCAATTCAGCCAAAATCGTCAATATTCTTGGGGGCTATGGCTACAGGCCAGCCTTGGCCAGTATGGATGATTGCATCTCAGCGGCAATTTCAGGACGAATGATATGACACGGATTTTGCGATGTCACATTGGCGTTGGCCCATCTGTTACAGGCACAGCTCTGGTGGCTGATGACAATTTTTCCGCACGCTATGACCTTGACCGGATCAACGGGGTTTTTTCGCGTCCGCAACACAAGCTGCATGGCCAATCCTATGTGGATATGATTCTGGTCCTGAACACGGCCAAAGGTGGCGTTGCCAGCGCATGGATGCTGCACGAAATGACAACCCGCAAAATCGCGCCAAAGGCCCTCGTTTTGAACAGTGCCAATACCATTCTGGTACAGGGCGCTGCACTGGCTAATTTAAGCATGGTGGACAGATTTGAAGATGGTGACATCACCGGCCTCATCAAAACCGGCGAGACGGTGACAGTTGACCCGGCTGCGGGCGAAATACGCATCAGTTGACTCACTTTTGGCGTAGCCATTCTGCTGTGCCGGACATTGGCCCAAGATTTGCAGGACATCTCTCGCTCAAAATATTGACTGCGCATTTAGCTTAATTGTATGGTCTGCGCGTTCATATTTAGTGCTTGAATTCGTTTTGGGGCTGAAAATGTTAGTGGATATTGTTGAGGGCGACTCCTATTCAGAAGCCGCATCGCACAGGATCAATGATTGCGTTGACGCGTATCTTCCAAAATTGCTCGAAATTGGCTCGGTGAGGCAATACAGAACCTTGTTCTATGGTGAAAAAACCATGGTGCAGGAAAGTTTGCGCGTTGTGGCCGACTTTGCCACGATCAAGATTGAGGTCGTGGGCGGGGCAAAATTCATCGAAGTTACAGTTGCGATCCCAGAGATTCTCGAGCGGGTTCTGGAAATATTTGGCGAGGCCAAGCTTGAGATGCAACGCGTCGACGATGACCCGATCAGATATCGCGGGTCCATTCCAAAGCCCGATGAATCCGAAATGACGGTGATGCTGGACACACTCGATCGCGCCGCCTCATCGGCGCTGTCCTTGATCGGCAGTGTCAAAGGCGACACCTTGCAGCGGCTTCGGGCGGCCATGGACCGCGAATATATCGAACCGATTGACGCCAAGGCCGCAAGCGCGGCAATCACCAAGGTTCACCTTCAGGCCGCTGAAGTGATCAAGGTCTTACGGCTGAAAAAACGCATGGAACTACTTGGCAAGCGCTTCCAGTTCTCCAGCGAGGAAGAAGAAGATATCGCCGGCCTTCTGGATGATCCCAAATATCAGACCGTTGCGGTCTCCGAGTCTTTGTAACCAGCCCCATTCGGTGATGACCGGCGGGCAGGATGTCCTGCTTATTTGTAGCGAACACCTGTGACCTCGCAGCTGTGCGCACCAGACAGCTTTTGCTTCTGGTCATCGATCATCTTTACCCAGATGTCATAACCAACCTTTTGCGACATCTTGCCGGTAATTACCTGAAGAACCTTTTCGCATTGTCCGGCATCGCCTGCCTCAAGACCAGCGGCAGCAATGTTACAATCCGCATCAGAATTATTCACTATTTCACCCGCTTTATCGCGGACCAGCACTGACACGCCGCCAATTGTCCGGCGGCTGGTGTTCTTGTACTGAAACTTCAGAACAAATGCGGTGAATACACCATTGGCATCATCACCGAATTGCGTGTCTACACTGCAGGGAACGATTTTCGTGTCATGGGCCATGGCAGCCGCAGTCGGCAAAAAAACCAAAAATAACAAAACGCAATAGCAACGCCCCACAATTTTCATGATCTACAACCCATAAGAATTAACGCTAATGATGCCCCTTAACCATAGGCACAATCCCCAATCCATGCAAAGTGCCGACGCATCAGTCCATGTTAAAACGGTCTAAAAACATGACCCGCCACGATTTTGGCTGATTTTACATTTACTTTTCACAGTGATGGACAAAATTTCCGGCCAAGCGCAGATGGAGGCCATAAAAAGAGTAAAAAAAATTCGTTAATTCTTTGGAAAACTGGCGTGTGAATTATTACATAACGGGTCGAACCGTCGTTATGACGAAGGAAATTGACGTAAAAGAGCATCCTCGAGCAAGCTGCGGAATAGAATAAATGACAGACGATTTCGATGCCACAGAATGGGCCAACAAGCTGGAGACAGGCATAGAAGCCGTCCTTTTGCTTGAAATCAAAGATCCAACGAAAATCATTCATGAGGCCGTTGACAGCCTTTATGAGATGCTGGACCAAAACGATGCCGCATGCCAGCACGCCATAGATAGAATTGGCAATGAAGATCACAGACAAATTGCGCTGGATCATCTTAAATCCAGATTGGTAAGTCGCTATGCCGGGATCATGCCAGCCGATTTCCTCAATCCACCTGACACATCAAATTTTGCAAACCTTATCCCTGATTTCGATGAAAAGACGTTCCGGCTTTGGGGTCATGTGGGCAAGAGTATTGCAGAATTAAGCAAGGCGGTTGCCGGCCTTCGTGATGATATTGCCCAGCAAATTCTTGACCGCGCGCAAAGCCCTAATTTCGCCAACGAATATCAAGAATGGCTTGACGCCGAAAATCAAAAGTTATTCCCATCTGATGATGAGGAGGAACGCAAACCGAACTTTGACAAAAGGATTTCTGCCGCAATCGATAACGGTGTTGCCGGTTTCATCGTTTTTGCTCTGGTTATTGCTGCGCTTGTCAGCCCTCTTCTTTCAATGTGTGCAAGTGAATAGCCCATCTTCGGTTATACAAGTCACAAATTTTGCGTTAGCGTGGAGCGGACGGATAAGTGATCCGTCATCCGAATGGAGATAACAGCCATGCGAGACCTGGATGACCGACGCTATAACTATTGATGTGTACAATGCGAATGTGGCGCGGTATCGGGCTCTTGTCGACAAACTACCCGAATTGGAATCTGTTGCCGGTTTTGTTTCGCGCCTTCCCGCAGGTGCGGTGGTCCTTGATCTTGGCTGTGGCGTTGGAACATCAGCATCGGAGTTCCGCCGTCATGGCCTAAAACCGGTATGCGTCGATGCGTCTCAAGAAATGGTCAAGGCGGCGAATGACGCATTTGACCTTGGTGCAACAGTCGCCAGCTTTGCCGACCTTGATGATATTGATATCTATGATGGTGTGTGGGCAAATTTCAGCTTGCTTCACGCCGCCAAATCCGATTTTCCAAATCACATTGAGGCAATATATCGGGCGCTCAAAGCTGAAGGCTTGTTTTTTCTTGCGCTGAAAACCGGCGAGGGTGAGACGCGTGATACGCTGGGCCGATTCTATGCCTATTATCAACAGGATGAGCTAACATCTATTCTGAAGGATGGAGGCTTTAACACCGATCATATTATCTCCGGCGCGAGCCGTGGCATGGAAGGCACAGTCGAACCTTGGATCGGCATCTACGCCCGTAAAACATAGGCCTTTCCTGTTCTGTACCCCTACCTCTAAAACGGAAAATGACCATGAGTAAAGTTCTTTGGATTGCCCATTATCAAAGCGCACCTGACGCAGATAAGCTCGCAGCCTATGCAGAGATCGCTGGCCCGGCTGTGCAGGCGGCAGGCGGGCGAGTCGTATCGCGTGGCATACCTTTACAAACCTATGAGAATGGTATTTCCCAACGCGTTGTTGTGATTGAATTTGACAGCATTGAGGCCGCACGCCAAATGCATGACAGTGAGGAATACCAGCGTGCCCTTGCCGCCCTTGACGGCGGTGCCCAGCGTGACATCCGCATTGTTGAGTGTCTGTGACCCAGAGATCAGGAATGAACAAATCAATTCTCATTACCGGTTGTTCGAGCGGGATTGGCCTCGATGCTGCCCTGACATTCCACAAAGCCGGATGGCAGGTCATCTCGAGTTGCCGCAAACAGGCAGATTGTGACGCAATCGCCCGTGAATATGGGATTGCCAGTCTGCGCATAGATTATGAGGATGAGGCAAGCATCCAGACCGGATTTGAAGAAACAATGCGCCTGACCGGCGGAACTTTGGACGTGCTGTTCAATAACGGTGCCTATGGAATTCCCGCACTTGTTGAGGATTTGCCAACGGATGCGTTACGCGCCATCTTTGAAGCAAATCTCTTTGGCTGGCACACGCTTACGCGTCTGGCCATCGCCAAAATGCGCGTTCAGGGACATGGCCGCATCATCCAAAATTCATCGGTTCTTGGTTTTGCACCAATGAAAGTGCGCGGCGCCTATAATGCCACCAAATTCGCCCTTGAAGGCTTAACCGACACAATGCGGCTTGAACTGACAGGCACCGGCATTCATCTGATCTTGGTAGAGCCGGGGCCAATTCGCACGCGAATCCGCGAAAATGCCTACAAAAATTTTCAACAATGGATCGACTGGCGCGCATCCGCCAGAGCGTCCTACTACGAAAAGGTCGTGATCCCACGACTGTCCGCAGAAACGCCAGAGAAGGACATGTTCGAATTGATGCCTGATGCCGTGACCAGAGCCGTCATGCATGCCGCAACCGCGGCGCGGCCGAAATTACGATATCGTGTCACATGGTCAACCAAGATCATGATGGTTATGCGACGGATTTTGACATCACGCGCCTATGACCGGTTGGCGCGGCGATTCTAGATCATCTTTTGGCAAACAATTTTTGTCTCGAAACTATCAAACATCTTGAAACCCAAAAAATCGCAAACCACATCGGCGATGAAAGGAGATGATTATGGAATTTCTTCTTATTTGG
>Ga0181585_10004192_pt1 | contig 12576 bp, 11 predicted proteins | sample 071ome_29_FD_132469 | JGI IMG/M metagenome (GOLD analysis project Ga0181585, IMG submission 132469) | Coastal salt marsh microbial communities from the Groves Creek Marsh, Skidaway Island, Georgia - 071407BT metaG (megahit assembly) | ecosystem: Environmental > Aquatic > Marine > Intertidal... | reverse complement strand
TCTTGTTATGATTCAGCTGACGGCTTTGTTACGTGATGCACACAACCTTGGCGCAGGTGAAGAGGATGATTTCAGGATACAAACGCCAGAACAGCTCACAGAGCAGGTTGATGAAATTCTCGGAACTCTGACGCTGGTAGTAGGCGGAATCGTAAGCATTTCACTTCTGGTGGGCGGTATTGGAATCATGAACATCATGCTGGTTTCGGTGACTGAGAGGACCAGAGAAATCGGGATATGTAAGGCAATAGGTGCCAAGAGTCATCATATTCTGTTGCAGTTCTTGATTGAAGCCATGTTGCTCTCACTAATTGGCGGGGCTATCGGCCTCGTCTCAGGCTACGGTCTTGGAGTGCTTATTTCCAGCGGCATTCCAGATTTTCCTCCTGCCAGCGTCCCGCTCTGGGCAGCACTACTTTCACTCGGCTTCTCCGGTGCAGTTGGTGTGCTTTTTGGTATCTTGCCTGCCGCTAAGGCATCGAGGCTGAACCCTATTGATGCCTTAAGGTACGAATAGTTAATAACTGACAGCCCAACAGGAGAGGGTGCCAGCTTTCAATCGCTGAGCTGTTGTGCCTCTGGTAAGCGCCCGTGCTGAGCCTTTTCATTAAATTTCATGGCGTAGCATTCGGTATTGGCCCCATGCTGTATCAGTCGCCAGCGGCTTTTGCTTTCTGCCTCTGAATGCAATACCGTCGTAGTTAGGTTAATTAATTGAATTCTCAATTTCAGGGGTCATGTTATGAACCGACTCAACCCAGCGCTCTGTTCGCTTACTGCGACAGCTTTGCTTCTTTTTGGCCCTCTCGTCGTGGCGCAGCAGCCTGATCTGGAAGGGATATGGACCAATAAGTCATTGACCGGGCTGCAGCGGCCGCAAGGCGTGGAGCAGTTAATTGCGTCGCCCGAGGAAGCCCTGGCGATTGCGGCCAGAACGCCGATTGCAGGTCTTGAGGGTGGACTGGACGAAGGCGACGGCGTCAACAACACGCCAGAGGCGGGCGCCGGAGATTTTGGGGTACGGGCTTACAATAATTTCTGGGTTGAGCCGGGGAACAATCTCGCCCTTGTTAAAGGAGAGTACCGCACTTCCTACATCATCGATCCGCCAGATGGCAGGGTTCCCCGACGCGCAGATCCACAGTATGACTTCGATCGGGATAACTTCGGTTCTCGCTATGCGACAGGCATTGCCGATTTCAGCGGACCTGAAGCATTCCCGAATTCAGAGCGCTGCCTGCTCGGGTTCGGCAACAAAGCAGGTCCGGGCATGATGAGCGCGCTGTACAACAATACCTATCAGTTCATCCAGACGGAACAGTACGTGGTTATTCTGGTTGAGATGGCCCACGACGCGCGCATCATTCCCATTTATGCGTCACCAAAAGAAGCTCGCGCAAACCGTCGACCTGACGCCCATGAACCGTGGTTTGGTGATTCTGTAGGTTGGTATGATGATGGCATGCTTGTTGTTGAAAGCGTCAATATTAATCCGCAGCAGCTTCGTCAGAGCGCGATTCCCATCACCAAGCAAGGGCGAATTCTGGAGCGTTTCAGCCGTTATTCGGATGAGGAGATTCTCTATCAGTTTACTGTAGAAGACGACAACCTTTACTCGCAGCCATGGACCGCGGAGTTGAGTTTTTACGCAACTGCAGATCAGGTGTACGAGTACGCCTGCCATGAAGGCAATTATTCGATGCCCGGGTCATTGGCAGGAGCTAGAACCCTGGAGTTAAGACAGGAATTTGGTCTGGATTAATGCTCTGTTTTTACTTCAGGTTTCAACGTAAATGTATAAAGTTGCTGGGACCATTAAGACTCAGACCTAATCATAGGAGAATTTGAGCCCCTCTAGGCCTGCAAACCAAAACATTCGGTGTCACCTTAATTGCAGCGCACATCAATCTGGCGATTTTCGTAACTTACTATCAACACGACAGGTCTAGATGTGAACGATATATGGCTTTAATTAATTGCGATTAGGCGCTCACGGTCAGCAGTCGGTAGTAATTTATCTCAGCACTTTTGGTAATCAAATCGACATCCCAAGTGACGAAATTGTAGTCGCCATTGCTGACGGCATCCGTGAAAAAGACTTTTAAGTTTCTCCCATTACGATAAAATGTTCCGCGCAGAGGAGACGAAACTAGAGTTCCATCCTCCATAATCACGTTCGCTTCGCCCTCCATGGTTCCGGAGTTTTTACTGTTGTGTGCCGCGCTGTAGGTTTGTGAGACATAAACTGTTCCATATCCATCAACAGGGCCTTCGTAAATCATTTTTGTAGAAGATGGGGACGGCTCAATGCTTACTATTTTCGCTACCCCTTTTCCGTCTGGTTTAGATAGATCCATATTGATCTCCTTTAATATTTATCGATTAATGAAGTTGATTTAAGTTCTTCAGTCAGTAACTCTGATTAGTTCGAAGGAGTCCCCTTTGGCGAGTTGATGAGTGACAAATAAATTACAATTTTCGCAACTCTCAACCTGAGCCACTATTCTCTCATTTGACCAGAGATCAAGCTTTAATTCCGCCGTTGCGTTTCTGTCCGATTGCAGAAAGATTTCGTTGCCGTATCTGGTTCCAGTAAATATCTCCGCTGAGCCATCTTCTAAATTAATGACTTGGGCTTGCACAACCCCGGCGGATTCATTGATCATAAAATAGAAGTCGTCTGCCCGAACAAACACACCGCTGAGCTGGTGATATTGAGGTCTCTCAAGTTCTATTGTGCTGGGTAATCCAGCGCATTGGCTGTACGAGTTGCTTTCGCATGAATTCAGACGCATATTGATTGAATACTGAGTGCTAATCGCTCCAGAGTAGCATGCTGCAAAAGGCTCGATATCAATTGAACACACTTCAAAGTTCGCGAATCTGATTGAACCCGTATAAATGTCTTGGAGTCCGTTTTTTGAAACAACCATTAATAAGCCGCCAGCTTCGAGTGGCCTGAATCCATATGAAGCTGAATCGAAAGAATTCGACCAACTTCCATAAATGTCTTCCGCACCGGCGCTAATTGGCCCGATAACGACAATCAAAGCAATAAAGTGAGGTAATAGTCTCTTCAGATTTTTTGCCATAAATCGATTCATCAAACCAAGCATCTTGGTGAGCTTTGTATTCTTAGGCATTCGTGATTTCGAGCATTTTGAGATTCTGCAGCTAAGATTCACTAGCTCACTTCAGTCCACTTCCTGGAAAACATGAATTTGCAGTTTTTCTATTCTGATTGATGCCTTTCTGAGTTAGCGGCACTTAAGCTTGATTTATTACATCATGTGACTCACGTATCCGAGTGTTGTAGAAAATTACAGCGGATGAAGAAGCTTAGTTTCTGATTAATATGATGATATTGCTGCACAAAATCAGTGCACCGGGTCGGATGTGAAGCTGGAGAAGAGAGGCACCAGATTGCGAGATTAAGGTATTGACTGAGAGTCGCAAAGAGTCCATTTTTAGATCTCTAATAAAATCCCCATTGTCAGGAAAATCAGGATGTTGGCTGTATTTAGATTGGCGGTTTATTTGATCATTACCTTTATTGTGGTGGCGTGCGGAGATACGCGGGAAACAGGTAGTCCGGCTGACGCGCTGCTTGCTGATGCCGATGCGGTTTCGCGCGGAAGATCACTGTTTGTAGGAACTTGCGCCGGCTACTGCCATAAACTCACGCCCGAGCGCGTCGACGCCGTTTACTTATTCGACTGTGAATGGAAACATGGCGGTTCAGATCGAGAGATCTTCAATACAGTAACGAATGGAGTGCCCAACACGAGAATGGTTGGTTTTGGGACTAATTTTCCTGAAGGCGAAAGTGATTTATGGAGGATTATTGCCTTCTTGAAATCTAATAGGGATTCCTGCGCCTAGCCATAACCTAATTTACTCAATTCAATGTTTTTTCGACTGATGGTATTCAATAAATTACCGAGAGAGGCTAGTGATATGCGATTTATCAGTTTCGCTTTGCTGTTTTTATTTGCTGCTTGTGGGCCGACTAATGAAAGTACAAATATTGAGAACATTCCGCCAGCCGTGACAGAATCAAATTCTAATGTTATGGACCCGGACGATGTTGCAGAAGCGCTCGTTATATCGACGACTCATTGGACGAATGATCGTGAAATCGGCTATGGGTCGGGTCCAGTGTCTGCAGAGATGCTTTTAGAGCCTCAGGCATCCAGGTCTGATGTTTGGCTACAGTATGGTGGCGATTATTCCAACAACAGACATAGCCCAATTAACGCCCTATCTCCCGAAAATGTTGATAACTTGGAGTTTGCTTGGGGCTTCCCTTCAGGTACTACGGGTCAGTTCGCCGTTTCCCCAGTTGTTTATGACGGAATCATGTATGTCACTACATCTTATAATCGGCTGATTGCTCTAGACGCTACATCTGGAGAAATGTTCTGGAGATATGACCATCAATTACCTGCTGACTTGCGTCTCTGTTGCGGGCCGGCCAATCGGGGTCCATCGATCCACGAGGATAAGATTCTCATGGCGACCTTGGATGCCAGAATATTGGCGTTTGATCGATTGTCGGGAGAACTGTTATGGGATACCGAAATCGTTGAATATTTTAAGGGGTTTAGTGCTACTTCTGCACCGTTGATCGTTAAGGACTTGGCCATAATTGGCGTTGGTGGCGGAGAGTTTGGGGTCAGAGGGTTCTTCGATGCATATGACGTGAATACCGGAGAACGGGTTTGGAGACACTACACGGTTCCCGCGGAAGGTGAGCCTGGTTACGAAACTTGGTCTGGCAACTCGTATGAGACAGGAGGCGCTCCAGCCTGGACTATTGGGACCTATGACTCAGAACTCGATTTAGTGTACTGGACTACAGGAAATCCGGCGCCCGATTGGAACGGAGACGCAAGACTTGGTGACAACCTTTTCTCAGATAGCGTGCTTGCTATTAATCCCGACACTGGCGAGCGAGTATGGTATTACCAATTTACTCCCCATGATGTGTGGGATTATGACGGTAACTCTCATCTATTCCAGGCAGAAATGCTTGTTGATGGAGAGCCGACGAAGACATTAGTTCAGGCAAATAGAAATGGGTTCTTCTACGCCATCAATAGAGAAAACGGTGAATTTATAAGGGCAACTAGTTACATGGAGCAACTTAATTGGGCAGAGTCCATGGAATCTGACGGCCGACCTGTAATCAATATTGAAGCTATGCCCAGTGAAGAGCCAACTATGCGAGTTTGCCCGGGTGCATTAGGAGGTATGAATGGATCAGTAGCGGGCTCGCTAAACCCAGAACTTGGATTTGCTTTTATTCCCGTGATCGAAAGCTGCCAATTAATGCAAAAGGGAATAAGTATGCATGTAGAGGGTAACCTTTTTACAGGAGGCTTGCCGATCTCAGTTGATGGCGTGGAGGACAGTGAAGGAAATGTTCCTGCATACGGTCACATCTCAGCCGTTGATTACCACACGGGAGAAGTAGCGTGGAGATACTACGATCCCCAGCCGATGATGGCTGGAACCCTCAGCACTGCGGGAGGCTTGGTTTTCACCGGCAGTCAAACTGGCCATGCGCTTGGCCTAGATGCATCGACTGGTGAAGTCCTTTGGAGAAAAAGGCTTGGTGGCGGCGTGCGGAGCCAGCCGATCGCATATGAACTTAACGGCGAAGCGTATGTGGCTATAGCCTCCGGGAACTTTCAAGGGATTGCTGCCTTCGCTGGAGCTGATGTGTCAATCCCTGAGGGTGGGCAGCTTTACGTATTTAAACTGTCTTCAGAAGCCTCTGAGAGTTCTGACGATTGAGCCTTGAGTCACATTGTCTTAAAAATGAGTGAAGAATTAAGATTCTGACAGCACCAATTCTAATCGACCTTTGAAAGCGATACTGCTTGCAAAATATCTCAATGAGCAATACCTAGACGCATTAGAGATTTTTAAAGGGCTGGAAGAAATAGATTTCAGGTCTTGGATTATAAGTATTGAGATCCACAAGAGCTTGAATAAAGAGTATAAAATGGAAATGTGGTTCGTAGATGGCCTTAGGAAGTTTCATTCGCTTAACTTTGAGTTAGAGATTGATAAGATCCATCTTCCGTATCAAGAAGTAGTTTCTAATCTGAAAAACCTAATGTTAGAAGTGGCATCCCTAAATCTCGCGAACTGATAATGCCCACCTAGGCAAAGGATTTAGAGTTTTAAAATCATGTATTTCCTTGCAGACAAATTGCTCTCGGAGCCGGGACCTGCAGATTATCAGTGCTACTCGGACAATGAATCATGACTATTTTTTAATTGGGGGAGTCCAAAATCACCGTTTGTAGTTGCATTGAATTTATTTTCGAGTCTGAATCTCTAAGAAATCTTACATTGAATTCCCGTTCATAGACGCCTCGGTGATTGGGCGCATAAAAACTATCCCTTTCATCTAAAGGAAATAAGCTTATTGGAGAAGAAAAAGGAGCGGGTAAATTCAAGTCGATTAAATCTACCCTATCTGCAAGTGGCATAGCAAAGTAGTTAAAGAAATTGTAATCAGTATAGATTCGCCGGTATTCCGCGTATTCACTTGAGATATAAGCATTGCTCTCAATGAGCGTGGGAGCAATCATGTCATATAAATTTTTAGAAATACTGTATTCTGAGCCCCAGCTTGTGGGTGTGTCACCACTGTTTGCGAGAACAATAATTCCGATTTCATTCTCATTGTCTAGCATCAATTCAGCGGAAAATCCATCGAAGCCGCCAGAGTGGAATACTGATTTTCCATCACGAAAAAAACCCAGCCCAATGCCACCAATATCGAAGCTGTTTGATAATTTATTGACGCCAGCTTGCAGGAAAGCTGGAAGCATAAACCCTAGCTGGGCCCAGTGTATTTCTTGCATGTAGGACAACGTTTCGGAATTTAGTACCGTGGAGTCTTCGCCTGAGCGCGTATTGAAGTTCCAGATAACAAATTTTGCTAGGTCATTGACGCTCGCCTTTAACCCAGCAGCGGGTCTTCCAATCGCATCGCCAATATCGACAAACCCGACTGGCTTGCGCCCACTATTTTGCATTTGCGTATAACCAGTGGCGATATTGGTCTCCTGCCTTCTGCCATAATACGAAGAAGTCATTCCTAAAGGGTCGAATATATTTTCAGCCATGTAGTCAGCGTATTCATCACCAGTTGATCTTTCTAATATTACTCCGATCAAACTGTAACCTAGGTTCGAATAATGCTCCCTTTGATTAGGGCGGAATAGTAGTCTCTGGTTCTGAAGTCCGTTGAGGATGGCCGCTTGATCAGCCACCACAGGAGATGACGGTACCAGGAGATATGAGTTATTTGTGGGAAGGCCTGATGTATGCCTAAGCAATGATCTTAACGATATCGCTTCAGTCTCCTCTAACGGAGTATCTAGCGCGCGGAGCTCAGGGATGATCTGAAGTATCGTAGCATCAAGATCAATAATTCCTCTTTCAACGAGTTGCATGATTGCCATGCTGGTAAAAGGCTTTGAAACAGAAGCGACTGAATACACAGTGTCAGGCGTTGCAGGTATAGATTCTTCAACGTCGGCAAATCCAAATCCTTTTGCGTAAACTAATTCTCCTTGATGAATTAATCCGACTGAAATTCCGGGTAAATTTCTTTTTCGCATGAGTAAATCAACCCATGATTCGAAGACTTCTACTTTCTCAGCAACCAGTTGAGGGTTGCTAAAAGCCACTGACGAGAAGCACAGGCCAATTAATAATGTCGATATAGACTGTTTAATCACATGATTCGGTAAAGAAAAAATCAACATATCTCGGTAAGTGCGGCCTTCTAAGTGTTGAAGAGTTTCCATCTGGCTGGCGCTGTTGGTTGATGAGCCAAAACAGTATCTTAACCAATTGAGATTTAAATGCGAGGGGAGATTAACTTAGTAATTTATTTAGCGGTTCTACTAAGACTCAAACCTGAAGCACGCGGATTTTGGGTTCCTCTCAGAAAATCAGCCACAATTTACCGTAGCAGTCTGATTTATTCAGAGTTTGGTATCTGCAGAACTATAGCTTTAATCAGGCATCAAGTTTTGCGCCGCGCTAGTCCAAATTCAGTCTAAGTTATCCAAGAGAAATTTTAATAATTTGTAAACTACTGATGCAGAACTCCGCCCGTGATGAGTACACCAGTGATGATTAGAACAATGCCGACAATATTTTGAGTAGATATCGGTTCGTTAAATATGAAATAACCCATAAAAGAAACAAAAAATATGGATAGGCCTGTATAAATTGGATACAGAGAAGATATTGGATTGGATCGAAGTATAAATAGATAGTACAAAAACACTATTCCATACATACTCAGCGCTAATATTATGAGGTGCCATTGAGAGCTTATAAGGTCAATAAAGCTGCCGTGCTTCTTTGAGGAAGCATATTTCAAAATTCCATGGGATACAGATAATAGAAATGCCAACACTGCTGCGTGAAAGCTTGAAGTTATCATGAATTGAGTATAAGGCATCATGGTTAATTTGATAGGCTTTTCATCGTTCGATGTTCTTAATTTTGAGTATTTTGTATGAAGGTCTGCGCTTTACTTCTTCGTATATTTGTCCAATGTAAACCCCAATTATACCGACACTGAACATCAGAATGCTGCCGATTATGAGTACAAGCAAGATGACTGTAGTAAAACCGTCGACTGCTTGGCCTGTTGCTTTGTCATATAAGGCTGCCCCGCCAATCGCCAAGCTTATTGAAAATGTTAGCGCTCCAAGAAAAGTAACTATCTGTAATGGAAAAGCAGAAAATGATGTTATTGAAGTGATAGCATATTTAAACAAAGCACAAAAGCTCCAAGAGCTTCTGCGGGATTCAGTGTTTGGGACATCAAAATATATTTCCCGAGTCGGATAATCCATCCATTTCATTAAACCGCGGAAAAACCGATTTGATTCTGGCAGTGAACAAAAAGCTTCCACAACTGTATTATCCAGGAGTTTAAAGTCCGTACTGTTATTTATATCTAGCTGCGATAAATAGTTAAAAAGTTTGTAAAAAATCTTAACTAAAAAATTTGAAGTTAGACTCTCGGGCCCGCGAAACTGCTTAATTCCCTCAACCACAAAAGCGCCATTTAGCCAGGCATCTATCATACTTGGAATCAACTCAGGAGGGTGCTCCAGATCGGCATCTATTACGATAGTGGCATCATTTCCTTGTGAGTGAATGAGACCTGCATGAATGGCAGATTCTTTGCCGAAATTTCTAGTAAATGAAATTATCTTTATCTGGAAGGAATTCGTCGTATCAAAATATTCGCCAATTAGCTTTAAAGTATCATCTTTGGATCCATCATCAACAATGATTAACCCGAAGCTAATGTTATTTACTTTTTTTGATTGATCTTCTAATGCTTCGAGGCATTTCAATATAGTTAGTTCTCCGTTATAAACCGGTATTACAATTCCAACTGATTTCAAAGTTCAGACCTCCTCCAAAATTTCTCTTCTGCGCTTTCATCAATGACTTGCAGCGTAGAGTATGTAGTCCAACCCTCAGGCGAAGTATAACGGAGTATAAAACCTACGCCCGGATCGAGGGTTACTCTTTGACTTCCCGCTCTTGGGATTTCGTTGACCCCCATCGTGTTTGAAACAATATGATATGCCCCGTCTTCATATGGCCCGAAAGACCACGTAAAGATGTTTTTTAGATATTTAAAGCTTAACGTTAGGGGTGCATTAGTTCTCTCATTTTGACGCCGCGCCGCCAGTAGGTTGCTGACTCCTACGTCAGAAGGACGCATACACTGACAGGCCTCACTGTACTCCACTATCACTCCCAGAGAATCTGTATATTCTGTTTCGAGAAATATGGGGTCAACAATTACAACTGGAGCGGTTTGTGTCGGCTCAACAAATCGTCTTAGTTTTTGCAATTCAGTCACATACCAAAATGAAGAAGAAATTAATGTGGAAGGAAAATATCCAGCTGAATCGTCTTCACTCCAAAGAAAGCGCCCCACGACATCAAATTGTTTTGAAGTTGCTAATACGATGCGTCGAGTTTCAAGTGATGTTAGTGCCGTAGCGCAAGCTATCGCAAGGCTTGCGAGTGCTACCGGATGCGGAAATAGGAGGGTTTTAGATAATTTAAATCTAACGATACAGCGATGTGCAAAAAACCCAAAAGAAATCGAGAAAACAAGCCATGGAAGCAATAAATACCGGTCCGCTATGTTAATTCCAGGAAATCGCACGAGCGGAATGAGCGGCGCGAGTACCGAAACAATTACGATGACTAGAAAGAGGCATGAGGAAGGTCTGCAACTAACGAAAATTGCCGTTAAGCAAAGATAAACGGCGACTATGAGGACCCAATACTCGCCGAAGAAAAGATTAGGGAAATTTGAAAAACTCAGCAGAATTTCTGCCACGTCTATTTGAGATAAGAAATCACTATTAGCAGTATAACCTCCAGTTAATGAGCCAAGCATTGCTGCGCGCCAAAATATGTAGAGCAGTGCAATAAGAACGTGAGGTGTTGTGGATCTAATGCATTGGGAGAGATTTCTTTCAGGTATGAAAAAAAGTATCAGAAATAATGGAAAAAATACCTCCTTAGCGAGTGTGGCAAGAAAGTAGAAAAATGCGCTTATTATTTGTAATGCTGTTGATGAATGACGGAGATGGGCTATGAAGAAAAATAGTGAGACGAGGCAAAAAAATAAGCCTTCAACATAATGACGAGTCATCAGTTGTTGGGCGACCAGCAAAACTGGTGAGCCAATCATAAATAGTAGAGTGCTGAAAATTGCGTATAAGGGGGGAAGCCATAGCGCGAGCAAGGCGTTCAGGATAACTGCTGTCGCACTAATTACAACAATTTGGTGAAGGTAAAATAAAAGTGGATTTAGGCCAAATAATGTAAGGTCGATCGTATACGAAAATGTGAGCCATGGCGTAAAATTCGAAGGAGATATGTCTTGCCATACGTCAGGATTAATTAGGTCTTGCCATGGGGAATAACTACTGATGTGCGTAAGGAAAGCTGGATCATCCCATCGCCAAAATCCTTCTAATGCGGAAAGGTTTAAAATGATTGAGACGCAGAAGAGAGCTAGGCTGACCTGAAAAAATGCCCATTTCGAATATGAAATTTCGTCTGTCAAACTTTTTATCATTTTCTCTTTATAGACTATGAAAGCCGAGTTTGGAGAATACTTTAGTAAGCTTCAGATCAGTGAAAAAGCGTGACCGTTAGAAATCCTCTAGCGCATTGATCACGGCCTCAAAGAAGACATAGCTTTCGAACTCCATTTCTTCGACTACGCCTTCTGGCCATGCGCTAAGTTTCACAATGACTACATCTTCGTCAGGCGCGATGTAGATGAGTTGGCCAAACAGGCCTTGTGCCTCAAACCTGCCATCAGCAAATAACCACCATTGATAGCCGTAACCAAGGGGATAATCATCGTATAGAGCGCCGTAGTCTACCGCAGCGCTGTCTGGAGTGGTTGCCTCTTCAATCCAATTTTCCGAGATGACTTGACGCTCTCCGGCTTTCCCCTTGTTCAGCATCAAAAGTCCATAGCGACCAAAGTCTCTGAGCGAAGCGGCGAGCATGCCGCCGGCCATTTCCCTGCCGATTTCACTGGGGCCGTCTAGTAACCATACGGCATCAAACTCCATACCAGCCTGATGCCACAATCGCTCTTCCATGTCATTCGCTAACCTTTGAGCACTAGCGTTTTCAACTAGCCAGCCAAGAATACTAGATTCCATGGTGCTGTAATTAAACTTTAGTCCCGGCTCTGTCTCCTTAATAAGGCGGTTCGCGCCTTCAATGAATCTGTATCTATGTCGAATTATTGAATTTTCCCATTGGTATGCGAGCGGTTTGCTTAAATCGTCAAAGTCGTAGCTCGATTCATCCCATCCGACACCCGATGCCATTTGTAAAGCATGTTTTATCGAAACTCCTTCATAGGCACTCCCGATTAAAGAAGGCAGATAATCAGTCAGGTCGTCTTCAACACTTCCGATGTAGCCATCTTCGATAGCCAGTCCAACCATTGTTGAGGTAAATGATTTTGCAGTTGACCAGGAAATGAACTGAGTTTCGGGTTCAGAGCCATTTCGGTAAATCTCCGTGACAATCTTTCCGCTCTTGAGGATTAGCAGTGCATTGCTATGGGTGCGCTCATTAAATTCGTCGATGCCGTACAGTTCACCTTCCCATTCGTACTGAACGTCGAAATCACTGGGTAATCCGGCTGACGGCAATGGCAAGGGATTGTCCGAAGCAGTCATTCTCCGTCCCGGGAACGTATGAGTTGCCTGCTGCATCTTGTATGCGCGATCTGCCAAGTCAATGTAAGAACGCCTCATATTTTCTTCTTGCGCCGAGGCATTCGCCGCTGTTAAAGCGATTAATGTGCATAGTATTCTTTTAATGATTTTTCTCATATAAGCCCCCAGAGCTTATGGCATAGCAGAATGCGTTTTGATTTCAATTTTGTTTGTAATCTACACCATCCCTATACGCTGTAAAGTGTTAAGCTACAGTGCTTGGAAAATGATACAATTTATACTTGGA
>Ga0181585_10004183_pt1 | contig 12588 bp, 10 predicted proteins | sample 071ome_29_FD_132469 | JGI IMG/M metagenome (GOLD analysis project Ga0181585, IMG submission 132469) | Coastal salt marsh microbial communities from the Groves Creek Marsh, Skidaway Island, Georgia - 071407BT metaG (megahit assembly) | ecosystem: Environmental > Aquatic > Marine > Intertidal... | reverse complement strand
TTGATGCCAATCGAGAAACTCCAAGTACTTCACCTCAAACCACTAAGCCGAAACAACAAAAAGAGGTCTTTTCTTCTGGACGCAAAAGGAGGCAAACAAGAAAATCAGGCTCACGCATAAAGCTGATCGTAGCGCTCCTCATAAGCGGCGCAGCCCTCTATGGGGCGTCCTTCCTCTTAAAGGATTCAGCCGTCGAACACTCTCACGGGGTGACAAAACAGAAGGAGACAAAAAGCTCTCTCGTTGCAAGTGAAGCCGTTGTGGCGACGAAAGAAGTGAGTGACCCTAACACATCAGAAGAGGGCAGTATTTTAGGAGATGCAAAAGAACCTCTCGTTGCCTTCCCTTACCTGCCAGCTGGTCTCTATGCAGGAACTCTTCATTTCCCTGACTCGAATTCTAAGACAACTTTCTCAATTATTGCACTCAACGGATCCTCACAACTGATTATATCTCTGGGGATTCACGGATTTCATCCAGTGGTAGTTGATCTTTCTCAAACTCCGCCAAACAACAATTCGCTAAGAGTCGTATCGCAGGGAATGATCCTCTCTCTATCTGGAACAGTAGTAGACGGAGCTCTTGAAGGAGAGCTGAAAAATGAAATTACAGGAGAGATTGCTCAATGGAGGGCCCTCCCATGAATACAATACACATCATGAAATCAATTCATTGGAAATTCAGTATCCTATTTGTCCTAATCGGAATCTGCTGCGGAACTGTACATGCTGAGCAGTATCGATTTATCCATGATATGCGAAGAGTTTCACTCGGCTCTTATGGAACTGGGACACACTTAGAGGTAACGATTCAAGGACTAAAGACAGCTCCCAGCACTGTCGAAGTTGAAATCATCAAAGACGGTGAGCTCCTCCATGCGGTAGCTGAACGCACGTCCTATAACCGCTACGATGAGCACGTATTCTCTCTCACGGTAGCCAGTCCGCGTGCCGGAATCGTATACAGATTCTCCATTACTGATGCTGATGGGAAAATATGGCGTTCCCGGTATTTCTGGAAGCTGCAAGCCTGCCAGGAAACAGAACAAGATTTACAGATGAATTCAAAAGAAGTCGATGCACAAAGCCCCTCTCTTGAGCTCCTTCAAATCGCACATAACGCAAAACTGCTCGAGGGGAAGCTCACAAGCCTTGATTATGCAAGTAGTCGCCTCAAACAACTTGCAGAACTTCTAAGGGGGGATAAGTAATGATACGGTTCTTGATCCCAATATTCATATTCATCGCTCTCTATGTACCGATAGCTGGAGCACAGACACCAACAAAGGTCTTTATCCCTCACCTGGATTCAGCGGTCTCAGTGAAAGGTCTCATTCATACCTCGGAAAAGGTAGAAGAAGTTCCAGCGACTTGGAAACTCGATGAGAATCGAGGGGGTATCATTCTCGAATTTACGATTCCGAAAGGGGTAGATTTACCAAATAGCTTCGTTTCAGGACTTGCAATTGACGAATACAACCAGATCTCAATGAGCCCTCTTAATGTTGCTGACCTCCAAAATCCGCGAACAATCGTCGAAATGTGCGTAGCCGAAGCTCCTGAAGGGGTAAGAGCTGAACAAGAAGGTCCATACAGGAAGCTCCTTGCAATTCGAGAAAAGCGCCTCGAACTCGCCCGCAATGAAATCAAAGAAACCTATCCACAGGAATTCTTCGAGCGTTTACAAAAGCTTGAGGAGGCTTTCCATCTTCAGTCGCCCACGCCTCTATCTCCTGAACTTCCTACCGAAGAGCTTGCAGAAAGGCTCGATATCCTCTTTCATACGATTCATCGTTATGAAAAGCATAAGAAGAAAAAAACCGAGCACCCTCCTCACTCAGCCGCTGTATCGTCCGCGCAGTGAACTTACTCACGTTGAAGGCGCTCTCTACAGCTCAAAGCATAGAATTACTGCACAGAGCGACTCCCCAACGCTCTTCTCCCTCCTCTCATCTACCCTCCCTCATATTTCAGCGGATAGCTGGCGAGAGCGAGCGAACTTTGGTGGCCTGTACGTTAATGGCTCCCGAGTTGTTACCGATCAAGCAATTCCAGCGCATTCCATAGTTGAATACTATGAGCCGAGATATGACTACTGCCATGCCGAAGACTTCTATCCATCATTCAACTCAGAGCTCATTGCTTATGAAGATGAGTACGTGGCAATTCTTTTTAAACCGGCAGGACTGCCAACACACCCGAACAAGGAACAAACTCGCTTCTCTCTCAAAACATATGCGGAGAAACATTATAAACGGTCGGTTCATTTGCCGTCTCGACTTGATACAGCAACAGCTGGTCTAGTGCCAATGAGCATTAACCTCAAGATGCATCAGCCACTTCAAAGACTCTTTGAGCGAAGACTTGTGAAGAAGTCATATCTGTGCGCTATTCAAAGCGATACCCCGCTGCAGTCTCCCGTGAGGATAGACTGTGGGATAGGACGAAACGCTCTTCATCCCGTACTTCGTGAGGCGAAGGAAGACTCTCCTTCCCGCGCTATCACAGATATCGCTCCAATGACCTCTTCAAATTCCAAGCAATCAATCTCTTATTTGCTTGCAATGCCGATTACTGGTCGCACTCATCAAATCCGGGTGCACTGTGCGTCATTTTTAGGACCGATTGTTGGAGACAAATTCTATGGGGGCATACCCTCCGATGAGCTTCATCTCATGTGCATTGAACTCTCGTTTTTTCACCCCTTCCAGAAGAATGAAATCACCGTCCGTGTTCCTCAGCGGCTGATTCCAGGCTGGGCGCAACCTGCCCTCTCCTGAGACCCCCAAAATAAAGTGAATTACTGGGATGTTAAGGGGAAGGAGGCAAGAATTGTAGCAGATGCCTAGCCGTGATATACCTTCAACGCGACGTCAGCGAACTTCTTTGTTTCTCTGGAACGGACGGGTTTTCCGGCTCAAGGAGAAAAGACGTCCGGCGTGCGAGTGAATGCAGCTGGTTTGGATACACAGCAGTTGATTCGCACACACAAAGAAGCAGACGGCAGAGTATTTCTTGAAGAGTATTATTTGAATTGTTTCACGAAGTGAGCTTCGTAAGAAGACAATAGAAGAGGAGCAGACAATGTCGAGTGAGAAAAAAGACCTCATCGTTCTTGGCTCAGGGCCTGGCGGATATGTCGCAGCAATCAGAGCGTCGCAGCTAGGACGGAAAGTAGCGATCGTTGAGAAGGAAGACTTGGGCGGGGTTTGTCTCAACTGGGGATGCATACCCTCAAAGTCTCTTTTGAAGGCGGCCCAGCTCTACCACGATATGGGCCACGCCAAAGAGTTCGGCTTCTCAACATCGGATATTAAAATCGATTTTCCTCAAGTGATAAATCGGTCACGAGAGGTAGCAGGCAAGTTATCGAACGGCGTAAGCTATCTCATGAAGAAGAATAAGATTGAGGTTATTAAAGGCACAGGAACGCTCGATTCTGGAAATCGTCTGCATGTGAGAGACGAGCAGGGACGTAACACTACCTACGAGTATCAAGATATTATTATTGCCACTGGAGCAAAGCCACGACCAATTCCTGGAGTAGAGCCCGATGGAGACGTACTTCATACCTATCGCACAGCACTAGAATATCGAAGACAACCTCAAAAATTACTCGTAATCGGTGCTGGAGCCATTGGTATTGAATTCGCGTATTTCTTTTCAACGCTTGGCACTCAGGTAACAGTCGTTGAAATGGCTTCACAAATTTTACCGGTGGAAGATCGCGAAATTGCCAAAGGTCTTGAAAAAGTATTTGCAAAGCGAGGAATGACCATTAAGACAGGAGCCTCCGTCGAAGATCTTCGAGTCTCTGGAAAAACACTTACTGCTTCAATCCGGGTCGGAGATACGGTTGAAAAATGGAACGGCGACTGCGGGCTGATGGCTGTTGGAGTAATACCAAATACGCAAGGAATCGGATTAGAAAAAATCGGTGTCACATCTGAGCGCGGATTCATCATGGTAGATGAATTCATGCGCACAAACATTCCAAATCACTATGCAATTGGAGATATTGTTCCAGGACCCCAACTCGCACACAAAGCAAGTCATGAGGGGATTATCGCCGCAGAGGCTGCATGTGGACAAGCACATCATCCCATGGAATACGACAATATTCCAAGTTGTACGTACTGTCAGCCTCAAGTTGCTTCCATCGGTCTTACAGAGGAATCGTGTAAAGAAAAGGGAATCAAGTATAAAGTAGGCAAGATTCCTTTTTCCGCGATTGGAAAAGCTATTGCAATTGGCGAACCAGAGGGGATGATTAAAGTTCTTATTGATCAAGAGATCGGTGAAGTGCTCGGCGTGCATATCCTGCATAGTGAAGCGACTGAACTGATTGCAGAGGCTGCCATCATTCGGTCTCATGAAGGAATTGCAGCGAGTGTCAAACAGACCATTCACCCGCACCCCACACTGTCTGAGTCTATGATGGAAGCAATGGCGGCTGCGATGGGTGAGCCGATTAACTTCTAAAACCCGTTTTCATGCAGTTACTCTCTCTTGAGCCTCTTCCAATTCAAATCATTGCCCTTGGTACGATTGGATATGAAGAGGCTCTGGAGATTCAACATGAGATACACGCAGATGTTCAGAAGGGCATGCGTCCGCAAACACTCATCTTGTGTGAACATCAGCCAGTGATTACCCACGGAAAGAGCGCTGCAACTGAGAGCCTTCTCTCTGAACACGAGACTCTCACCGAAGCTGGAATCTCGTTAGTAAAAACGGGAAGAGGCGGAGATTTCACGTATCATGGACCTGGGCAGCTTATTGCGTATCCGATTATCGATCTCCGGACGAGAAAAAGAGATGTTGCATGGTATATGAGAGGACTTGAGGAGGTAGTGCTACGAACTCTTTCTCTCTACGAGGTTAAGGGTCACAGAATAGAGGGACGTACCGGGGTCTTTGTTGATCTTTCAAAAAACATCCACCCTGAACGAAAACAAAAGATTTGCTCAATCGGAGTTCGGATTTCTCGGTGGTGCACTCTGCACGGACTCGCCCTGTATATTTCAGATCAATCACGTGGTTTCAGTCACTTACATCCGTGTGGATACCCAGATATCGATGTGGCTTCACTTGAAGATTTTGGAATAAACTGCGACCGTAAGGAGCTAGAAAAGAATTTTCTCGAATCATTTTGCGACGTTTTCAGATTCGTGCAGAATGAAAGAGCTCAAGGCACGAGGAGCTAACGTCTCTGAGTGGCTTGGACTGCCAGAATAACCATGTAGGATGTCGCCCCCGTTATAGGCCAAAAATGGACTGGGTGCACCAACTGGGGGATAACGGACTGGGGATAACGAACAGAAAATACTCTGTGGGCTATGAGGCTGACTGATCAGCTATGAAAGAGAGTGACGCTCATTCATAGAAAGGGTTTCGCTCGAACGCTGCTTCACGGTGGCATGTCTTAAGGTATGATGGAGGAGGATACTATGGCGCAACAGGCTGCCACGAAAAGTGTAAGCAAGAAAAAAGGCGGAGCCACAAAGAAAGGCTCTCAAAAAAAATCCGCTGCAAGAAAGCTTCGATCCAACATCACGAAGGCATCCGCGAGAAAAAAAACCACAGCGGCAAAGAAAACAACTTCCGCCAAACGCAGTAAGGCGGTGAAAGCAGCAAAAAAACCGAAGAGTGAACAAAAAACAATGGCAAAGACAACCCCATCGAAAAAGAAAAAAACAGCTGCAAGATCTGGCACGAGCTCTAAAGCAAAGTCATCAATAGTAAAAAAATCGGGGGCGACAGCGGTTAGCAAGAAAAAGAAGACTGCTAAGAAAACATCATCACGACTGGGAAAGGAAGCACTTCTGCACGCCTACCGGGAAATGGTAAGAGCTCGATATGTCGATGAGAAAATCATCGTGCTGTACAAACAGAACAAGTGCCATTTTCAAATTGGTTGTGCTGGGCACGAAGCAGTTCAGGTGGCAACAGCCCAGGCATTCAGAGCAGGAAAGGATTGGTTTTATCCCTACTATCGCGACATGGCTCTTTGTGGAGCACTCGGCATGACGAACGAAGAGTTCATGCTTAACGCTTTAAATAAAGATGATGATCCAAATTCACACGGCAGACAAATGCCGATGCACTGGGGCTCTGCTGATTTACGCATTGTCAACCAAAGCTCGCCGACAGGAACACAATTCCTGCAAGCTGTTGGTTGTGCACTCGCCGTAAAAAAAATGGGGCTTGATGAAGTTGTTTATGTATCAGCTGGGGAAGGAACTTGCTCTCAGGGAGACTTTCACGAAGCACTAAACTGGGCGGCTCGGGAAAAGCTCCCAATCATATTCCTGATTCAAAATAATAAATACGCCATTTCCGTTCCAGTGTGGGAACAACTTGCAGGAGAAAGCGTCTACAAAATTGCCCACGGCTACGAAAACCTAGAGCTTTCAGCTATCGACGGCACTGATGTTGAAGAAAGTTACAAGGTTGTAAAAGCCGCTCATACACGAGCGATGGCTGGGAAAGGCCCAACACTCATTGAAGCAACAGTACCGCGACTGCAGTCACACTCAATCTCTGACAACCACCTGAAGTATCGAAGCCCGGAAGATATTGAAGGAGAGAAAACAAGAGATCCAATCGAACTGCTCCGTTCGCTCCTGTTGAAGCGAAAGATTCTTTCAAAGACTGGGCTCCAAGAACTCGAAGAGCAGCTGAAGAAAGAAGTAAATGAGGCGGCTGAGTTTGCTGAGATTCAACCAGATCCAGACCCAGCAAAGGTAGAAACTCATACCTACAGTGAGACTCCTGTGCAAGGGCTACCAACATCTGATCCTATCCCGCGAGGAGAAGAAACCTATCTGGTAGATGCGTTAAATCACGGACTGGATGAAGAAATGGCTCGAGACCCGAACATGTACATATTCGGTCAAGATGTGGCTCACGGAAAGGGAGGAGTCTTTACTGTTACCAGTGGTCTCACTGACAAGTATGGCTCAGACCGTGTATTTAACGGCCCATTGGCTGAAAGCTCTATTGCTGGTGTCGCTATTGGGATGGCAACCGTGGGGTTAAAGCCAGTAGTAGAGATACAATTTGGTGACTATGTTTGGACCGCGATGATGCAGATTCGAAACGAACTCGCCATGATGCGCTATCGCTCCAAAGGCGACTTTTCATGTCCGCTCGTAATGCGCATACCGATCGGAGGCTATATTCACGGCGCTCACTATCACTCGCAGAATATTGAAGCGACATTTGCCCACTTCCCGGGGTTGAAAGTAGTTCTTCCATCTAACGCAACTGATGCGAAAGGATTGTTGAAAACAGCAATCCGCTCTGATGATCCGGTTCTCTTCCTTGAACATAAGGGGCTCTACCGACAGGTCTATGCGAAAGGCCCAGAGGGGGAGGCCGATGACTTAATCCCGATTGGAAAGGCGAAGATTGTGCGAGAGGGAAGCGATCTCACTATTGTTTCTTATGGTGCACTTGTTCAGAAATCGTTGCTTGCTGCCGAGAAACTTTCTCGAGAAGAGGGTTTAAGCGTCGAAGTAATTGATATCAGATCCATTCTTTCTCTCGTTACAGAGACTATTTTCCAAAGCGTTCGGAAGACCAGTCGCGTCCTCATTGCGCATGAAGACGTTGTATTCATGGGCTTTGGTGCAGAGATTGCGGCACAAATTGCTCATGAGTGCTTTGACTCTCTCGATGCGCCTGTAAAACGAATTGGTATGAAATGGGTAGCGGCTGTACCACATGCTCCAGCGCTTGAAGATGTAGTGCTTCCACAGATTGAAGAAATCGTTGCGGGGGCCCGACAGGTGCTCAGCTATTAAAGAAAGCCGAGGAAAACAGAAGGAAGGTTCTAGTATTTTATGAGAATTCAAGGCATCTTAGAGCCAGGCTCTTTCAAACGAGCCGAAGGTTTGCACAAAGAGAAAGCCTACTATCTGAGCAGAGGAGGAAAGCAATGAATATTGATATGGTTATGCCCCAAATGGGAGAGTCGATTGCAGAAGCAACAATCGCTCGATGGCTAAAGTCCCCAGGGGATACCGTTGAAAAAGACGAGCTCATTCTCGAAATCTCAACTGATAAGGTTGACTCTGAGATTCCAGCACCAGCAAGCGGTGTTCTCAAGGAAGTGCTTTTCAAAGAAGGTGATGTTGTTCCGGTAAAGGTTAAAATTGCAGTCATTGATACTGCTGGTGAAGGTGGAGCGTCAACTGCAAGCGCGCCTGAACCGTCCGGAGTCACTGCAGAGGTAACCACTGAGGTTGCAGGCAGTCCTCAGGTTGCAGGCAGTGCTCAGGTTACAGGCAGTGCTCAGGTTACAATCGAAGAAAATATTGTCATGACTGATGTGCCTCCCGCACAAACAAACGGGAATGGCGCCGCTCGTGCAGTTACGCCGGCAAGCCAACAAGCGGCTCCTGCTGGTCATGAGAATCGTTTTTATTCGCCTGTTGTAAAGTCACTCGCGAAAAAGCATGGCATCTGCGATGTTGAGCTCGCTACAGTGGTCGGAACTGGACAGGGGGGCAGAGTAACAAAGCAAGACTTTCTTGATTATGTAAGTCAACGTGCTCAGCCTGAGGCTCCGCGAGAAGCGACTGCTATTCCACAATCCTCTTCAGTAGCAAGCCCAACCGCTTCTTCAGCTCAAGTCCCTGCTACTGTGCCAAGTGAGTATAAAGCTCCAGCGGTGGACATCCCATCCGGAGAATGGACAGCAGAAGGGACGAAAGTTGTTCCCATGGATAATATGCGAAAGCTCATTGCTGAGCATATGGTGCGGTCTAAGCGCACCAGTCCGCATGTCTATTCGGTTCAGGAAATTGACTGTTCTAAGATCGCTGCATGGCGAGCAAAGCATAAGAATGAGTTTAAGAGCCGCGAGGGATTCTCTCTAAGCTATACCCCTTTCTTCCTAGAAGCCGCTGTTCGAGCACTTCTTGAGTTTCCGATGGTCAACTCTTCAGTCGATGGCAATACCGTAATCATGAAGAAAAAAATTAACCTCGGATGTGCTGTCGCTCTTGGAAATACAGGACTAATCGTTCCCGTAATTAAGAGTGCGGAGGAGCGAAACTTTGTTGGAATAGCAAGAGCGCTCAATGACCTTGCGAGCAGAGCTCGAAACAAACAACTTCTTCCAGACGAGGTAGCAGGCGGCACCTTTACCGTTACTAATCCAGGCGTGTTTGGAACTATGATTGGAACGCCAATTATTAACCAACCACAGGTGGCGATTCTTTGCCTGGGCGAAATAAAGAAACGTCCCGTGGTGATCGATGATATGATTGGAATTAGAGAGATCTCCTATCTCACCCTTTCTTACGATCATCGGATTGTTGATGGCGCGCTTGGCGGACAGTTTCTCGCGTTTATTCGTGAGTACCTCGAAAACTGGGATTTGAACCGTCCGCTCTACTAAGAGCATTTCGAGAATCGAAATATTAGTGATACTCCCTCTAGTCAATGCGGAGTAGGGTCAGACGAGAAGGATAGATACTATGCGTGTCGTTGGTGGCTCAGCAAAAGGAACGAAACTCCTCGCTGTGCCAGGAGATACCACTCGTCCGATTCTTGACAGGGTAAAAACATCGCTCTTTGATATCCTCCGACCTGAAATTGAGAACGTAGAACTCCTTCTCGACCTTTTCGCTGGCAGTGGATCCGTAGCGATTGAAGCGCTGAGTCAGGGTGCGAAGCGTGCCATCATGCTCGATATGGCGCCAAAGGCGATAAGCACCATGAGAGAAAATCTCAAAAAGACGCATCTGGAAGGTCAAGCAGAGGTGCGAAAAACCGATGCATTCTCATATCTCAAGAACACGCAGAAACGCTTCGATCTCATCTACGTTGCGCCACCTCAATATCAAGGCCTGTGGCTCGAAATACTACAACTTATAGCAGAGCGTCCATCTTTGCTCTCGGGGTCTCACGCAAAGTTGATTATTCAAATAGATCCAAAGGAACGAGAGCCGTTCACCAGCAAACAGCTCGTACTTGACCAAGAGCGAAAATATGGCAACACCCTCCTGCTCTTCTATGTTCTGGGAGCTACCATACATACTTAAGAGAGCGGCACTCAGAATAGCGGCATGTCGACAAGAATCTTAAGCCTTGGACTTACCATTATCCATCACGGCTCACTTGATACGACAAAGCGAATATCATTAATGGGAGCCCCGCTTGACGTTATCTTTGCTATGCGCTTCAACAACGTCTCTTTGAGAAAAGCGAGTTCTTGAGCCCAAATAGGATTAGAGACCTTTACAAATAATTCACCCCGAACCACCTTTAAGGGTTTAGCATGTTGCGATATCCGTTCTCCGACTATCTCAGGCCAATGAGTAACAAATGCATATTGGGAAAAACGGTCTCGCAACTTCGGCGAAGAGAATACACTCCGGAGAACTGCATCTACTTTTGCAGGGGGTTTTTTTCGTGCTGATAGACTTCGCAGTCTATATCCACCTAAATTACGATGTGAGGATGCCGCTGAACTCATATACCTGCCAGTTTACGGCTCTCAGTTTATTTAACCAAGAGAATAAACACAATAAACTCGCACTTCTGTAACAAATATATCGGGGAAGCTTTTCCATCTCTTCCAATAGACCCCTAAGGAGCCTCAAATAGAACTATCTGCTCATTATCCCTCGCAAGCAGCAGTTCTTCTCGGGCCAACCTCTCCAACACCCGAGGATTCTCTTCCATGCCAATCAATGTAGTTTTCAGCTCATTTACCCGACCAAGAATCTCATCGCGTTCGTTCTCCTGCGCGGCCCGCTGCATTTCGAGCACTTCCAGACGCTCACCAGAACGAGATGAGAAAAAAGTAAAAAGAAAGAGAAGGATAGAAGAGCCAATAAAGAAGTACGAGAGATATCTTTTCATTTTCTACTCTCAGCCGTGAAAAGTTCGAAGTCCTCGCAAGTACAATACTGGAAGCTCATTCAACAGAAAACCCATTTTCGAGTGATTGTCTTGCTTCTTCGCCACCAGAAATTACGCACTGAACAATTGAAATGGTAGTCGACGAAACCTACCCTACGATTGACCGTCCTTTCGACCAATAGCAATAAATTCCTTTCCCGACTGAATCCAGCCTCGAATCATCCCAAGCGAGTTAAACGGCATAACAATTTCACCTTCGGGTGAAATTCCAATGAACCCTCCTGCCTTAGCAGGCAACTGTTTCATTGCGAGCTCTGCGGCCGAATACAGTGTTTTCCCCGAATATCGTATGATTGCCGATACCGACCCAGCAATATGATGTCGAATAAACTGCTCCCCGTTCCCTGTGCATGAAATTGCACAGGTATCATCTGCAGCATACGTTCCAATCCCAATTAAAGGAGAGTCTCCAATTCGTCCGGGTTGTTTATTTGTCATGCCACCTGTCGATGTTGCCGCAGCTACATGCCCTTCGCCGTCAATTGCTACAGCACCTACTGTTCCTTTCTTTTCACGAAAGAGATCCTCATGGTCTAAGGCGGTCTTTCCCTGTGCTATTGCTCTCTGTAACTGCTTCATCCGATGCACCGTAGTGAAGGACGAATTATCTGTGAGCTCAACTCCCACTTTCCCAGCAAACTCATCTGCGGCTTCTCCGCCAAGAAGTATTGCTTCACCCCTATTGAGGACTTCTCGAGCGAGCACAACAGGATTCCTTACCCTCTTTACACCGGCAACAGCTCCAGCTGAGAGGTCCTTTCCATCCATGATTGCAGCATCAAGATAATGTGTGCCGTCAGCAGCTAGGACAGCCCCCTTGCCAGCATTAAATAGGGGATTGTCCTCCAGAGAACGAACCGCCGCCTCAACAGCATCAACCGCGCTTCCCCCTTCCTCTAAAAGAGAATAACCCGCTAGAAGCGCCTCTCGTATCCCTGCACGGTACGCCAATTGCCGACGAGCAGAAATCGTTCCCATATCAAGGACTCCAGCCCCACCATGAACAACAATAGCATGATTTTCGACATTCATACGGTCTATCCTACAAGCTCTCTAGCACTAAAGATAGTAATAGCAGAACGACGAATATCATAAAAAGTGCTCGAGATAACTACATGGGAAATTTACTCTTTTCCCGTAACACGTGCGACGTTCCGCTCTTCACAAACTACAGTAGACTGGTGAATGAATTCCTAGCGCAGAAACGTGCCGTCGCTCTTGGCGATAAAGCTCTGTAGTTCAACCTCTGAACTCCCTTCTTTCAACTCAGCGTGCGCAATGGAAATCATCTCTGAATTGAAAGCAAAGTTTGGAGAGCCATGTGGTGGGACAATAATCATGCCGCCCCCCTTATTTACGGTCTTGCGAGATAACTCTTGAAACTCATTTTCCAGAATGGCCGATAACCTATCAGGGTTCTTTCGAAAGATGTCAATGTGCTCACGGAGCTCTCTTCGTAATTCTCCAAGAACAAATCCAGAAAGGAGCCCCAACATGAGCGACTCTCCATGTCCAGTTGTTGAAAGCGCACCAATTTCGTTATCTGCAAAGACTCCTGAACCGATAACAGGAGTATCCCCTATTCTTCCATTATCCTTCGAGTTTACTCCGCCAGTAGAGGTCCCAGCACATAAGTCGCCATTCAGATCGC
>Ga0181585_10004167_pt1 | contig 12616 bp, 10 predicted proteins | sample 071ome_29_FD_132469 | JGI IMG/M metagenome (GOLD analysis project Ga0181585, IMG submission 132469) | Coastal salt marsh microbial communities from the Groves Creek Marsh, Skidaway Island, Georgia - 071407BT metaG (megahit assembly) | ecosystem: Environmental > Aquatic > Marine > Intertidal... | reverse complement strand
CGTGCCGGTTTGGATGCACTGGTGCGGACAGCCGGCTGGACGATGACGACGCACCGGACGGATAAATCACCGGAATCGATTTTGTTGCCTTTGTATTTGCTGCTTTCTGAATCGGTAGGGCACTAAAAGTGTTTTCGTTTGGCGCACTTTCATTTGTTTCTCCTTGGCTTTTGTTGGCGCTGATCAGTTTGCCGGCGCTATGGTGGCTATTGCGGATTACTCCTCCGGCACCTGCTGAAATTGCATTTCCACCCATCCGTTTATTAATGAAAATTATATCGCATGAAGAAAGTGCGGCTCGCTCGCCTCTTTGGCTTATTCTGCTTCGTCTCAGTATTATTGCGGCTATTATTTTAGGTGCGGCTCAACCACTATGGAACGCTGCGGCTTCACTTGATGGCCGTGGCCCGTTCGTTATTGTTGTTAATGACGGTTGGACATCGGCTGTAGATTGGCCGGCGCGTCAATCAAGGATGTCCAGCTTGGTCGAGCAGGCCGGCCGGGAAAAGCGCCTTGTCCTCTTTGTTGCAACGGCTCCGGTTGAAACACAGGGTAAAGCAAAACCATTACAGCTGATGTCGCCCTCTGAAGCCCGTAAGGTTGCATCAAGCCTTCGTCCCAAGCCGTGGCGTGTTGATTTAACGAAGGCTTTTAACCGGCTTAATGATTTTGACCGGACGTCAATCAAAGAATCAGGCCACGTCTTTTGGCTCAATAACGGATTAAAGACGCCTGGATCGGATAAGCTTTTATCGAAATTAAAGGAATTTGGCCCGGTCACGGTGATTTCAGATGAATTAACGGACCGGGCGATGATTTTGCAGCAACCTCTGGCTAAAGGGAATGTCCTTGAATTTGACGTCGTCCGTCCTCATGACAGGGGTTCCGATGTGCAGTGGTTGCGCGCCGTTGCGAAAGACGGCCGGCTGCTCGCCCGGGAGTCATTCGTTTTTTCGCCTGAAAAAAACACGGCAACGATTTCGATCAAGCTTCCAACGGAACTCCGAAATAAATTATCCCGTTTGGAACTTGAGCGCCAAAATACAGCCGGTTCGGTATTTTTGCTTGATGAACGCTGGCGCCGGCGCCCTGTCGGGCTGATAGACCGTGCCGGTGTGGTTGCACGTCAGCCGTTATTGCATGAACTGTATTATCTTGAACGGGCGCTAACCCCTTTCACTGAAGTTCGCAAAGAAAGCTTCGAAAATTTACTGCGCCGTGAACTGGCCGTCCTTATCCTTGCTGATACCGGCGGGCTGCAAGCGAAGGAATTGGAAAAATTTCAGGCTTGGATCAAGCGGGGCGGTATTTTAATTCGCTTTTCCGGTCCTCGGCTGGCAGCGGATCCGGATAAATTATTACCCGTTAAATTAAGGGTTGGTGACCGTGTGATGGGCGGGGCCATGTCTTGGAGCCAGCCTGCGACATTAAAAGCATTTGACGACAAGAGCCCTTTCACCGGCCTTCAAATACCGGATGATGTTTTCGTTCAACGTCAGGTGCTCGCTCAGCCTGCCTTGGATTTAGACAAAAAAACATGGGCACGTTTGAGCGATGGTACGCCGTTGGTGACGGCTCAACGTCAAGGGCAGGGGTGGTTGATTTTGATACATACAACGGCAAATACGTCATGGTCTAATTTGCCGTTGTCTGGCTTGTTTGTTTCAATGCTGCGGCGGATTGTCGCTTTGAGCCAAGGCACGGTAGCCCATAAAGACGGACCACCGTTATCTCCTCTTAGAGTGATCGATGGATTTGGCAAGCTGCAAAAACCTCAGCCGCATGTGTTGCCGATTATAAGCACAGAATTTGAGCAGGCCAAAATTGGGCCAAAACACCCCCCTGGCTTTTACGGTGCTAAATCCTCAAGGAGGGCCTTAAATTTATCACCGACGATTGAGGAGCCTCTTGCCTTAGAAGAATTGCCCCGTTGGGTTCGTGAGGATGTATACGAATCCATTCGCGAGATTGACCTCCGCCCGTGGCTCTACGGCTTAGCTCTGATTTTATTTTTAGCCGATATGATTACGACATTAATCCTGCGGGGAATGTTTAAATTAAAGCGCGCCGGTGTTGTCGCCAGTATTTTTGTTATCGCATGCGCTTCGTGGCCCAGCCAGGGTATAGCCCAAAATGACGATCAATTTGCACTTAATGCAAGCTTGAAGACGCGTGTCGCATATGTGTTGACTGGAAATACGGAAATTGATCGGATTACTCAATCGGGGTTGCAGGGACTTCGCACTGTTCTTGCACAGCGCACGGCAGCAGAACTAGGCGACCCTATCGGCGTCAATATTGAAAAAGACAATTTATCATTTTTTCCATTATTATATTGGCCAATTACATCTAATCAGAAACCTTTGTCGAGCAGCTCCGTTTCTAAACTGAATAAGTTTATGCGTAACGGTGGTACGATTTTTATTGATACGCGCGATAAAAATGGTGTTGAGCATGCAACAATTTTGAGGGTTTTGGCATCTCAGCTTGATATACCACCGTTGGTGCCGTTGCCTTCGAGTCATGTTCTCAATCGTGCATTTTATTTGCTGCGCCAAGCACCTGGACGTTGGGATGGGGGCCGAATTTGGGTCGAACGCTCCGGCTCGCGGGTCAACGATGGTGTCTCCGCCATCATCATGGGTAGCCATGACTGGGCGGCGGCTTGGGCAATGAACGAAGCACAGCGGCCGTTATTTACGCCGGTGCCTGGCGGTGAGCGTCAGCGGGAATTTGCATACCGGTTTGGTGTGAATGTCATTATCTATTCGTTAACGGGCAATTACAAAGCCGATCAAGTTCACCTGCCCGCTATTATGCTGAGGCTCGGCAAATGATGAGCGAATTAACATTCTCTCCGTTTATTCCTTTAGCGGTTTTGTCATTTTTGGCGGTTGTCGGAATTATATTGCTTGGCCTTGGGTTATGGCAGCAAGCGCGGGGTACGGCACTGCGGATTTTGGGGTTTGCCATTATTATTTTAATTCTCCTGAACCCGCGCATTATTCAGGAAAACAGAAGCCCACAGCCCGATATTGCAGTCGTCATTGTCGATGAATCACCCAGTCAAGTTATTGAAGGGCGCCAACAGCAGAATGAAAATGTATTAAAAGCACTTCGCGCGTTTGCTGATTCCCAGGAAAATTTTGAGCTTAAAATTTATCGAGTTAAAGCGGGTGACGCCCAAAGAGAAGGCGGTGGAACTCACCTTTTTAATCCGCTTGAGCAGGCCACGACAGATGTTCCCGTAAATCAGCTTGCCGGGGTTATCATGATCACGGACGGCCAAGTACACGACATCCCCAAACTGTCATCTGATAAAAATAAAGGGCTGTCATTACCGCAACCGTTGCACGTTGTTTTGACGGGCAAGCGCAATGAAAGTGACCGGCGATTAATAATCGAAAAAGCGCCTAGTTATGGGCTCGTCGGCAAAGAAGTCAGTATTGTTTATCGTGTCGAAGACCGCCGCGCCCGTGACAACAAAAAATCAGTCGAAACGGCGCCGGCCAAAGTAATATTTAAAGCCGATGGTAAGGTTATCGGTCAGCAGCAAGTTACGGTCGGGAAAAGCCATGCGTTCTCATTTAATTTAGACCACGCCGGCGCCACCGTTGTTGAATTGGAAGTCGAGGAAGTGAAAGATGAGTTAACAACGCTCAATAACCGAACGGCGGTTAGTATAAATGGTGTTCGAGAACGGCTGCGCGTTGTTTTGATTTCTGGCCAGCCGCATGTTGGAGAACGTACATGGCGCAATTTGTTGAAATCCGACCCGGCCGTCGACCTTGTTCATTTCACAATTCTTCGACCACCGGAAAAGAATGATTTTACGCCGTTAAGCGAACTTTCTCTGATTGCATTTCCAGTTGGTGAATTGTTTGATCAGAAGCTCAACGAATTCGATTTGTTGGTTTTTGACCGGTACCTTATTCGCGATGTGATCCCAGTTTTTTATCTCGATCGTATTTCTGAATACTTGCAAAAAGGTGGAGCCGTTTTGTTTTCTGTTGGGCCTGAATTTGCCGGGGACCGAAGTGTGTTCAAAACGCCTTTGGGAAAAATTTTACCCGCAACGCCGACGGGAAATGTTCTTGAAAAAGCATTTGTTCCAAAGTTATCCGAACTTGGGTCGCGGCATCCTGTAACGTCAGATTTAGCGCCCTTTTCGAAGGAAGACCCAAAATGGGGCCGCTGGTTTCGCCAGATCGAATCCAAAGTTAGGCATGGGGATGTTCTGATGAATGGCTCCGATAATTTACCATTATTGGTTCTCCATCGCGAAGGCAAAGGCCGAATTGCTTTGTTGTTAAGCGACCATATTTGGCTTTGGGGCCGTGGATATGATGGCGGCGGCCCGCAAGCGGAATTTCTGCGTCGACTTGCGCATTGGCTGATGAAAGAACCGGAATTGGAAGAAGAACGGCTCAATGCACGTGTTGAAAAAAGCGAAGTTGTCATTGAGCGGCGGAGTTTGAAAAAACAGACTCCCGACGTTGTTGTGACAACGCCATCGGGTGAGAAAAAAACAATAAAATTGAAAGAAAGCCGGCGTGGTATTGCCCGGGCGGTATTGCCTGCAAAAGAACCGGGTCTTTATCGTATTGATGATGGTGATAAAACGGCATTGGCTGCAGCCTGGGTTTTAAACCCGAAGGAAATGGCGGATTTACGGGCGACGGAAGATGGTTTAGCGCCGATTGCACGGGCAACCGGCGGAGGGTTGATATGGCTCTCGGATGGAACACCGGAATTCAGAATGACCCGTATTGACCGTGATTCCGCCGGCCAAGGCTGGATGGGATTTAGGCGCAATGAGGCTTATATTGTCACCGGTGTAAATGAAGTTTCCCTGCTGCCGGGTTTGCTGATTTTTCTGTTAATGATCAGTATTCTTGGTGCCGCTTGGTGGCGTGAAGGCCGTTAGTTTTTTTTAAGGAGGTTTTTGTGATCAAGTCAATAAACCCGGATACTATTCCCCCGCCTCCCAGTAACTTTGTTCATGCTGTTGAAGTGCCGGCTGGTGCAAGAACGCTCTATATCTCCGGTCAGACCGGTGTCAACGCCGACGGGTCGATCCCGGATAGTACGGCCGAGCAAGCTGATATAGCCTGGCAAAATTTAATCGAGATTTTAATAGCCGCTGATATGGGCGTTGAGAATATTGTTAAGGTGACGGTGCTGGTAACGGATGCGGCTGATAACGCGATTGCCAGGGAAAAACGCACGCAATATGCCGGAGACTATAAAGGGACATCAACATTTATGGTGGTTGCCGGGCTTGCCAATCCAAAACTAAAATTTGAAATTGAGGCCATTGCGGCGAAAGTTTAATTTCCGGTCAGGGGTCTGTCTTTAAATGCCAGCCGCTTAACGGGTTTCTAAGTTACTAAGATCCGATGCGGTCTCAAATACCACCTCGATGGTTATACCGTCCGGATCATCAAAGAAAATTTGATGCTGCTGTTGTTCCGGCACGCGGCGTTCTTCAAAATCGATATTCTTATTTTTAAGCGTTTCGGTAAAACCGGATAGGTCTGAGGCCCGAAAGGCTAAGTGGTCTAATGTGCCGCTGCCGACTTGCGCTTCACACCTTCCGTGCGTTAAGTGAATGACAGCGGTGTCGCCTAAATACAACCAAGCCCCTTTACTTTTAAATTGAGGCCTTTCGCCGAGTTTCATACCAAGAACATCTTTATAAAAATTCACAGATGCACTGAGATCAGAAACATTGATATTGATGTGTTCCAGTTTTTGAAGCTCCATGCGTCTATCCTCGAATAAAATAAAGTGCGGTAAATGTGATTTAGTCACAGCGTAAGTTTAGAGATTTTAGAGCAGTCTGCCGCCAATTGTTAAAAATTTTAGCTCCTCCGCGCCGGCAATTATTTGGTTAAGGTGGGGGGTATGTTTAATGCAGGTTGCTGCGTTATTGCCTTTGCCGTTTTGCCCATGTTTCGCGATAGAGAATATAAAGTCCGCTGGCCACAATGAAAGCGGAGCCAATGACCATGAATCGGTCGGGAATATCACCCCATATGATATATCCAAATAAAGTCGCCCATAACAGGGTAAGATATTTAAACGGCATAACGACGGCAACTTCGCTGTAATGAAATGCGCGGATTAATAAAAAGTGAGCGAGTCCTGAGAAAAATCCGACGGCAGCGAATAAACCAAAATCGAACAGATTTGGCATTTTCCAAGCACTGAATGGAAAAGTCATCAAGGCTGCGAAAACAATAAATGCATTGGTATAAAACAAGATCGCAGTAGAGTTTTCGGTATCACTCATATACCGGGTAATAATGTCACGAAGCGCCCCGGCAATTGCGGAGGCAACCGGCAGTAAGATAATCCATTGCATGTCGCTACCGGGGCGAAGCATCACAATCACGCCTGTAAATCCAAAGCATACAGCCGCCCATCTGCGCCAGCCGACACGTTCACTTAAAAGTGGAGTTGCAAGGGCCGTTACAAACAAGGGTCCGGTAAAATTTAATGCAACGGCATCGGCTATCGGCATCATACTGAAACTGATGACAATAAATGATGCAGAGCCCAGCATGCCCATGGCACGAAAAATATGCATGCCGATCCGGTTGGTTTTTAGACAGTGAAACCCGCCTTCATGCCAAATAAATAAAAATATTGGTAAGAAAGAAAATACGGCTCGCCAAAAAAGAATTTCACCGACTGGATAACCATCTGTAAGCCATTTTGTCATCGCGTCTTGGATAATAAGTGCGAGTCCGCCTAATACCATGCAGACTATTCCCTTGATGGGCGCAACGACTCTAGTGGGTGAATTCAAGTTTTATCTCAGTGTTAAGACTATAGGTAGAAGTCAAGGTACCAATCGATGTCGTCTTCAGTCATGGGGTAATGACCGACGCGTTTGGCCCGGACCATTTGTTTTGGCGGGACCTTGGCGATTTTCATTTGAAGGTCTTCACATGTATTCATGCTGAGGCCGGCTTTGTAGGACAGGGCTGTGTCCCCTTTGCCACTTGGTGTTGTCATCATTTTTTGAACGGCTTCATGAGGTAATTTTGACATCAACGCTAATGCGTGATGAATAAATGCAAGTTCGCGGTCTTGAATAGCGCTGACGATTGCATCTTCATTAAGTTTTCCGGCATCAAATAACTCTTTTGCCCGGGCTTCTCCGGTTGGCAAGTTCTTTGAATCTTCTTGAATGTCGCCGCGTTCAATTCTTTTTCGAACGACTTTACGGACATCTTCAACGAGCTTCTCGTTCACATTATTTCTTTTAATGAGTGTATCTAAGAGGGAGCGGCTGACAAATGTCGCAATGCGGCGGATTGTTTTCGGTGTGAGGTCGTCTCGCTGAACCATCGGCGGATGCCAGCTTGTATTAGTCTCCGCTTCATCGGCGATCTTATCCATCGTTTTAGCTTTAATGTTAGCGGTTTTATTTTCAAGAAGCGTTCCGACTGCATCTTTGTCACCGGATTCATAAACAGCGTCTGAAACGTCTGAGTCTAAGTTTTTGCGTTTAGATACGGCCTGTAGTGCTCCGCTGGAAATGCCGCTTGCGACGATTTCGAGAAGGCTGTGCTTTGACAGCAGGGGCGAGAATTCCAATATCGGACATGAAACTATTTCTTCCATATCCTGAGCCAGTTTTTCGATCATCGCTTTCGGCACATTTTGGGCATGTTTTAATTCATCTGCAATGATGGCTCGGACCATGGGCAACTGATCTTCAGCAAGAATTTCAAGAACTTCTAGCGCCATTTCTGCCAGGCGTTTATTCTGTTCCCGCGGCAAATGCGGCACGAGTTGGCCGATTTTTCTCGCGAGCTCCATTCGAACTTCATCATTCGTGTCGTGGGCGAGAATTAAATCGGCTTGCAGTGGTGTGCCGGGGTTATTAGCAACCTCCCGGCGTACTTCCGGTGCTTCATCGTCCGTAAAATAATAAAGAATTTCAGGTTCAAGGTTTTCATGAGAAGCTAAATTACGGCGCTCCTCGACGCTGCCCTTTTCAGCAATTATTTTAGCCTCTTCATACGGAGGCTTATTGCCCTTGGGACGCTTTTCGCTCCGCCGGCGTTTCCTCTTACGTTTGACGATATTGCCAAAAACCCAATTAAGCATTCTTATTAAACCTGTGCTGCTTGCAGCGAATTTCCCCGGAATTCCGGGCTATTAAACATGTGAACTGACAAATCACAATAAAATAAATGACTGTTTTATCCCGTCAGATTCAAAAATTTCTATATTTATGATAACTTAGCACATGGAAACCGTTAAGGCTTTGGGTTGAGTTTCTAACAAGCTGACTGTTCATACCAAGCCAAGGGAGGCTCATTTATGCCGTTTATTAAACGCAACCCCGAAGGGGGGATCCAAGCTGTCTATCAGCAAACGGGGCCTAGTTTGGAACAGGTGCCGGCCGATGATCCGGAGCTTATCGAATTTCTCGCCCTTGATGACCCGCAGGCGCAAACAAGATGGGATTTTATGCAATCTGACTTGGATTTCGTCCGGGTTCTCGAAGATATCATCGAGGTTTTAATCGACAAAGGCGTCATACTTTTTTCCGATCTTCCGGGGCCTGCACAGACGAAGTTTATGTCTCGCAGAGGGATGCGTAAGGAAATCACCTATGTCGAGACGCTGTTCACGTCTGAAGAAGAAGATGCATTGATCCCGCATGACGAAGATAATTCGGAAGGTGGATTTATTTAATCACAGGTAGTTATTCTGCGGTTTTTTCTGTTTTTGGATTCCATCGTAATATCGGATGACGTGCCGCTGCCGTTTCATCGAGACGCCGTCTCGGTGTTAACTGTGGAGCATTGTGCATTTTCTCGCTTTGGCCGGCATGACTTTGCTCAATCAAACCACGTAAGGCCTTTATATAGGAATCCAACGTTTTTTTGCTCTCCGTTTCTGTTGGCTCCATAAGCATGGCACCATGAACGACAAGGGGAAAATATATGGTCATCGGATGGAACCCTTCATCAAGCAGGGCCTTTGCGATATCAAGCGTCGTGACACCTGTGTCTTTAAGCGATCGATCATCGAATAAAACTTCATGCATACAGGGGCCTTCAAACGGCAGATGCAACACATCATCCAATTGGGACAGCAAATAGTTGGCATTCAAAACGGCGTCGGATGACACCTGGCGTAATCCGTCTGAACCTAGGCTCAACATGTATGCGACAGCGCGTACAAACATGCCGAATTGACCATGAAACCCCTTAACGCGGCCAAATGGACTATCGCCCGAGTCTTGTATGTGTTCGATTAATTGGAATTGCCCATCTTTTATTTCGATAGCCGGTAGCGGCGCAAAAGGCATTAAGGCTTCCGAGAAAACTACGGGCCCGCTACCAGGACCACCGCCGCCATGGGGTGTTGAAAATGTTTTATGCAAATTCAAGTGCATTGTATCGATGCCGAGGTCGCCGGGCCGGACACGCCCAACCATGGCGTTAAAGTTTGCTCCGTCACAATAGAAAAACGCGCCAGCTTCATGTAACGCATCGGCAATGCGAATAATGTCGTTTTCAAACAACCCGCAAGTGCTTGGGTTTGTCAGCATCAAGGCGGCGACGTCTTCGTCGAGCGCATTTTGAAAGGCCTCAAAGTCAACGCGCCCCCGTTCATCATCCGGAATGGACCGGACGGCGTAGCCGCAGGCATGCGCACTGGCAGGATTTGTACCGTGAGCCGATTCTGGTACCAACACGAGCTTTCGGGGATTGCCTCTGGCTTCCAGGGCACTTCTGATCGCCATCAACCCGACGAGTTCGCCTTGAGCGCCGGCGCCAGGGGAGAGCGCAATTCCAGGCATCCCAGTCAGCGTCATGAGCCAATCAGCACAACTGTGCATAAGTTCCAAGGCTCCTTGAACCGTCTTTTCTGGTTGCAAAGGATGGAGGTCGCCGAGGCCGGGCAGGCGGGCCAGCTTTTCATTGATTCTGGGATTGTACTTCATGGTACACGATCCGAGCGGATAAAAGCCCCCGTCGATGCTGTAATTCATTCGGCTGAGACGGTGATAATGTCGAACGACCCGCGGTTCGGAAATTCCGGGCAAGCCAACCGGCTTGTTTCTGGCATGACTGCCCATGCGTGAATTAACATCGGGCGGTGCCGGCAGGTCCACGCCGCTTTGCCCCGGTGTATCGAGCTCAAAAATCAATGGTTCGTTGTGATCAAGTCCCCGGTGTCCTGTGATAGTGGCAGTTTGGTTGTTCATGCCAGGGCCCTTTTTAAATGGTCGATAAATGCATTGAAATCTTGTTTCGTGTTTGTCTCTGTCACGGCGACCAGCATAAGGTTTTCAGTCTCTGACAATGACGGATAAAGTCTTGATACAGGAATACCGGCAAGGATGCCTTTTTCAACGAGTGCGTTTACGACCCCATCAGCAGGCTTTGATAGACGCACTGTGAATTCGTTAAAAAAGTTGGTGTTTAACACTTCGGCATGTTTCAGGCTGTCAATTTGATCAGCCAGCACAACGGCATTTGCATGATTGAGATATGCGAGTTTTGTAAAGCCTTCTTCGCCAAGCATCGTGAGATGAATAGTAAATGCGAGTGCGCATAGCCCGGAGTTTGTGCAAATGTTGCTCGTTGCCTTTTCCCGGCGAATATGTTGTTCCCGTGTCGACAAAGTTAAGGCAAAACCGCGTCTATTGTCGGCATCGACCGTTTGTCCCGATAAACGCCCGGGTAATTGCCGGACATATTCATTTCTTGCCGCTAACAGGCCAACAGTCGGACCGCCAAAACTCATGGCATTGCCCAGTGATTGTCCTTCCGCGGCAACAATGTCGGCGCCCATGTCGCCGGGTGCCGTGATGGCGCCAAGGGATACGATTTCCGTAACTACGGCAACCAGCAGGGCGCCTTGACTGTGGCAGTGATCTGCAAGGGCATTAAAATCCTGAAGATTCCCAAAGAAGCTTGGGTTTTGAACGACGACACAGGCTGTTTCATCATCGACACGTGACAGTAAATCCTCCTGACCATTAATGTCGGGGTCAGGGGTAATGGTTTCAGCACCCAGAAAGCGGGCCATCGTTTCCGTCACATCGCGATAGTGCGGATGAAGGCCGCCGGAAAGGATAAATTTTTTTCGTTTGGTGACCCGTCCGGCCATCAAGGTGGCTTCAGCACATGCCGTGGCGCCGTCATACATGGATGCATTAGCGACTTCCATGCCAGTCAATAGGGCAACTTGTGTTTGAAATTCAAATAAACTTTGAAGTGTGCCTTGGGAGACTTCAGGCTGATACGGCGTGTATGACGTTAAAAATTCACCGCGTTGAATGAGGTAATCGACCGCGGCCGGAATATGATGGCGGTAAATACCCGCGCCGAGAAAACAGGGGGCTGTTGAGGGGCTTAAGTTTTTGCCGGCTAGATGTTTTAGGTGGGCCTCAACTTCTATTTCACTTTGTCCGACGGGCAGGTCTACCGGTTTTTTCAGTAAAGCTTTGTCAGGAACATCTTTAAATAATTCTTCGATTGTACGGATACCGATCGTCTCCATCATTTCTTTGCGGTCATGATCGGTCAGGGGCAGATAGCGCATCAATCGAGCTCCTTGACGTAAGTTTCGTATGCTGCCTCATCCAGCAAGTCATCAAGTTCTGAAGTATCTGTAATCGAAATTTTAAAGAACCAGCCATCGCCCATCGGATCACTGTTTACTTTGCTGGGGTCATCGCTCAAAGCCGCGTTCGCTTCGGTAACAGTGCCGCCGACAGGCGTATAAACTTCACTTGCAGCTTTTACGGATTCGACGACGGCGGCCTCAGCCCCTTTTGTCAACGCTTTGCCGGCTTCAGGTAGCTCTACAAATACAACATCACCAAGTTGTTCTTGCGCATAGTTTGAAATGCCGACGGTTCCGGTATTACCTTCAATGAGAATCCATTCGTGGTCTTTTGAGAATTTTATTTCTGACATAGCAACCTCTTTAAATTTTAAACTTTAAAATAACGGTGTTTGACGAACGGTAACTTTACGATTTTACCGGGGATTGTTTTATTCCTATGGGAAAGCTGAATAGATGTGCCGGGTTCACGATGGGTGTTTGCCACATAACCCATGGCGACGGGCGCGTTTACAGTAGGGCCAAATCCGCCGCTTGTGATTTCGCCGATAACGACACCGGTTGTATCTGAAATTTCAGAATGTGCCCTGACTGGTGCCCGACCTTCGGGCTGAATACCGACACGGTTGCGGTCGGTCCCTGTCGCTATTTGTTCCAAAATTACCGTGTCACCGGGGAAGCCGCCTTCAGAGCGCCTTCTTTTGCCGATCGTCCATGTTAACCCGGCTTCAATCGGTGTTGTCGTTTTATCGATATCGCTGCCGTACAGGCATAAGCCTGCTTCCAAACGCAATGAATCTCTCGCCCCCAAGCCTGCCGGTAAAACTTCGGATTCATCCAGTAACATTCGGGCGAGTTTTTCGGCGTTTTCCGCTGCGACCGATATTTCAAAACCGTCTTCCCCTGTGTAACCGGAGCGGCTGATAAAGCACGGAATACCGTTGATATGAATTTCTTGAGTCGACATGAACGGCATTGAGCGAAGATCAGGGGATAATTTGTGAAGGAT
>Ga0181585_10004160_pt1 | contig 12631 bp, 20 predicted proteins | sample 071ome_29_FD_132469 | JGI IMG/M metagenome (GOLD analysis project Ga0181585, IMG submission 132469) | Coastal salt marsh microbial communities from the Groves Creek Marsh, Skidaway Island, Georgia - 071407BT metaG (megahit assembly) | ecosystem: Environmental > Aquatic > Marine > Intertidal... | reverse complement strand
GCCACAATTGGTAAAGCAGGTAGGAACCGCTGGAAAGGACGGAGACCAAGAGTTCGTGGTGTTGCGATGAACCCTGTAGATCACCCAATGGGAGGTGGTGAGGGCAGAACATCTGGTGGTGGCCACCCTTCCTCTCCTTGGGGTCAGCTCTCCAAGGGCTTTCCAACTCGAAAAAAATCAAAGCCATCCAACTCCATGATCATTACCCGTCGTAATGGAAGAAGGGTGAAGTAATTTTGCTATGACTAGATCAATAAAAAAAGGTTTCTTTGTTGACCCGCACTTAATGAAGAAAGTTCAAACTGCCCAAGATAAGGGTGACAGAAAGCCGATCAAAACTTGGTCCCGAAGATCTACAATCACCCCAGATTTTGTTGGCTTAAATTTCACCGTCCATAATGGTAAGAATTTTCTCCCCGTTTATGTTACCGAAAATATGGTCGGTCATAAACTCGGAGAGTTTTCTGCAACTAGAGCCTTTAAATCTCACAACCCTCACACGCAGAAATAACATGGAAATTAAATCTTATTCTAAGTACATGCGTATTTCCCCAAAGAAAGCTCGTGAGGTAGCCCGTATCCTGCCGGGTCGTAAAGCTACGGAAGGTATTTCTTTATTGAAGTATATTCCTCGCAAGGCTGCTCGTATGCTGGATAAAACCTTGAGGTCTGCCATGGCAAATGCTGAAAATAATGCTAATCTTAATGCAGATGATTTGGTTATTCTTGAGGCTATCGTAGAAGAAGGACCAGCTCTTAAGCGCTTCCGTCCATGTGCTCGAGGCTCTGCTCATCCATACAAGAAAAGAATGAGCCACCTTCGTATTACTTTAACAGACGAAAAAAATTAAATTATGGGTCAAAAAGTAAATCCAATTGGTTTTCGCCTTAGTGTTCGTAGAAACTGGAGTGCTCGTTGGTACGCCAACAAGTTCGATTACTCCAAATTTATGAAAGAAGATAATCTTATTCGAGGTTTTCTGGAAAAGAAACTTCGATATGCGTCTGTTCCTCGTGTCGTCATAGAAAGGGCTTCCACTCGTACTCGAGTGACTATTTGGACAGCAAGACCCGGTATTGTTATAGGTAGAAAAGGTCAAGAACTTGACTCGCTTAGGGATTCTCTTAACCGTACTGTCGGGAAAGATGTACGACTTGAAATACAAGAGATTAAAAAGCCTGATTTGGTGGCATCTCTTGTGGCTGAAAGCGTAGCCTTGCAACTTGAACGGAGAATTGCCTTTCGTCGTGCTATGAAAAAAGCCGTTCAAACCACCATGTCCATGGGTGCTGAAGGGATTCGTATACAATGTGCTGGTAGATTGGCTGGTGCCGACATTGCCCGGACGGAACAATTGCGAGAAGGAAGAGTTCCGCTTCATACCCTTCGTGAAAATATAGATTATGGTTTAGTGGAAGCGAATACGGTCTATGGAATTATCGGAATCAAGTGTTGGATCTGCTTAAAGGAAGAAGATAAATTGTTCTAAACCCTTCTTGTTATGCCAAAGTTACTACCATCTCGTACAAAGTTTAGAAAAGTCCACAAAGGACGCATTCGTGGTGCCGCATCCAGGGGTAATACGGTGGCGTTTGGTGAATTCGGCATCCAGACACTTTCACGTGGCCGTATGACCTCCAACCAAATCGAAGCCGCTCGGGTTGCAATTAACCGACACCTTAAGCGTAAAGGTAAGGTTTGGATTCGTGTATTCCCTCACAAGCCTGTAACCAAAAAACCTGCGGAAACTAGACAGGGTAAAGGTAAAGGGCCAGTTGACCATTGGGTCGCTGTTATAAAACCAGGGCATGTTTTATTTGAAATTGCCGGATGCTCTCTCACCTTAGCAAGGGAAGCCCTTGGTCTTGCCGATGCTAAGCTGCCCTTCCGTTGTCGCCTCGTTTCACGTGAACGAAATTTCTAGTTTATTTTATGAAAATGTCAGAGATAATCGATCTTTCTACTGCAGAAATTGAAAAAAAAATCCGAGAGCTTGGGGATGAACTTTTGCAACTTCAGGTACGTAAACAAACCGGACAAGTAGAGAAACCTCATTTGATAAAGCAATTAAGGAGGGATCGTGCCCGCCTCTTCACTCAACTTCGTTACACTCAGGCTCAATCTTCCTAATCCTTCTTTACATGAACAAAGAATCTTCAAGAAATGATCGTAAACAGCTAATTGGTGTTGTTCGCTCCAAGACGGGTGAAAAGTCCATCAAAGTGGTTTATGAATACAAGATCCCCCACCCTCTTTACAAAAAAGAGATAAGAAGAAAAACCACCGTTCATGCTCATGACGAAGAGAACACTTCCAATGTAGGTGATAAGGTTCGAATCGTATCCACTCGCCCACTTAGCAAAATGAAACGTTGGCGTGTTGTGGAACTAGTCGAAAAAGCTCCCACAGTTTAATCCATCATGATTCAATTACTCAGTAGATTAGAGGTCGCCGATAATACTGGTGCCAAACAAGTTCGAATGATTCGTCGTATTGGACAGCTCAAGAAGACTGCATCTGTTGGCGATATTATAGTTTGTCATGTCAAGGAAAGTTCTGTCGATGCTTCAGTAAAGAAGGGAAGCGTTGTTCGTGCTGTTGTTGTGCGCACTAAGTCACCCATGAGAAGAAGAGACGGCAGTTATTTGCGTTTTGACGAAAACGCCTGTGTTATTGTCAATAATGATGGATCACCAAAAGGTACGCGTATATTTGGGCCCGTAGCTCGCGAACTGCGACAGAAATTTATGAAGATCATTTCTCTAGCTCCTGAAGTATTATAATCATGGCTACTAAACTAAAAAAAGGTGACGAGGTGACTGTAATTGCAGGAGATCACAAGGGCAGTAAAGGCAAAATACTTGAGGTTATTCGAGGAAAAGATCGTGTTCTTGTTGAAGGTGTAAATCTTGTTAAGAAACACGAGCGTAAAACACAAGACAACCCCCAAGGTTCTATTACTGAAAGAGAAGCCTCTATTCATGTATCGAATGTTTCGAAGAGTGCTTAATTTTTGAGGAAACATACATATGTCAGAGCTAAAAAAAATTTATTTAGATAACGTAGTCCCATCCTTAATGGAGAAACTGGGTTACAAAAACATCCATCAAGTACCTAAAATCGAGAAGATTGTTTTAAATTCATCATTCGGAGCAGAGATGGATAAGTCAGGTATTGCGGACCTTCGTAATGATATCGCCAGACTTTCAGGCCAAGCTCCTGTGATCGTTAAGGCTAAGATAAGTGTTTCTAACTTTAAGCTTAGGCAAGGTATGCCAGTTGGGGTCAAGGTGACTCTTCGAGGAAACCAAATGTGGGAATTCCTTTATCGTTTAATTGCCATATCTTTACCAAATATACGTGATTTCAGAGGGGTGAGAACCAAATTAGATGGACGCGGAAATTATTCCTTAGGAATAACAGACCATAGTATTTTCCCCGAGATCAATGTAGAGCGACAAAGAGTCAATGTGGGTCTGGATATCTGCATCACGACTTCTGCATCCAATGATGAAGAAGGAAAAGAACTCCTTCAATTACTTGGAATGCCTTTTCGCAAACAATCTTCGCAACCGACCGAACAGGCTGCCTAACTTTAGATATTACAATTCCATGGCTAAGAAATCAGCAATCCAAAGAAATTTAAAAAGAGAACGTATGGTGGCTCGTTTTGCTAGTAAGCGTGAGTCCCTCAAAAATATTCTCTCCGACCCCAACACCAGTGAAGAAGAGTTTTACTCCGCCCAAGCTAAATTAACCAAACTTCCCAAGAACTCGTCCCCCGTACGACTGGTCAAAAGATGTTCCCTAACTGGTCGTCCGAGAGCTGTTCTAAGAAAATTTGGTTTATCTCGGATAACATTTCGTGAACTCGCACTCCAAGGCAAAGTCCCTGGGGTAATCAAAGCCTCTTGGTAACCCCTACTCCCTTTTAAAATGTCTATACACGATACTATAGGTGATTTCATAACTGTTATTCGTAATGCTGGCCTTGCCGGTAAGGAAAGTTGTTCTTATCCGCATTCTAATTTGCGAGCAGGTATTGCTAAAATTCTCAAGCAACGAGGATTTGTTAACGATTGTCGCGAATCAGACAGTGCAAATGGTTTTAAAGTTTTAGAAATAGATCTAAAGTATGTTTCTGGGAAACACGCGATTAAAGGTATCAGTAGAATCAGTACGCCCGGTCGTCGTTCTTACTGTGGGTATCGTGATATCCCAAGTGTACTTGGAGGGTTAGGTATATCCATCATCAGCTCTCCCAAAGGCATTGTCGATGACAGAACCGCACGGAAAGAAAAGCTTGGTGGAGAATTACTCTGTAGTGTTTGGTAGGAATTTATTATGAGCAGAATAGGAAATTTACCCATCAATATACCTTCTGGAGTAGAAGTGTCCCTTGACGGTGGTTCGGTCAAAGTTAAAGGGCCAAAAGGCGAACTAATTCAAGATTTAAATACTTCTGTATCTTTAGATATTACAGAAAATGAGGTCATTGTTCGTTCCATCGACTCCAATCGTCAATCAAGAGCACTACAAGGGACTATTCGTTCTATTGTCGCTAACATGATAACTGGGGTGGTTACTCCTTTCAGTAAAGATCTTTTGATCGAAGGTGTTGGTTTTAGGGCAGCCGTTAAGGGTACTGAAGTTGGTTTAGAACTCGGTTACTCTCACCCCATAAACCACCCAATCCCTGAGGGCGTTTCTGTTACCGTTGCTGATAATGTGAAAATCCATGTTGAGGGTGCTGATAAACAGAAAGTCGGACAACTTGCTGCAGACATCAAGAGTTACTATCCTGTGGAGCCTTACAAGGGTAAAGGGGTACGCATTCTCGGTCAGTACGTCAGACGAAAGGAAGGTAAAAAGTCAGCCTAATCACACTGTTATTTTATTATGAATTTAGGAAAGAAAAAAGATCTATTACAGAAAAGACGTTGGCGTATCAGAAAAAAAATTGTCGGTTCCTCCACCCGCCCAAGATTGACTGTAAGATTTACCAACAAGAACATACATGCCCAGTGTATTAATGATGAACTATCATCTACATTAGTCGCTATTTCTTCAAACGAGAAAGAGCTCAAAAGTCATTTGCCGAATGTAGCAGGATCCGAGAATTTAGGTACGATCCTGGGTAAGAGGCTAAAGGATGCTGGTATTACAACCGTTGTATTTGACCGAGCAGGACGAAAGTATCACGGATGCGTCAAGGCATTTGCCGAATCGGTGCGTAAGGAAGGCCTTAAATTTTAATATACCATGTCAGATTCTAAAAAGAAAACATCTAAGAGCACAGAGAAAGTTACCCTCGAAGAGGAAGAATTATTTGAAAAAGTGGTCCATGTAAATCGCTGTGCTAAAGTAGTAAAAGGCGGTCGCCGCTTTAGCTTCGCTGCTTTGGTTGTAGTGGGCGATCAAAAAGGCAATGTTGGCTTTGGTTACGGGAAAGCCCAAATGGTTCCCGATGCGATCCGTAAGGGTACAGAACAAGCCAAGAAAGCTATGCGACCGGTCTCACTTGCAGGTGAAACGATCCCACACCCTATCCTGGCTCATTTTGATGGAGGAAAAGTTCTTCTCCGCCCTGCCCGAGAGGGAACAGGAATTATCGCGGGAGGTGGCGTGCGTGCCGTCTTAGAAGGTGCTGGTATCAAAAATGTCCTATCTAAATCACTTGGATCTAACAACCCACTATCTGTGGTCGGTGCGACAATGAAAGGCTTAATGGATTTACGCTCTGCTGATCAAATTTCTCAAATCCGTGGGGAGACTGTAACTGGACCAACCTTTACAGCGACTACGGCATAATTACCTAGCCAATAATGAAAGAACACAACTTACCCAAAGGTCCTAATCGCCCAATCAAACGAGTTGGGAGAGGTGAAGGAAACGGCCATGGCAAAACATCCTGCCGGGGTCATAAAGGAGCAGGTGCCCGTGCAGGTTATTCACTCAGGGCTGGTTTTGAGGGCGGGCAAATGCCGCTTTACCGTAAGCTTCCTCAAAGAGGATTTAATCGTTCTCGATTTCAAACTCAAATTGCTGTGGTCAATGTTGGAAATCTTGCAAACCTTCCTTCCGAGAAAATCAACATCGATACTTTAGTTGATGCAGGTTTGGTACGACCTAATGCTAAATCCGTTAAGCTTCTCGGCATGGGAGAGGTATCCAAATCGTTCGAAGTAGAAGTTAATTTTGCCTCTGCATCCGCCATAAAAAAAATCGAAGCATCAGGGGGCTCTGTCAAACTTGCTTAATTTATCATGCTTTCAGCATTCACCAATTCTTTAAAAATACCGGAGCTGAGGCAAAAGATTTTCTTCACCTTAGCACTGTTGTTTATTGCTCGGGTTGGTGCAAATATTCCATTACCTGGCGTAGATCCATCACCAATCAAGGAATTTTTTGAATTGCGTGAGCAAACTAGGAGTGACTCGGGCAGTAATGACATATTAGGTTTTTACAATATGTTCACAGGAGGGGCGCTTTTAAATGGTGCCTTATTCGCTCTTGGCATCATGCCTTACATTAGTGCATCGATCATCATGCAACTCATGGGTGCAGTTTTTCCCCACCTTGCCCGTTTACAACAGGAAGGCGAACCTGGCAGGCAAAAGATTTCTCAGTACACTCGCTACCTAACCATCCTTATATGCTTGGTGCAGGGAGGTCTTCTCGCGGTTGCATTACGCGACAGTCCCGGGAGCCTAATAATGGGTTTCAATCCATCAGAAATTGGTCTAGACGGACAGCCCTTAGGAAACATTGTTGTCGCATCATCCCCCTCGCTCTTTCTTATTAACTCCATCATTTTCCTTACAACAGGATCTCTCATTCTTATGTGGTTGGGTGAGCAAATCACTCAGCGGGGAATAGGCAATGGAATTTCCTTGTTGATTACAGTTGGTATTTTAGCTGATTTGCCCAAGGCTCTTGCGGATGCCTATTCCTTAGTTTTCTTAGCTCCCGCTGAAGACAATTTAGTCATTTTGAAGGCTGTCCTAATGGTGGGTCTTTTTTTGTTAGTTGTAGGTGGGATTATTGCAGTTACTCAGGCGCAAAGAAAAATTCCAGTGCAATATGCGAAAAGAATGGTGGGAAGAAAAGTATTCGGTGGGCAAAGTTCATTTTTGCCGCTGAAAGTGAATTATGCCGGTGTAATGCCAGTTATATTCGCTAGTGCTATTTTGATGTTTCCTGCTCAACTTTTAAGAACTCTTGGAGCTGCGATAGCCGATTCTCCAAATGAAACCAACTGGGCGATTGACTTAGCAAATGCATTTGCCGGCAGAGGATGGTTTTACTACATGGTTTATGGAGGGTTGATTCTTGTATTTAGTTATTTTTGGGTTTCTATCATGTTCAAACCTGTACAAATTGCTGATGACTTGAAGAAGAATGGTGGCTATGTGCCAGGCGTTCGTCCAGGTGAGCATACTGCCCGATTTTTAGACTTTGTAATGACTCGATTGACCCTTGCAGGTGCAATTTTCCTTACCCTCATTGCCGTTTTCCCCGACTTTATTTTCAAGACCGCCAATGTTTCCTACAATGTTGCCACTTTTTTTGGTGGGACTGGAATGTTGATTATAGTTGGAGTGGTCTTGGATACTATGCGACAAATAGAAACCTTTCTTTTGCAAAGACACTACGATGGCTTTTTGCGGAAGGGCAGAATTCGTGGCCGGTCTAATTCTTCCAATCGTGGAATTGAAACCTTAGAGCTCAAAGATTTTGAAGCTCAATGGAGACCCTTAATTGTTATTTCAATCGCGCTATTTGCTTTTGGATTATTGGCTTATTTTTTCAAAGGTGCTTAACACAACAACTTTACATATAAAACACTATGGCTAGATTATTAGGAGTAGATATACCAAATCGTAAAAAGATCGCTTATTCATTGCGTTATGTTTACGGGATTGGACCAACGAGAGCCCAAAAAATTCTTGACGATACAGGTATTGATCCAGACAGACGAACCCAAGATCTTTCCGAACAAGATCTAAGTCTAATCAGCAATTACATCATCGATAATAAAATTATGGTCGAGGGTGATTTACGTCGTCAAATAACGAATAATCTTAAGCGCCTGCAAAGTATTCGTAGCTACAGAGGATTAAGACATCAAAGAGGGTTACCCGTCCGTGGACAAAGAACCATAACGAACGCTAGAACTCGAAAGGGTGGGCGGAAAACAGTTGGTGTTGTACGCAAAAGCTAATCATAAAAAATCGATTTATGAGTGAAGACCAAGACAACTTAGTTGAAGAAGATAAATCAATAACTTCTTCCAATGATACTCCATCAACCGACGATTCAACGGAGCCAAAAACGAATCTACCTGAGGCAAAGGAAGCTGCTGAAAAGCCTATTAAAAAAGAAGAGACTGCAGCCGATCTATTGGGTGCTAATATAGAACAGGTTAAAGTCCGAAAAGCAAAAGGTAGTAAAAATATTTCTTCAGGAATCTGTTATATTGTTGCTACATTTAACAACACAAAAGTTTCGTTTACTGATATCAAGGGAAATGTCATCTCTTGGTCGAGTTCAGGCAAATGTAACTTTCGGGGTTCAAGGAAATCGACTGCTTACGCGGCACAAGTCGTTACTCAAGACGCGGGAAAAGTCGCCATGTCTCATGGGATGAAAGATGTTCTTGTTAAAGTGAAAGGCCCAGGAATGGGAAGAGATTCCGCCATCCGTGCATTGCAAAGTTTAGGTTTTAATGTCTCTTCAATAATTGATGTGACCCCTGTCCCTCACAATGGCTGTCGTCCACCTAAAAGACGTCGCGTTTAATCCCATATACTTTTAAAATATGTCACGTTACACTGGACCAACTACTCGCATAAACCGCCGTTTTGGGATGGCGATTTTTCCTGCCAACAAATCTTTTGAACGTCGTACTTATCCCCCGGGACAACATGGACCAAGCTTTCGCCGGAAAGTTAGCGACTACAGTGCGGGATTATTAGAAAAACAAAAACTTCGCATGATGTACGGTTTAACCGAGAAACAATTTCGTAATCTGTTTCAAAAAGCTAAACGTAAGCAAGGAATTACAGGGGATAACTTTCTATCTTCACTTGAGACCAGATTGGACAATGTTGTTTATCGCTTAGGATTCGCTAGAACCCGAAAGTCAGCTAGACAATTTGTTAACCACGGCCACATTTTAGTTAATGGAAAAAAAGTAGATATTCCAAGTTATCAAGTGACCGATGGAGACGAGTTAAGTGTTCGTGAGAAAACTTCTTCTCGCCAAGTTGCAACCCGAAACCTCGATGGTTCACAATATAACAACACGCCCCCTTGGCTTGAAGTCAAGGTAGACTCCCTCCAAGGTTCTGTCACAAGAATGCCTCAGTCAGACGAGTTAGAACAAAGCATTAATGTACAATTGGTTGTAGAATTTTACAGCCGCTAATTTTAACCCTATTTTAAACACCGATATATCATGGCCACTAGACTCGGAAAATTCGAACTACCCAATCGCTTAATCAAGGAAGAAGAAACCGCAACCGATAGGTTTGCAAAATTTATAGCGGACCCCTTTGAAACGGGTTATGGGCACACAATTGGTAATGCATTTCGACGCGTCTTACTCAGTTCTATCGAAGGTGCGGCGATCTCTTCTTTGAAGATGGATGGAGTGCAACATGAGTTTCAAAGCGTTGATGGGGTTGTTGAGGATGTTACTGATATTGTACTGAACTTAAAGAAGGTTCTCATCATAAATCACAAATCCGAACCGGCTGTTATTACCTTGGATGTGGAAAAAGATGGTGAAATCACCGCTGGTGACATTTCACCCATTGAAGGTATTGAAATTATAAACCCAGAACAAGTGATTCTTACTACAGACAGAAAACAACGAGTGTTCGCAGAAATGGATGTAACAGTCGGTCGGGGTTTTTGCTTGGGTGAGGACAGCAAACAGGACAATCAACCCATTGGAATGATCAACGTGGATGCTTTGTACAGTCCCGTTAAGTTGGTAAAGTATGATGTTCAAAACACTCGTGTTGGTCAAATGACCGATTATGATAAGCTCATCCTTGAAATCCATACGGATGGAAGGATTAATCCAGATGATGCACTCAAGCAATCCGCTGCTATTTTGCGTCACCATTTAGATGTCTTTGATCAAATTAGTGAAGAGCAAATTGAATTCGAGAGTAACACCAAACAAGTAAGTGAGGAGCAAAATAGGCTAAAGAATCTCCTAAGTATGAGTGTGAATGAAATCGAGCTCTCTGTTAGGGCAGCAAACTGTTTGAACAATGCCAACATTATTACTGTTGGGGAATTGGCGACAAAGTCAGAACCCGAAATGCTCAAATACAGAAATTTTGGTAAAAAATCTCTCAACGAGATCAAAGCCAAGCTTGAACAGTTGGGGCTATCTCTCGGTATGAAGTTTGAAAATCGACTTTTAGAATCTGCTACCAATTAATTCCTAATTATTAAGTTATCCCCATGAGACACCGTAAGCACAATCATCAGTTGGGTGTAAAGTCTGCCCACCGAGTTTCATTGGTGGCGAATCTTTCCTGTTCCCTCATAGAACATGGAAGGATTAAAACAACTTTGGCAAAAGCAAGAGCTCTGAGACCCGCTATTGAAAAAATCATAACTTTAGCGAAGAAAGCTCACATAGCGGATGATGCTGCTCGTAAAGTCCACTACCGTCGGCTAGCGATCGCGAGATTAAGAAATAAAAAAGCCGTGTCCAAATTGTTTGATGAACTAGTGGATCAATTCGCAAGCCGTAACGGAGGGTATACTCGCATATATAAACTTGCCCTTCCCCGGCTTGGTGATGCAGCGGACATGGCACTAATCGAATTTGTAGAGGAATTACCCAAGAAAAAATCTTCCAAAAAGAAGACCCCTAAGAAAAAATCTACGACTGCAGTTACGAAAGAAAACCCATCGGATACTTCTCTATCTGAAGATCACCCAGAGGTTCTAGAGTCTACTTCTACTGATGAGGTGCAGCCCAAAGCATCGGACAAGAAAGAATCCCAAGATGAGCCTAAAAGCTCCACTAAATCAACTGAGGAAACTACTGAAGCCAGTTCCACAACTGAACAACAGTCAGAAAATTCAGAAGATTCTTCTGAAAGCAAAGACTAGTTTTTTCTTTACAGTTCTACTCTTAGGTCTACCTAGTCGTGGCCTAGAAATCCTTGCTTGGTTCTTCTTGAATCTTAATCGAATGGGTTTGCGAGCTTTTTAACTAAGCTTAAGTTAATTTCTTTAAAATTCTTCTAATTATTATGCCGCAAACTATATTGGTTTTAGATTTCGGGTCTCAATACACCCAAGTGATTGCCCGCCGCATTCGTGAACAGAATGTTTATTCTCAAGTACTCCCTTTTGATACCTCTTTTCGTTCGATTAAAAAAATCAATCCGGTGGGTGTCATATTGTCTGGGGGTCCGGCAAGTGTTTTATCCAAGGGGGCACCGCTTCCTGATAAGAAAATATTTTCCCTCGGTGTACCGGTATTGGGAATTTGTTACGGGTTGCAATTGATGGGAAAATTACTTGGCGGACTTGTCAAAAAATGCGAATTACGCGAGTACGGCAGAAGTGAATTAAAAGTAAAAAAGCCCGGTAAACTTTTCTCTGGTTTGCCCAAGAACTTAACAGTTTGGAATTCTCATGGTGATGCACTGACTGAAATACCGAAAGGTTTTCGAGGAATTGCAAGTACGGAAAATTCAGACTTTTCTGCCATTGAAGATCCTTCACGGAAATTTTACGGGTTACAGTTTCATCCGGAAGTTGAACATTCCCAAAATGGTGTAGAAGTGCTTAAAAACTTTCTTTTCTCCATTTGTAAATGCAAGGCTGATTGGGATATGGGTGACTTCATTGAATCTTCGGTTAAGTATATCCAAGATCAGGTCGGTAATAAGAAAGTAATTCTCGGGTTAAGTGGCGGTGTTGATTCCTGTGTTGCAGCTGCTCTTATTGATCGAGCCATCGGCGATCAATTAACCTCAATTTTTGTAGATAATGGATTGCTTCGACTAAATGAGCGTGAAGAGGTCATTAATTTGTTTAACGAGCACATACCAGGTAAACTCAAAGTAGCTAAAGCTGGTAAACTTTTTTTGGGGAAATTGAAAGGGGTTACCGATCCAGAGCGAAAGCGAAAAATTATCGGCAAAACATTTATCGAGGTTTTTGACAACGAAGTTAAAAAACTCGGTAAAGTAGATTTCCTTGCCCAGGGAACCTTATATCCAGATGTAATCGAAAGTGTTCCCATAGGAGGTAACCCAGCGGCCCTGATCAAGAGCCATCACAATGTAGGCGGTTTGCCTGAAAAAATGCGTTTAAAATTACTGGAACCTTTGAGGGAGTTATTCAAAGACGAAGTACGCTTACTCGGAAAAAAGTTAGGCCTGCCGAACCATGTGATCAATCGACATCCGTTTCCTGGCCCTGGTTTAGGAGTTCGTGTCATTGGAGATTTAACCCCTAAAAGGCTCAAAGTCCTGAGACAAGCCGATGCTATCTTTATCAGCGAATTAAGAAATTCAGGCTGGTACTCAAAATTATGGCAGGCATTTTGTGTATTTTTACCGGTACGCAGTGTTGGAGTTATGGGGG
>Ga0181585_10004145_pt1 | contig 12655 bp, 10 predicted proteins | sample 071ome_29_FD_132469 | JGI IMG/M metagenome (GOLD analysis project Ga0181585, IMG submission 132469) | Coastal salt marsh microbial communities from the Groves Creek Marsh, Skidaway Island, Georgia - 071407BT metaG (megahit assembly) | ecosystem: Environmental > Aquatic > Marine > Intertidal... | reverse complement strand
CAAATCTCCCTGTCACCATCTTGCAGCCATGGCACCAAACCACCGGGGCAACGCTTTTTATAAACTTCCCAGGAATCTTCGGTAAAAGGAAATATCTCCTCTTCAAATGTCAAACCCAATTCGCGCATCAATAACCAGGCACGTAACGACCAGGAAGAATAATTTTTATTCGCAATATAAAGTTTGTACATGATTTGACCCCTTAAAAATTGGTGTCAAAGTAAAGCAATAGAACTACCCTAACGCCTAAAGCTATCTTATCGAAAGTCAAATCGACGATAAAAGATAGCCAATGATTTATAAAAATAATTGTAAAAATCGATTATTTTCTAAAATTCCAGTTTGAATTTTTTTGGAGAGCTGCCGGTAATTGATTTGAAGTCTTTGATAAAGTGTGACTGATCAAAATAACCAAGCTGGTTACCTAATTCAATTAACGGTTTTTGGTAATGGTTTTTTTAATCTGGCAAGCGCTGTATTGACACGAACAATTTTACAGTATTGGCTTGGCGAGATGCCAATCTCATTATTAAAACGTTTTCTGAATTGCGCATCACTTAATGCACTGCTTTTGGCAAGTTCACTGATTTCAATAAAACCTTCTGAAGCAAAAATCAACTTAAGCGCATTTTCAATTTTCGACTGCTTATGCTCAATCATTTTGCCTAACAAAAAATTTTCAATCAGCTTAACTTTATTCCCGTCATTCTCTTCGAGATTTAATTTTTCAGACAATGTCATAGCATCTTCCCCCCATACTTCTGAAGTATCTACAACATTATTTTGAAAATCACGCAAACTATGGTGAATAAAATACTTAGCCGTGTCCGGTTTAAACTCCACCACTATGCAATAACTGTTTTTCTGGCGAGACTTTACGTGGTATGACTTGTTATGCAGGCCACCAATGAAATTTTGCGGCCTGGTTTGCCAACCTGAACTATATGAGGTGTTATGCTGAAAACGGCCATCACTCTGGAACACAATTTCAAAAACACCTTTTGGGAAAAGCTGTACATCACTATTTGCATCAAAATGATAGATATAGAACGCAGCAATATATTGCTTCAGCAGCGTTGGTGAAAGTTTTTGAAAATTAAGCCTATACATTGATTCAGCTTTCAGTCAGCCTTTTATTTAATCATGTATACATTAATTTCAACTCATTGATCAAAAGTTTTTTATAAAAGGGGTAACTAAGCCCTACCCCAACCAATGACGCGCATTTCTGAACATACGCATGGTGGGGCTATATTCCTGCCAATCGTCTGGACGCCAGGCGTTGGTCACTGCACGGAAAACACGCTCAGGATGAGGCATCATGATGGTGAAACGACCATCTTCATTACATAGCCCTGCTATGCCATTGGGCGATCCATTAGGATTAGCCGGATAACTTTGTGTAACCTCGCCTTTATAATCAACATACTGCATGGCCACTGTTGTGCTGTTTAATACCGCCTGTTCCGCTTCTTTAGAACCAAATTCTGCTCTGCCTTCACCATGCGCAATCGCTATTGGAAATACAGAACCTGCCATGCCCTGGAGTAAAACCGAAGGACTGTCCTGAATTTTTACCAGCGAGGTTCGGCCTTCAAACTGTTCGGATGCATTTCTGACAAAGTGTGGCCAGTGTGCAGTCCCCGGTATCAGTTCATGCAGATTAGACATCATCTGACAGCCGTTACAAACACCGAGGGCTAATGTGTTTTCACTCGAAAAGAAAGCTTCAAACTGTTTACGTGCATTGTCATTAAACAGGATTGACTTGGCCCAACCCTCGCCTGCACCGAGCACATCACCATAGGAAAATCCGCCACAGGCAACCAACGCATTAAAAAGTTCAAGGCTAACCTCACCGCTAATAATATCGCTCATATGCACATCAATAGCATCAAACCCGGCACGCTCAAAAGCCGCGGCCATTTCAAGCTGCCCATTAACACCCTGCTCACGCAGAACCGCAATGCGAGGCCTGGCTTTATTATTAATATATGGTGCAGAGATATCCTCATTAATATCAAAACTCAGGTCGACAAACAGCCCGCTATCATTCTCATCCTGAATCCGTTCGTATTCCTGTTTTGCACATTCGCTGTTGTCACGCAGACTTTGTATCTGATATGAAGTATTTGCCCACAGGCTATGATAATGGGTGCGCGTAGCACTCAGCACATCCTTGCCTTCATAAAAGAAATGAATGTCATTACCGGCAACCGGCTCACCAATATCAAAACAGATATCAGCCAGACCATAACCTTCTGCCAGTTCATTCAGTTGTGTTAATTTATCCACAGCCACCTGAATCACAGCACCTAACTCCTCATTGAACAGACTGTCCAGTAAGTTCTGCTGGCTGGTAATACCACCCAAGTGAACAGACAAACCACAATGTCCGGCAAAGGCCATTTCCATTAAGGTCACAAATACACCGCCGTCGGAACGGTCGTGATAGGCCAGCAGCAAACCCTGCTCCATGGCATCCTGAATAAAAGCAAAGAAAGCTTTTAAGTCAGATGCACTGTGCAGATCCGGCACCTTATTACCAAGCTGTTTATAGACCTGTGCCAGGGCTGAGCCGCCTAGACGATTGGAGCCCAGACCCAAATCCAGTAACAACAGGCGGCTATCCTGATCCAAACGTAATTGCGGTGTTAAGGTCTGACGAATATCCTGTACTGGAGCAAAAGCTGAAACAATCAAGGATAAAGGCGAGGTGACACTCTTGGCTTTTTTGCTTTGTGCATCCTGCCAAACTGTGCGCATCGACATGGAGTCTTTGCCGACCGGGATCGTAATACCGAGTTCCGGGCACAATTCCATCCCTACAGCTTTCACAGTCTCATAAAGCTTCGCATCCTCACCGGGAAAACCAGCAGCAGCCATCCAGTTTGCCGATAACTTGATATCACTGATTTTATTGATACGGGCACAGGCAATGTTGGTAATGGCCTCAGCGACCGCCATGCGCCCTGATGCCGCTGCATTAATTAAGGCCGTCGGCGTTCTTTCGCCCATCGCCATGGCTTCGCCAAAATCGGAATCGAATGATTGTGCTGTTACCGCTGCATCCGCCACCGGCACCTGCCAAGGGCCAACCATCTGTTCACGCGCCACCATCCCGGTAATTGAACGATCGCCAATCGTAATAAGAAAACTCTTACTGGCCACCGTCGGCAATTGCAATACACGCTCAGCTGCTTCCTCCAGGCTGATACCTTTGGCATCAAATGCTTTCAGTTTACCTTTGACAGTTTTAACGTTCCTGTGCATTTTCGGTGGCTTACCGAATAATACGGACATTGGCAGATCAATGGGCTGGTTGGAAAAGTGTGTATCCTGCAATGACAAGTGTAATTCTTCGGTAGCTTCACCCACTACCGCAAACGGGCATCGCTCACGCTGGCAAATTCGCTCAAACCGTTCAAGATCTTCCCCAGTCACTGCCAGCACATAGCGTTCCTGTGCTTCGTTACACCAGATTTCCATCGGTGACATACGGGTTTCTGCATTCGGAATTTCACGCAGATTAAACTGTCCTCCACGCCCGCCATCCTTGACCAGTTCGGGTAAGGCATTGGACAGTCCACCCGCACCGACATCATGAATAAATTTAATAGGATTCCGCTCACCCTGCGCCCAGCACTGATCAATCACTTCCTGGCAGCGGCGTTCCATTTCAGCGTTATCCCGTTGTACCGACGCAAAATCCAGATCTTCATGACTGGTTCCTGAAGCCATGGAAGACGCTGCTCCACCACCCAGGCCAATCAGCATGGCCGGACCACCCAATACAATTAATTTAGCACCTACAGGAATATCTTGTTTCTGTACATGCTGGTCGCGGATATTGCCCAGACCACCAGCCAGCATAATCGGTTTGTGATAACCACGAATATCCTCCTGCCCATGATCTGACAGCTCAGAGTCAGGCATCAAATACTCAAAGCTGCGGAAATAACCACACAAATTAGGTCGGCCATATTCATTATTAAAAGCCGCGCCACCTATCGGCCCTTCCAACATGATATCCAAAGCCGAAGCAACATGATCGGGTTTGCCGTTATCTTCTTCCCAGGGCTGAACCTGTCCTGGGATCTTCAGATTCGACACGGAAAACCCTGTTAAACCGGCTTTGGGTTTTGAACCAGTACCGGTAGCCCCTTCATCACGAATTTCACCACCGGAACCCGTGGAAGCACCCGGAAAAGGGGCAATAGCAGTCGGGTGATTATGCGTTTCAACCTTGCTGAGGATATGGATGTCTTCCTGGTGATATTGATAACTGCGGCTCTTGGGATCAGGAAAGAAACGCCCCGCTTTCATACCTTTCATGACTGAAGCATTATCTTTATAGGCCGATAGCACCCCCTCGCTATGACACTCATAAGTATTACGAATCATCGCAAACAGGGACTTGTCCTGGACCTGGCCATCTACTGTCCAGGACGCATTAAATATTTTATGGCGGCAATGCTCCGAGTTGGCCTGGGCAAACATCATTAACTCAATATCGTTGGGATTACGCCCAAGTGCAATAAAACTTTCATGCAAATAATCTATTTCGTCTTCTGCCAGTGCCAGGCCCATGTTCTTGTTAGCGTCGACCAGAGCCTGCTTACCGCCTTGCAGTATATCTATGGTCTGCATCGGACTGGCTTCGGCAGACTGAAAAAGTTTTTCAGCACCTTTGATGTCCAGCACCACTATTTGGGTCATACGATCATGCAAGTAAGGCAATAGTTTATGTTCATCAATTTCTGCAGAGGCATGCAATGTGAACAAGATGCCCCGTTCCAGTCGTTTTACTTTGGATAAGCCGCAATTCAATGCGATATCCGTTGCCTTGGAAGACCAGGGAGAGATAGTCCCTAAACGCGGAATCACCAGATAGTGCTGCGTTACCTGAGCGTTTTGCTCTGATTGCTCTGCTACTTGGGGGCCATATTTAAGCAGTTTGTTCAACAGCTTTAATTCATCCTCTTCAAGCTCTGCCTTGATATCTGCAAAGTGAATAAAGCGGGATTCCAGTGCTGAAACTGCGGGTAGTGCTTGCTGAATGTTGTGAAGGAGTTTTTGCGTGGTTAATAGAGAATGGGCAGGAGCACCATGCAAACTTAACATGTCAGATAGCAACCTTATTTGAGGTGAAAGTCATCAAAAAAGAAGGCATTATGATACTGGAATTTAATCCGTGTTTATAGACAAAGATGTTCTGCTTACGCCTTAAAACTTCTCTTTCTGCTACAACAAAATAACATCTTCTTTAAAGTGCTGTTTGATCAGTTTCTGAAATGCGCCACCCAGTTCACGATAAAAATTACGTAAAGGTGAGGTATTACGCCAGGCTAGAGCGTGAATTCGGAATGTCGCCTCGTCTTCCAGATCAAGAATATGCAGGTTATCACGACCTTTAATTTCAGAGCGCAGATAAAGCGCAGGCATAAAAGCGATGCCCATCTCCATATAAACCATTTGGCGTATGGCATCCAGACTTGTACCTTCGTAATCCCGCAGCAGTTTTGCATGAAAGCGTAAGCAAAGGTCTTCTACCTGTTTATAAAACTGATGATGTTCTTCAATGGTAAGAATTTCTTCTCCAGACAGATCAAGACCTTTAACTGATTTTTCCTTTGAAAAGCGGTGTGTATTACTGGTCACCAGATAAATGGGTTCCCTAAACAATGGCATCACTGTAATTGCAGGATCCTCCAGGGGTAAGGTAGTAAATATCAGATCATATTTGCCATCCAGCAGACCATGAGCCAGATCGGTATACACTTGTTCTCGCACAAAAAGCTTCATATTTTTATATTGCTTATGGATGGTTGGCAAAATCCAGGGCAAGGCATAGGGTCCTATCGACGGTGTAACACCCAAGCGAAAAGTTCCTGTAGGACCCTTAGCCGCAAAGTTTGCTGACTCGGCAATCGCATTTACCGCCTGGATGGCTGTGTTAGTTTCCTTTAATAAGTCCCTACCCAAAGGCGTCAGAAAAATACCGTTACGGTTGCGCTCAAATAACTCAACATCCAGCGCTTCTTCCAACCCACTTAACTGTGCACTGAGCGAAGGCTGGGAAATTCTAAGCTCACGCGCTGCCTGACGCAGACTGTTATGGCGCGCAGCAACCGAATAATAACGAAGCTGCTTTAAGGAGATTTCTTTGCCCGACATTTCAGTTCCTTTTTCATATGAAAGGTTATTCCTATCACCTATTATATTTATTCCTATGTAAATAATCACTATATTTAACCTCAACGACTGTTTACTACACAATTATTTAAGGGAGTAATCGATGGAAAAAATTATTTCGGGTTTAAAAGAGTTCAAAAACAAAAGCTATGATCAGCGTAAAGAACTGTTCGAGACCCTGGCAAACGGGCAGTCTCCTGAAGTGCTTTTGATTACTTGCGCCGATTCACGAATTGATCCTAACCTGATCACACATTCTGAGCCCGGCGACCTTTTTATCTGTAGAAATGCTGGCAATATTGTTCCGCCTTATGGTGATGTCATCGGCGGTATGACGGCATCTATCGAGTTTGGTGTTGCCGCGCTGGGTATTGAGCACATTATTGTTTGTGGTCACACCGATTGCGGTGCCATGAAAGGCGCAATGAAACCTGAATCTCTGGGGGCTCTGCCAAGTGTCGCCAGCTGGCTTTCCTATACCCGTGCGGCAATTGCTGCAGTTGAGGGTCGTCACGGCGAACTTTGTGAAGACCATCTTCCGGAAGTCACTGAGCAAAATGTGCTACTGCAAATGACTCATTTGCGAACGCACCCTGCCGTGGCAGCCAAACTGGCCAGTGGTGAGGTGGAAATTCATGGCTGGGTTTATGACATCGCAGCGGGCACAGTACGTGCTTATGATGAAGAAAAACATAGTTTTGTCCCAGTCGAAGATCGTTATTACGAACTTATCCATGGCAAAAAACAGGCTGTGAACTAATAGTTTTCTTTTGAAACCATCATTAACAACATAATTGATTAGGGTAAATTTATGTTCAAGTTTGATTTAAGCAATTTAAAAGGTGATATCTATGGCGGCTTGACTGCCGGGGTTGTTGCACTGCCCCTGGCGCTGGCAATGGGTGTTGCGTCAGGACTAGGACCCATATCAGGCCTCTATGGCGCAATTATTGTTGGCTTTTTTGCTTCTTTCTTTGGCGGCACGGGAGCACAGATAACGGGGCCTACTGGTCCTATGACCGTAGTAGTCGCCGGCCTGGTAGCCAGTCTTGCCAGCATTCCTGGCATTCAAGGTGAAGCTGCACTGATTTTCACCGCAATTTTCCTTGCCGGGGTAATACAGGTCATCATGGGATTTTTAAGGCTTGGCGAGTTTATTCGCCTGGTTCCATATCCCGTCATCAGTGGTTTTATGAGCGGTATTGGTGGGATCATTATCATTCTGCAAATTGGTCCCTTACTGGGCCATCCTTCACCAGCAGGTACCGTGGATGCATTACTTAGTGCACCTGCCGCAATGGCTGCAATCAACCCTATGGCTTTAGTCTTAGGGCTTGTGACACTGGCGATCGCGTATAAATGGCCCAAGAAACTGGCTGCTTATATTCCTGGCTCCCTGGCAGCATTGATTATTGGTACGCTGATTAGTGTGGCAGTTGGTGGTGTGCCTATCTTGGGTGAAGTGCCAAGCGGCTTGCCCGTTTTTACTCTGCCTATCTTTAACCAGGACGCTATTTTCCTGGTGCTGGAAGCAGCTTTTGTTCTTGCCTTATTGGGTGCCATCGATAGCTTATTAACTTCACTGGTTGCTGATAACATGACCCGTACCCGTCATGACAGTAACCGTGAACTGATTGGCCAGGGTATCGGTAATGCTGTTGCCGGCCTGTTCGGCGGTACTGCCAGTGCCGGAGCAACCATGCGTACGGTGGTCAATATCCGTACTGGTGGTAAAACCCGTTTATCAGGCATGATCCACGCGCTGGTATTGCTGGCGATCGTGCTTGGCCTTAGCCCTCTGGCAGCACAAATACCCAATGCTGTGCTGGGTGGTATTCTGGTAAAAGTTGGCCTGGACATTATTGACTGGAGTTATCTCAAAAATGCCCATCGTGGCCCACGCTGGGATTTGGGGCTGATGTTAATGGTATTTGGTATGACCGTCTTCGTTGACTTAATCACCGCAGTTGGAGCGGGCGTTGTTATGGCTTCCCTGTATTTCGTGCATCAGGTTGCCAAAGAACAGACTGAACGCATCCGTTCTATTCACACCGTCAGGCACAATGCCACTGCGCGTGAACTGGAACTGCTGGATGAAGCCGGCAATGATGTGATTGTATTTGATTTCAGCGGCCCAATGAGTTTTGGTGCAGCTGCCGACCTGGGACATCACGCGCGATCCATTCTTTCCACTGGCGGAGCAAAAGTACTGATTCTGGACTTTGAGCGTGTCACAAAACTGGATGTATCTTCTGCACTGGCAATTGAAACTGTTGCCAGGGATGCCGTTGCCAGCGGACGTCTTGTTTATTTATGCGACATGAGCCCGGAAGTGCTTTCTGTGCTGGAAGCACTCGAAGCCGATGAGCATTTACCCCAAAGTGGGCACTTTGAGACGCTTGAAGATGCCCTGGAAGCAGCACTTCCTGCTATCCGTGAACTTCAAAAAAAAAAGTGACGTGAAAGGCACAATCGAAAGCTCACAACGACCCGCTATCGCTTAATTACGAATACTCCTCCCTTCAGGCCCGCTCTACAGCGGGCTTTTTTTTGTAAAACTTCTTTTCTGAACTGCCCCAGCTTAGTGCACGCGCACCAAATTAGTTGAATTTTCCTTTCCATCTATTCTGATATTTTTATTTCTTAACTAAAAATAAAGCCTATCTTATTGATATCTATAAACTTTATATTTTTGGCACGGGTGTTGCTCAGTATCTGCTTGTGAGTACGTTGCATTCACAGGGATGAGAAAGGGTTTTACTGGACTTTCCATAAGAAACCCAGGAGTTAAGGAAATTAGTGCTGACAATAATCAGGCTACACAATTAAAACCTTGGAGAAAATGAATTATGAATAAATCGTTGCTGAAAAAATTTAAAAAGCCTTTGCTTACTTCAGCTATTTCTGTAGCAGCTCTTGCAGCTTCTATTCCGTCTCAAGCAGAAGTTACAGCTAATGCAGGTATTGCTAATAACTACATCTGGCGCGGACTGACACAGAGTATTAACGAGGCGGTAGTATCAGGTGGCCTGGATTATGCCCACGAAAGCGGATTCTATGCCGGTACTTGGGCTGCCAACGTATCTTATGACTCAGACGATGTTTATTCTTATGAGCATGATATGTATTTCGGCTTTGGTGGTGAAGCAAGCGGCTTTAGCTATGACGTAGGCTATCTGTATTACAACTATGATAGCCAGGCCGGTTTCGACTTTGGTGAAGTTTATGGTTCTATCGGTTATGGTAACTTCAGCTTAGGTCTTTCACTGCTGGCTAATGCTGAGCCTGATGAAGGTTTAAAACCAGATGGAAATATACAGGATTTTGGTTTTGCTGAAGCTTCATACTTGTCTGCCGATTATGTATGGCCACTGGAAAGCGGTACTGAGATTGGTTTTCATATTGGTTACCATGAAGGCGACTTCGCAGAAGCCTTTAACGGCACACCTTCAAATGGTTATCTTGATTATAACGTAAGCGTATCCAAAGACGGCTTCAGCTTCATGGTTACTACCACTGACCTGGAGTTTGATGCTGATGGAGGTGCTGGAGAAGACTACGCTGTGCAGGCTCCACGTGACAACGACAATGTGAAGTTTGTAGCTTCTTACTCTATTGATTTCTCATTATAAGTTTTCTTAGTTAAAACTTAATAACAAAAAGCCGGATACTGTTTGCCAGTATCCGGCTTTTTTTATTTCTGCCGTTTCAATTTAAAAAAATCACTGATTAAGCTGGCACATTCCTGCTCCAGAATACCACTCTCATATGTTGTCTGATGGTTCAGGTAAGCATTCTCTAGAAAGCATCCCTGGCTCACGATAGCCCCTGCCTTAGGCTCTGGGGTGGCAAACACCAGGTGTTTAACTCTTGCATGTACAATAGCCCCGGCACACATACTGCAAGGTTCAATAGTCACATAAAGGGTAGTTTGTGGCAGGCGATAGTTCTTTAAAAGTGCAGCAGCATTGCGCAAGGCAAGAATTTCAGCATGGGCGCTGGGGTCATTTAAGCTAATGACCTGATTATATCCTTCACCAACAACAACATTGTCTTTGACTAACACGGCACCTACAGGAACCTCACCTTTAGCCTCAGCTAATCTGGCTAACTCAAGTGCCCGTTGCATCCAATGTTCAGGCTTATAATTATCATTCGATGTCAGCACTGTTTAATGTCTCAGACTACGGCTCTGATGATAAAGAATAAAATTGAAGGCCCCAGCAAACAACCTATCCCCGTGTAAAACGTCGCCGTCATCGCCCCGTAAGGCACCAGCTTAGGATCAGTTGCTGCCAGACCAGCAGCTACGCCACTGGTGGTTCCCATCAAGCCGCCAAACACCATGGCTGACTGCGGGTTATTCAAGCCGATGAATCTGGCAATCACAGGCGTCAAGATCATTACCAATATGGATTTGACCAGTCCGGCAGCTACACTCAAGGCTATGATTTCCGAACTGGCTCCCAGGGCAGAACCCGTGACCGGGCCAACAATATAAGTCACTGCGCCAGCACCAATGGTGGTTATCTCAACCGGATCGGAATAGCCGTATGCCAAGGCAACTAGCGCGCCAACGATAAAGGATACGATAACACCGGCAAAAATTGATATAACGCCAGCCAGGCCAGCTTTTTTCAATTCACCTATTTTGACGCCGAAAGCCGTGGCAACAATGGCGAAGTCACGCATCATGCCACCGCCCATCAATCCAACTCCACCAAGATAAGCAAAATCAGCAACGCCATTACTGCCACCGGTATACCTGCCACCGAAATAAGCGGCAACCAATCCCAGGGTTATTGCAATGGCAGAGCCATGAATACGGCCATGCGTCAGTCTATCGGCGATAAGATAGGAAATCCAAAGTGTTGCACCAACTACAGCAAAGGCAACCAGCAGCGAGTTTCGAACGAAAACAGTTTCCAGAATGTCCATCAGGCGTCTACTTCATTATTTTCAGCACTGCTTTTTGTGCCCAGTTTACTAATCAGAGGAACCAGCGCAAAACTGACGATGACTGCTGCAACACCCGCGACTATCGCCAGTACACCCCCTTCAAAAGCAGCAACAACATTCTGTCTGGCAGCCATGGCGACAACAATCGGAATATACATGGCACTCCAGAATTCAATACCTCTTCCGGAGGCCCCTTCAACGAGGCTTTTAAATCGTGATGAATTACTGGCGATGACAAGAAACAGCATGGCGATGCCAACACCACCAACATTGGCTTCTACATTCAGCAAGACGCCCAGCGCTTCGCCAATCAGCATACCTACAATCAAGCAAGCTGACAGTAAAGCAACACCATAAACCACCATACGCTAATCCTTTTTATTATTTTATATTCGAGTGCAGCAGTTTTAGTGAAAAACAGTTGCGGTAAAAATTTTAGTTAAAGTCTACAAGGGTGTTCTAAAGTAGTAATTGAATGTGTGACCCATCGCCCTGGCATTGGCAAATAAAACCAGCATGCCCTCCAGCTCATGCGCATAACGCACCGGACCAACATCTGATGTTTCAAATCCTATACCCTCGGCAAGCTCGGCTACCTTAGCCTTTGCAGCAGCATCATTACCTGCCAAGGGTATTGTTACCGGTCCTCCTGCACTTTGCGGATCCAGCATGGTTCTGTAATTCAGGGTATTAAATGCTTTCACTACGAAAGCCTCGGGAGCCATAATTTGAATAATCTCAGCATTGGACGTCTCGACTGCGTGAACTCTGAGCCCTCCTTCTACAGTATGCGTGGGATTAGTGACATCCATGATGATTTTTCCTGATAAATCCCCGAGGCCTGCTACCACGGATTCCACGACCAGCCCTGGAACAGCAATGACGACAATATCAGCATCAATGACTGATTCAGCAGGCGTAAGTGCTGATGCACCATTGCCCGTTTCTCTGACCAGAGCTAACACATCCTCGCGTTGAGGTTCACGCGAGCCATAGATAATTTCATGCCCTAAATCGGCAAATTTGGGCCCAAGTGTAGAAGCAACATTCCCTGTACCAATAATGGCAATGGTATCAGCACTGGCTTGTGCAAATAATCCAAATACCATCAATACAGGCAAGATAGATTTAACTAGCAAAGCTTTTAAAAGAGAGATATGCATGTATATAAGCCCCTTACAATCTAGCAGTAAACTGATCTTCTTGAATTGTTGAGTAAAGTAATACCTTTAGTATCAACAAATCAACAGCTGATGACTCTAAAGGACTATTCCCACTCAATATTAGAGATATATTTTATTTTTGTTAAAGAGTAGGTTACGCTAATTGAAATGAGGCTTGTAACTTCTTTGCAAATCTACGCCCAATTTTCCACAAAATGTGATTGTTTAAACCTATTGGCAATCAAACGCCTACAATATTCGCTCTTACAAGCTTTGTAACAGTGGCAATTCGTACACTATCGTATGATGTGACAAAAGCTATCGCCGCGCAGAAAACT
>Ga0181585_10004143_pt1 | contig 12663 bp, 6 predicted proteins | sample 071ome_29_FD_132469 | JGI IMG/M metagenome (GOLD analysis project Ga0181585, IMG submission 132469) | Coastal salt marsh microbial communities from the Groves Creek Marsh, Skidaway Island, Georgia - 071407BT metaG (megahit assembly) | ecosystem: Environmental > Aquatic > Marine > Intertidal zone... | reverse complement strand
GTTCAGGCATCTACAGGACAAACTACAGGTAGATATCTAGGCGAAGGACTAGTCAATTATGCTACGGGCAGAGTCTACAATGACTTTCAATTAGGTTGGTTGGGTGATGGTAATTTAAAACCTTTGAAGATGTTAGAGACGTGGTATCAATATATTTTTGGAGATGAATCTATTTCTGTTGATGGCAATAAAACAAATATAACTTCACCATCGTTAACAAATGCTACTGTTTCTGGGTTGAAAACAGAATCACTAAAGGCTAATCATAGAAGAACTATTAGATTAAATTATCCAGAAGATTATCAGTGTAAGATACAAATTACTAAGACAGATAGAGGGGTAAGTGCAGCTAACAGTAGAGCACCTATCACTTATACAATGCTAAACGCTTGGCCATATAGTATTGATGCTATTCCTATGTCATATGGTGCTTCTCAAATTGTAAAAATTACCGCTAACTTTTACTACTCTAAGTATAGTATCAGTTATAATAATCTTACAAATTTAGCCTTCTAAATAATTATACTGAGTTGACATTTCTTTTATGCCTTTACCAAGTCCAACAGTTCCTACTTTTGAATGCACCATTCCTTCCAGTGGAAAGAAGATTAAGTACCGCCCCTTTCTAGTTAAGGAAGAGAAGTTACTTCTCTTTGTGATGGAGCAAGAACCGGAACTACCTGATCAGGTTGGTGGTGTTGTTTGGAATGATGTGCCTCTAGATATTAAGAAACCATATCTGGAAACATATAAAAAAGAAAGAGATGATTGGTCCACCCAAGTAAAAGATGTGGTGGTAAAACTTCTTAAGGAATGTATTCAATCAAGAATTAAAGTAGAAGACCTTGCTAGTTTTGACATTGAGTATTTGTTCTTGAGAATTAGGGCAGTGTCTTCTGGTGAAGATGTAAACTTCAAGGTGACATGTAAAGACGATGACGAAACACAAGTTAATGTAACTCTTAACTTAATGGATGTAGAAGTAAAATTCCCAGAGGAACATAACAAAAAGATTATGTTGTCTGATACTCTAGGATTAACAATGAAGTATCCTGGTATTGATCAGTTTGTTGACATCACATTGCTGAATAATAGTCTGGAGAATACAGATGAATTATTTTCTATGATTGCTGGTTGTGTAGATCAAATCTTCCAAGGCGAAGAGGTCTGGGATGCTGTTGATGTTAAGCAGTCTGAAATTATTGGATTCATTGAAGCTATGACACAGAAACAGTTCGAACAACTACAAGAGTTCTTTAACTCTATGCCTAGTCTTTACCACGATCTGAAAGCAATCAATCCTAAGACTGGAGTTGAATCTACTTACAGACTTGAGGGATTACAGTCTTTTTTCGGGTGAGTTTGTTTTATAACAACTTGATGAACTATTATAAAACAAACTTCATCCTAATGCAGGAACATAAATATAGCTTGACGGAGATTGAAAATATGATCCCGTTCGAACGTCAAATTTATATTGCTCTGTTGAATAATCATATTAAAGAAAAAGAAGAACAGCGTAAAGCAGCACAGCGATGAGTTTTAACGAAGGACTACCACCGGCAAGATATATACAAGGGCAGGCAGGAGTCTGGGAAATTGAATTTGAAAGTGATGTTGATCATGCAATTTATTATGCTGGCAAACCTGTAGCAGGTACTGGTAAAGAGAGGAGTGGCAAACAGAAGGAAGCACTAGCATGGCTACAAAGTCTTGGTCTTTCTTACGGTGACATCTTAGACAAAAGAAAAGAAATACTAGCAGTAATCAGGAAGATTGTTAATCTTCCTGGTTCTCAAGAAAGATATCCATATGTAGGTATCCTTGCTAGTTATACTGGTTCTGATCCCAACATTAAGTTTGGTGAGTCTAATGAGGATGATATTCCTGTCGAGGTTGAAGTAGTAGAAGTTGAGCAGACTCAACCAGATGAACCTATTCTTATTCAAATTGAAGCTCCTTTCCAACCTCAAGAGGGACAGAAATTTAATGCTCCTAAGAGAGTAAGAATTCCTAGAAGAAAGAATACTCTTAGAAAGAAGAAGGTAGATAAGAGAACTACTGCTGAGAGGATGGGTGATGCATTCACCAAGAATCTTTTAGATCCATTAGTAGAATCTATTATCAGTCCACCTCCACCAATTCCTAAGAAGGTAAGAAAAAAGAAGCAGGTTCTGGCAACAAAAAAATCTTCTGTTGCTCCATCTGTATCACAGAACTATGATGGTGGTACAGATCCATATAAAGCAAAAACTTTTGAGGGATTTGTTGGGGCGAAGTTAAAGAATGCTTTCATGGGTGCTGCTAAAGCACGAAAAGAATTCATTGACATGGGGGGATCCCCAGAAGAATTAAAGAATAGGGGATTTAAAGATTCATTCTTTGCTAAGTCACTAGCATTTGAAATGGGTGGTGACAAGTTAGCAAGGACTAAAGGATTCTTTTCTAAAGATCCTGATCCTACTATGGATCCTGCTTTAAGTAGAGGGCAGAGATTCCGTGCTGGTATCAGTCCTTTGATGTCTTCTTCTATACCATTACAACAACCAGTTACACCAGAGACACCATCTCCTACACCTGCTGACGCTGGTGTTACATTTGAACCTGTTTCTATTAGTACAGAGCAAGTTGAGAACTCATTTTTTGTTAGCTCTGCTGGATTTGAAGCAGCTGTTAAGTCTGATGATGAAGGAAAGACAACTGCTGAACTTATTGCAAAGACAATAGATGAAACTATTGCTCTCATTAATAAGAAGAAGAAAGTCAAGCAAGAAATTCTTAAAGTAAAAGAACAGCAAGCAGCTTTAGATTATGACATAGCACAGAATATACAGGCAGCGAAACAGGAAAGTATATCTGATGCCAACGTTGATAATAGCGATATAAATTATGGCGTGAGCGCCAAAGGTGGTAGTATTTTTGGATCCTTTTTTGATAAAATAAAAGATATCCTCTTTGGTGATGATGACGGTGATGATGACGGTGATGGTGGAGGTGGAGGTGTCCTTGGTGGAATTCTTGGATTTGGAGCAGAGATATTAATTGATGTTGGTGGTGATATTCTCTTTGATAAATTAGCCAAACGAGGTGCTGCTCAAGCAGCGACTAGTGGTGGTGCCACTGCCACTGCTACTGGCACTGCTGCTGGAGGAACTACTGTTGGTGGTACTGCTGGTGGTATTGCTGGCGTCGGTGCTGGCGCTGCTGCTGCCATCATTGGTGGTGCTGGTCTCGCTGCTTCTGCTTTAGGCGAAGGTGCTTTCCAACTCAGAAAGATGGGAAAGGATGTTGAAGAAAAAGCTTTAAAAAACTACGAAGAAAAGAGTTGGGCAGATCCTAGGAAGTCGTTAGACTGGATCATACTACAGGGTATGAAGTTTTCAAACCATACTCTTAATGGTCTTGGAACTACACTTGATATTCTTGGAGCTCCATTTAGATATGCTATTGAGTTGATTAGATATCCATTCCTCAATGAAAAGGATAAAGAAACACAAGCAAAGAACCTTGCTAAGTTTGATGCCAGAGTTCGTGAACAGATGAGAGAACTTCTCAACATTGCTACGTTTGGGTTGGGATTTAAAGAGAAGGGAATGTTTGGTAACATCTATGGTGATGTTAAAGCACAGCAAGAAATGATGGGCAAGATGTCACAAGGTGGATTTGTTCCTGATAGATTCCCTGTGTCTGAATTTAAATCACAAAGAAAGTATATGGTTGCTGAAGCAACTAACAAAGGAGAACTAGTAGGAAGTCCACAACAAATAGAAGCTATGGCAGATGCTGTTGCTACTATGGGTGGTGGATTTGGTGTACCTCAAGTCTTGGGTGTTGTTAGAAATGCTCTCAAACAATCTGGTATCATTGGTGCCGCTGTTAGACCATACATTGAATCTTACATAGCACCTGCTGTTAAACAGTTTGGTGTTGATGAGTATGAAGGTCAGTTTAGTATGGGTAATCCTGCTAGAGCAAAACAATTTGACGTCAGTCAGTTCTTAGGTAAGGGGGGTGATACTATGGTTGTGAAGGGTGATAATAAAACTACTACTACTAATGATAACACTCCTCGTTCCAACAAAATTAGTATAGTACCTGGAGGCAATGCGGATCGTCTACTATCTGATAAGGGCGAAGCAAAGAAGAAAGAATTCTTAGCAAAGTTGGAACAAATAGCTCTTAAACATAGATTCAATCCCACTGATCTATTTACTATAATGTACTCGGAATCTAGGTTTGATCCTAAAGCATCTAATAGGAGTACTGCTAAAGGATTGCTACAAATACAAAAACAAACTGCTATTGATTTAAATGAATTTGCTAGAGCAAATAATATGTCAGAACGAATTCGTTGGCGTGTTATGGATACTTTTGACAGGATAGAACAACTAAAAGATATTGATGCTTACTTAACAATATCAAGACCATACTGGGAAGCTGCTAAAAAACCATGGCCAGAAACATTTGACAATCCTGGTCAGGCATACTCTGCTATCTTTGCTCCTGCTTTAACCCAGGAAAAAGACTATTATGTTGAAGATCCTATAGATCCTGATGAAGGACCTTATGCCGAAAACAAAGCTTTAGATGTAGACGGCGATAAAACTATTGGTCAAGAAGATCTTACAAAATGGATGAAACAGAAAAGGCAGGAGGCAGGTATTCAATCTGCTGGTGGTGCGGGTGGTATGGGTGGCCTCGGATCCTTACATTCAGATGTTCCAGAGGTAGAAACGAATGCTCCAACAACAGCATCACAACCAACTACCCCAGTAACTACACAACCTGCCTTCCCTAGCAAGGCAACAATCTCAGCAGTACCCGAAGGTTCAACATCAATCCCATCTTATTCTATGGGTGCTATTTCTATGATACCTGTACTAAAATCTATAGCAGATCTACAAGGACAACTGTTTGCCACTGCTGTTTCTGCTGAGCAAGCTAAGGCACCTCAGTTTGGATTCGTTAGTGATGTAGACATGGCAGGTATCTTTAGACACCAGATGAAAATTAATCGTCTAGAAAATAAATAACCCTTCCTAAATACTAAATAGGAAATTCACTTTCTGATTCCTTGAATTTGGAAAAAATTTTCCCGCCAAAAAATCGCTAAAAAACATGGCATCAAGTGTAAGATACGTTCAATCAGCAGACACAGGAGACTTAGGTAAGTATATTGGTGGGAAAATTAAAGCTGCACGGCAGATGGCAGCTGAGGAAAGAAAAGTCCAGAAAGAGCAGGGTAATGAAGGCAAAACAGGGCAAGGATATTTTTTCGGTAAGGCATTAGCAAGAGAATTTGGCGGCGATAAGATAGCAAGGACTAAAGGATTTTTCTCTAAGAATCCAGCAGAATCAGATGATCCAGCACTATCTAAGAAAGAAAGGTTCCAGAGATTAGTAAGAGGTGAGATTGAATCAATCCCCACCACTACACAGTTAGGTCTGGAGGGAATTCGTGGCGATGAAGTTATTGATGGAGGTAAACCATTAAAATCTTGGTTGACACCGTTACTAGAAACTATTGCTAACAACAATAGAAAAATTGCTGATGGTATTTCTGATCTAGGAGAAAAAACTAAACAGTCTGTAGATACAAAGGATAAAGGTAACAGTGTTCTTGATTATCTTAAGGGTGCTTTCAAAAAGTTTGCTGCTGTTGTTACTGGCGATGACTTCATTGAACAAGAATTAGAATTAGAGAAAGAAGAACTAGAAAGAAAGAGAGGTGAAGCAGAGGATGCCAAAGCTGCTGCTCAAGAACAGCAGATGGATTTGTTTGGTGACAACAGTGATATTAGAAATTTAAACTCTGCTTTTGGAGATGATGACAACAAAGGTGGTGGCAAAGGAGGATTAGGTGGACTAATTGGTAATCTTATTAGTGAGGGATTAGGAGAAGGACTAGAACAATTTATCAAGCGTAGAAAACCAAAGATAAAAACTCCCAATGTTAAACCCAGAGGACTGTTAGATAGACTGAATCCCTTTAGTAAAAACAAAGGAGCAAAACCAGATAGATATGCTGATGCTGTCAATACTTCTAGAAGAAATGCTTCGAATATTAGAAGTAAATCTAAATTTGGTAAAGCTATTAACTTTGTTAGATCTGTAACACCATTATCTGAAGGAAAAGCACCAGGATCTATTCAACCTGGACTATACAATAGACCTACGACGGGATCAATGTCTGGTCAAGCAGCGATCAATCTTGACAGGAACAATGACTTCTCTAAATTATTAAAGAGAGTAGGAGAAAAGGGGCAAGAAGGTAGTGTAGACAATGCTAAACAAGAAGCACAGAGTAGAGCAATCAAAGCTACTAGTCTGGCATCTGGTGCTCTAGCAGTGTCTAATTTGGTGGAAGTTTTAGGTCCTAATACACCACCAGAGTTTGCTCCTATTCTTAATCAGCAACTTAGTTTAATTGCTGATGGATTTGATCTGCCATTAACTACAGTTTCATCTATCACCGGACCTAGGATCAAACAAAAATCTACCGAAGGTGGAGAGAAATCCGGACCAAAAAGAAGTGCTCCTTTAGGAAGAACAAGAAGAAAACAACAAAAGAAAAAGAAAGAAGAAGGGTTTTTTGGTAAACTAAAACGCTTTTTTGGTTTTGGTGGTAACAACAACGGCGGTGGCAGAGGAGGACTTTCTCTACCAACTGGAAGCAGTGGTAAACCAATGAAATCTACTGGTGGTGCCAGGCCAACAGCGACGATATCTAGTCGATGGGGAAAGAGAAGGGATCCGTTTACTGGTCGTGAGAGAATGCATTATGGTATAGATATTTCTGGTGTTCCTAATTTTACACAGGGATCGAAACTACATGCTATTATGCCAGGCAAAGTGGTTCACGTGGGTGATGGTGGTAGAGATAACTACGGAAAATATGTAGTTATAGAGCACAAATCAAAACCAAAGTATACTTTGTACGGACATATGAGCAGAGTTATGGTCAATAAAGGAGATGTTATTGATAACAGATCTGGAAAAGCAACTGTCCTAGGAATGGTAGGTAGCACAGGTCGAAGCACGGGACCACATTTACACTTCAGTGCTGGTGAAAAGTTGGTAACATGGCAAAAAGGAGGTTTGGTTATAGATCCAAACTCTCAAGTAAATCCTATAGGGTTTATTGATAATTATGTAAGAGGAACTCCCCCTACTGGCAGAGGTTCTACCGTTAGCGTAACAGCTACGCCTGGAGCAGGTGGCTTAGGATCCAGACCAGATGCTCCTCAGTTACAGATGCCTGCTAATGATGTTGATGTTGCTGGTGATAACACAGCAGCACTACAAGCATACAAACGAATGTTAAATAAACAAAGCAAGGTAAAGCAACAACCCAAAGAAAATCTCCCCGAGAGTGGAGCTGGTTTCTTAATGTTGTTTGATCCTGAGTTTAATTATCACACCCCAGTTGGTTTCTAATTATGGCAGATAAAAGTAACAGCACTTTTATATTAAAAGAAGCATCTATCTACAGTCAGAAAACAGGAGAGAAACAATCTCTCATGGGTGGAGCACTCATTACCTTCGCTTATTTTGAAGATATCCAGAGACACTTTGTTCACGGGAGAGCAGAGATTGTTGATAGCGGAAAAAACATTTACGGAAACCTACCTATCCAAGGTGGAGAGAGGGTAGATATAAAGATTGTAGATGCTTTGGAGGCAGAGTTTAACTATAGTTTTTATGTGTACAAAATATCTTCTAGAAAATTCAATGATAACATGCAAGCATATACATTGAGTTTAATTTCCAAGGAAGGAATTTATAATGAAGGTGTTAGAGTAAGTAAATTATTAGAGGGACCTCCAGACCAAATCGTATCACAATTACTCACCGAATACTTGGGTGTCGATCCCAATCAGAAAAAAATACTTACACAACCATGTAGTGCTTTAGTTAAGTTCTTTCCTGATGGTAAGAAGTGTCATACTATTATCAGTCAACTTGCTCCTAAATCTATTCCACAACTGTCTCCTCCCAAAAGTACAGGTACTCTTCCCAAGAAAGGAGGTGAAGCTGAGGTAGCAAACGACACAGCCAAAACATCTATACCAAAGGACACGAAGAAAACTAAGGGATCTTCTGGATACTTTTTCTTTGAAAATTATGAAGGATTTAACTTTAAGTCTATTGATTATTATTTTTCCGATGGTTCTGATGAATTCGAGGGAGTCAAACCAGTAGACACATACACTGTAAGACCAGCAGGTGCTACCGAAGGTCCTGGAACTGGAGTCATTTCTAGAAATGTTATTGAAGAATATAGTTTTACTAATGAGATTGATATCTTAGGACAGTTAAGGGATGGGGTATACTCTACTTACTTAGTGTTCTATAACTATTCTACAGGGCAGTATGAAGAATACACCCATACTATGCACGATTCATTTAAATCACAGGCACACTTAGGTAGTCAGGAAGAATTGGGAACGTTCCAGCAAAAGTTATCCGAAAGACCATCCAGAATTATTTCTACTATCTTAGACCATGAGACATGGTACAATGAAAAGAAAACTGGTTCTAATGAAGAGTCTGATGGTGGTGACGGAGATAATTCTTTCCCGGATTATCAGAAGTTTTACATGGCACAGTCATTGGCGAGGTATAATAATATTGCTCACCAAAAATTAGTTATTGTAGTTCCCGGCAATCCTAATCTTAAAGTAGGTGATAAACTTAATATTATATTACCAAACATGGTATCAACAGAGGAAAGAAAATCTGAACCAGTTGACACAGAAAACAGTGGTCTCTATTTGATTTCAAAGATCGGACATAACTTTAACGTGCTAAATACTTCTACTAAAACCATAATTGAATTGATTAGAGATACTTCTGGCATGAAAGAATTTGGTAGCAAGGTAGGTTGATATGGATCCAGTATTATCTACACAATATCCTATACATCAAATTGGATCTGATGGATTGTCCTGGTGGGTGGGGCAGGTAGAGTCGTATGCTGATGGAGACTCTAAGGTAGATGCTAGTGATAAAGATCCAAAAAGGTCTGGTAGATACAGAGTAAGAATTATTGGTCGTCATCTAAAAGATTGTAATGTAACACCAACCAGTCAACTACCATGGGCATCATGTATGATGCCTGTTACACAACCATGGAGTGACGGACAAAAGACAGGTGGATCTATTGGATTGACAGTAGGTAGCTGGGTCATGGGCATCTACTTAGATAATGACCAGCAAAAACCATTGATCATTGGATCCATTGGACACACTGCTGGTGCTACTCTACTAAAAAATGTAGAGAAAGATCCTAATCCAGCTGGTACATGTAAATCGTTTACTACATTTTTAGATACCAGTGCTAACCCTAATACATCTGTTCCACTATCAAATGAAGAGAAAAGAAACAGTTTAGTAGCAGAAGGTGAACCTTCCGGGGACACCACTGGTAATCAGGCTGCTGGATCCCCTCCGGGTGCTACAGATAAACCCCCAGCAGCTTTGCTTGCTCTGTTGACTGGAAAGTCGGAAGCAAATCCAACTGGAACTAAATTCTGTGTAGAAGTTGCCAACCCTAAGTGTGGATCTGAGCAAGATCTTCCATCAGAATTTGAACGTATTTTAGGTGAGATGTTTAAAGTAGTTCAGCAATCTGATGGACAGATTGGAAACTACTTAGTTAGTAAAGCTAACGGAACTCTACAGTCTAATATTGCTATTGGTAGAAAATATATCAACAAGGCGATTAAGATTGTTACTACATTTATTGCTAAAATAAAAGGAGAAATTATAGCAGGGATCCGGGATGGTATTGAAAGTTTAATTAAATTTACTCTATATTATGACCCAAATAATAAACCAGATGAGAAAGCAAAAGAGGCTCAGGGTCAGGTAGGACCGGATGGTAAACCACTACCCAAAAAGCCAAAAAAACCACCAGTAAAAAGACTACAGGAGGTTCAGGATTGGATTAATGATACTCTATCAAAAATTGGATGTGAGATGGAAGATCTCACGGATAGAATTTCTAAGTTTATCACTGATACTATCTTTGGATTTCTTTTCGATGCTTACACCGCTGCCATTTGCTTGGTAGACACTTTGGTTGCTGGTGTTATTCAACAAATTGTAAATTTTATTGACACTACCTTAGCAACTATTTTAGGTCCAGTTAATGAAATCCTTGGTATAGCAGCGGGACCACTCAACCTAATTGGTGGACTGATTGCAAAAGTTCTAGATATTCTAGGTATTTCATGTGATGGTCTTCCTGCTAAGTGTGCTAAAACTAAGAAAGTTTGTGTTGACTGTGGTAAAGAAGATAAGACTATCGATGATTGGATTGATGACTTACTAGATAATATTGAAGGAGATGGTGATTTAGATTTCAATACATATGTTTGTAAAGAAGCAATTACAGATCCTCCTCCATTAAATACTGCTATCACTTTCTATGGAGGTATTCCCGTAGCAGTTCAAACTCAAAATCAAGATGGAACTCCTGGCGAAGTTGTAGCATCTACTCAACTCATTCAATATACTTCTGAAAATATTGTAGTAACCGAAGGTGAAGAAGCAATCTTCAACATCGTAAGGTCTGGTGATGTTAGTAAGTCTAGTAGTATTAAAGTTAAAGTCACACCCAAGACAGCAGATTTAGATGTAGACTTTGCTAAGAAGTTTGATGGAAGTATACTTGGTTTTGCTCCATATGAAACCAATAAGACTATTAAGTTCTTGACTTTCAAAGATAAAGAGTACACTGAACCAACAGAGAATTTCTTTATTAGAATCGAGCCTGATACTACACCCGATGGATACAAAGTTAATTTCCCTACGGGCAAAGACTTCGAGTGTTTAATTAAAAACACCGTCAACATTCCTGTTTACGAGGCTATTTTACCTGATCCAGATGATGATACTCCACTGCCATTCATCCCATCAGCAAATGAGATCCCCGTAACTATTGTTTTACCAGATCAAGGCACTGGATTTACTACCTTCGCTCCTAAATTTAGTGTTATTGCCGAGAGAACTTTCTACTTCGAAGGAGAGACAGCAGTCTTTAATCTCAAGGGGGTCAATACATCAGAAGATGTGGAGTATAGTTACTTGATTTCTGGTGTAAATGAAGATGATATTGTAGGAGGACAACTCAGTGGTATCTTTACGGTAAATCTTAACGGTGAAGCGACGATCTCTATTCCTCTTGCTGAAAATAATGACAACATTAGGATTGATCCACCAGGAACTGTTCCTGTCCTAGATGAAAACGGTGATGCTGTTTTAGACGAAGAAGGTAACGTTGTACTAAATGAAGAAGAAATTATTACCGAGTTAGATGATCTAGATGAATACCTTACACTCACTGTTCTCACAACAAATGACAGTGGATTTACTTTAATTAAGGGAGAGATAAATGAAGATCCATACTACAATATTCTTACTGATCAAACGGTATACAATGAAGGTGATACTGTCAATGTGACTATCACTACTGTAAATGTACCAGAAGGCACTGAAGGATCTTATACAATCTCTGGTGATGTAGAAGCAAATGATTTCGACACGAAGAAACTAACTGGTGAGTTTACTATTGATTCTACAGGCAAGGCAACTTTCCCTCTCGGTATTGTTATAGATGATGATAGTGAGGGTACACAGCTAGTTACCATCTCAATCGACAATGAAGATGCTTCGGTAGTATTCTATATTAATCAAGATAGTCTAGCATCAGAACCAGAAGTAGATCCCCCATCTTACTCAGTTTCTACAGATAAATTAGAATATGTTGAAGGAGAGGTGATTGAGTATACTATATCCACTGCCAATGTTCCTGACGGAACTGTTTTCCAGTGGGCATTACTAGGAGTTGAGGTTACACCTAGTGATTTTGTTGGTAATAAAGTAACCGGAACATTTGTTGTTAATAATGGTGAGGCAAAGGTATATGTTGGCATCGCTGATGATGGCGTGACTGAAACTGCAGAGACAGTTAACTTTGTTATCTCCGGAACAGATGCTTTTGCCAGCATTATTATTCTCGGTCAGGATGAAATACCAACAGAACAAGATCCTGATCTTACTCCCATCAGTGTTGTTGATCCATGTCTAGACAAACCTGTAGCAGGTGATCCAATTACAGATGAGACTGGATCTATCATCAGCATACCTATTATTGATAGCGGTTGTCCATATCTAGAACCCCCTATTGCTATCGTGACAGGAGATGGATTTGGAGCCGCCGCTATTCCATTATTAGATGATACAGGTAGAGTGACGGAACTTAGAATTACTAGAGCAGGAACAGGATATACACCAAATACTTCTGCTAATGCAAATGTTATCTGTGTTGTTGATTCTTTCACACTACTAAACCCAGGCAAAGGATACACTTCTGCTCCTACAGTTATTGTAGATGGTAAGGAAGGTATTGCCGAGGCAGAAATTGATTCCAGGGGATATGTAACTAGCGTAAAGATTCTTGACAGATCTATTGAGTTCACTTCATTACCTAAAGTTAAGATTCAAGGCGGTGGTGGAACTGGTGCTAAATTCTTACCATCTATTGTCTGCCTAGATACTTTGGACGAACTCGCTGCTAGCGGGTACGCCAAGATTGGAACCGGAAAATATATTGACTGCCCATGACAACTCCAACAAACACCCCTGCTTCTCCTAATG
>Ga0181585_10004140_pt1 | contig 12667 bp, 10 predicted proteins | sample 071ome_29_FD_132469 | JGI IMG/M metagenome (GOLD analysis project Ga0181585, IMG submission 132469) | Coastal salt marsh microbial communities from the Groves Creek Marsh, Skidaway Island, Georgia - 071407BT metaG (megahit assembly) | ecosystem: Environmental > Aquatic > Marine > Intertidal... | reverse complement strand
TCTTCGGCCCTTCGGGAATAGGCAAGACGCATCTGGCAATTGCCTTGGTAAGAGAAGCAGTGGAAGCTGGATACACTGCCTGCTTTGAGAGAGCTACAAACCTCATGCAGATTCTCAAGACATGTCAGATTCAACGCAAGGCGCAATTCCGTATAAACAGGATCCGAAAGGCGGATCTGGTCATAATTGACGAAGTGGGATACACCCCGATAGAGAGAAAGGAGGCCAATCTATTTTTCAACCTGGTGAGTGAGCTTTATGAACGCTCATCTATCATCATTACATCAAACAAGGTCTTTAGCCTGTGGGCGGAAATGATGGGTGATGAAATCATGACAACTGCGATGCTGGACAGACTCCTGCATCACGCAAAGGTATTCAATATGAACGGAGATTCATACAGACTAACTGGAAAGGAGGAGTGATCATCTCTTTTTTTTGCCCAAAAATAGGGAAAATTATTTACCAAGTTGAGTGGGAATTTTGGTTGCCGTTTGCAAAGGTCTTATCCAGAGGCATGGTGACCCTACCACCTTCCCCAAGACGCTCGAAAATACTACGGACTTGTTCTTCATTCTCTAAGGTTAAGGAAAGGGAAAAACCCTTAAATTCGGTAACTCCACCCAAAAGGTGGCTGTCAGAAATCATGAGTGTGTGATCTCCGATTTTGAAGGAGGCGTGCATGACACGATTCTCATGCTCTGTTCCCTCGATACCATCAGGCATACCTTCAGGACTATCCTTAAAACGCATAAGCATCTCGGCCTGCGTATCGAACACTTTCAAATAGAACTACAGAGCCTCCTGGGCATTTCCATGAAAAAATAAATATGGCTCAAGCAATGGTGTTTTCATCTTCGATACTCCCTTGATAATTCTGGTGATCCCAGCCCGTTGAGATCACTTCAAACATGAGCCGGTTCTATACCTTTTTCACACCAACAATGAATGCCAGGCCATCAATGCTAACTTCCTTTTGCACATCAGAATCTGAAACGTCATTCAGGTTAAGCTCTTTCGCAAGCACCTCACCAGCAATCATTTCACTGTGCTTTTGAGCCGCATCCTGAATCAGTTTCTCCTGGCTTTGCACAAAACCTACGATTCTATCGCTCAACTCATACTGAGCCTCTTTACGCAGGGTTTGCATATGGCGAATAATCTCTCTCGCATGACCTTCAAGAATCAACTCATCACTCATATGAAGATCAAGTGATACCAGGACTCCGTCTTCACTGGCACAATCAAAACCTTCCTGAGCCTTGTACTGCAAGTCGAAATCATCCAGACCCAATTCGTATTGGCTGGCAATCTTGCAACCGGAATCTTTCAGTTCAAAATCCCCTGCTCTGGCAGCTTTGGCAACGGATTGCATATCCTTTCCAAATTTGGGACCTAGCTTTTTGAAGTTTAATTTGAGTTCAGGATGCCCCAATTCGCTTCCATCAGCCACAAACTCCACTTCCTTGATATTCAATTCATCGAGAATCACGTCTTTGTATTCCTCAAGAAGATCATCTGGAAAGTCACCGGAAACCCGAATCACTTGCAGAGGTTTTCTAACTTTCATCTTGTTTCTGGCCCGTAAACTGTGTCCCAGAGACACAATGGTTCTCACGGCGTCCATTCGTTTGGATAGATCCTCATCAATCCAGTCCTCCTTGACCTCTTCCCACAACTCGAGATGAACCGATTCTTTTTCTGTGAGCCCATGATGAATAGCTTCTGTCACAAAAGGCATGATTGGAGCCAGAATCTTGGTCAGCCCAACCAAAACACGATAGAGTGTCTCATAAGCGCTGATCTTGTCTTCTTCGAGCCCTTCTGCCCAGAATCTTCGCCGACTTCTACGAACATACCAGTTGGTCAAAATGGGCAAAAACCTTTGAATATAGCGAGCAGCTTCTGCGAGTTCATAACGATCAAGCTCTACAGTCACATTTTTGAGTAACTGCTGATACTCGCTAAGAATGTATCGATCAAGCAAATTGGACGGGGTAAAGTCAGAGTCCAGTTCGGGCTTATATCCATCAAGGTTCGCATAGGAAACAAAGAAGCTGTAAACATTCCACAGGGGCAGTATTACCGCCTTGACCACTTCCTTGAACTCACTGTCCATAACCCGCACTTCCATTCCCTTGACAACAGGACTGGTGACGAGAAAATAACGCATGGCATCGGCCCCATAGGTGTTGAACACATCCATAGGGGGAGTGTAGTTTTTATGTCGCTTGGAGAGCTTCTTTCCATCCTCGGCCAGGATTAAGCCTGTGCAGATTACATTACGAAAGGCTGGCCGATCAAACAAGGCGGTCCCAATCACGTGTAGATAGTAGAACCAGCATCGAGTCTGGTCTACGGCTTCACAGATGAAGTCGGCAGGAAAATTAGCCTCAAAGACTTCCTGATTCTCGAAGGGATAGTGTTGCTGTCCATAGGGCATGGAACCGGATTCAAACCAGCAATCGAGTACTTCAGGAATTCTGGTGTAGGTTTTCCCGTCTTTCTCGAAGGAAATCTCATCTACAAAGTGTTTGTGAATATCGTCAATCTTTTGACCTGAAAGCTCTTCAAGTTGTTTGACGGAACCCACGCATATCATGTCACCATCTTCACTCTTCCAGATGGGTAGAGGTGTACCCCAGAAGCGATTTCTGGAGATTGCCCAGTCGCGAGCGTTTTCCAGCCACTTTCCAAAGCGTCCTTCCTTAATATGCCCCGGAACCCAATGGATTTCCTCTGCATTTTTCAGGAGCTTTTCCTTAATCTTCTCGATACTCACAAACCAGGAACTGATGGCCTTATACATGAGTGGCGTATCAGTTCTCCAGCAAAAGGGATAAGAGTGATTCAAGGTCTCGTGTTTAAACATGAGGGAGCGCTCTTTAAGATTCTTAATAATCGGTTTGTCTGCTTCCTTGAAGTTCAAACCCCCGATTAAGTCCATTCCTTGCGCAAAGGAGCCATCAGACATTGTGGGATCAAAGACTGCAATCCCATAGCCCTGGCAAACCCTCAAGTCATCCTCACCAAAGGCAGGAGCCTGATGAACAAGGCCCGTACCCGAATCATCGGTCACATATTCATCCACCAGGATCTTGTAACAGAGAGATACATCGATCTTCTCTTCTGCATAATCAAAAAGTCTTTCATACTTCAGGCCTTCAAGATCCTTACCTTTGTAACTGGCAAGTCGCTCGATCTCCTCTTCCTCAAAGTAGGCTCCCACTCTGGAGTCAACCAGAAGATAGACCTCCGAACTCTCCTTGTGCTTCACTTCCACATAATCAAAATCGGGATGCACACACACAGCCAGATTGGATGGTAGCGTCCATGGTGTGGTGGTCCAGACCAACAGGGATTTGCCTTCATGCTCCCCTTTTAGACGAAATTTGACAGTAACTGAAGGATCCTGGCAGTCCATGTAGTTAAGACTTGCTTCCGAATTGGACAGTGGCGTGGTCAAACGCCAGGAATAAGGCAGTACTTTTCTACCTTCGTAGATCAAGCCCTCATCCCACATCTTTGCAAAGGCATTCCAAACAGACTCCATGAAGGATAAATCCATTGTCTTGTAATCATTTTCAAAGTCAATCCAGCGCCCCATACGCTCGGTAACAGTTTGCCATTCTTTAGTGTATCTGAGTACGGTAGAACGACACTCTTCATTGTATTTATCCACTCCGAAGTCGAGTATATCCGGTCGCCCTTTCAACTCCAGGGTGTTTTCGATTTCCAGTTCGATGGGAAGTCCGTGACAATCCCAGCCAAAACGCCTTTCTACCCGATATCCTCGCATAGTTTTGTATCGAGGAATCAAATCCTTCACAGTTCCCTGAAGAAGATGGCCATAGTGTGGTAAACCCGTCGCGAAGGGAGGCCCGTCATAGAAAACAAATTGTTTCTTGGGGTCACGTTCTTCAACACTACGCCGAAACAGATTGTGCTCTTCCCAATATTTTTGGGTCTGCTCTTCAATAGCAGGAAAACTTGGAGAGCTTTCCACAGGTGCAAAGGCTTTTTTCTCAGACATAAGATATTCCTTCAGTTCAAATACAGGCGCTGATTTTAACGGGACGGCACTTGGTTGACAAGGACTTGGGAATTGCATGCTGAGAAACTCATCCAAAATGCCGTCGCGCTCAGTGAGTCTGGTGTCAAAAGCAACTGCTAGTCAGAGTATAGCCTAAAGAAGAAAAACTACCCGATTGTTCATTGATAGCATCGAGTAGTTTTCTGGTTAACAGTAAATTCATCAAACCGGGCATTATCAAATCTCTGAACCATGGAAACCAGATCTTTTGTACTCCGTATAATCGAAAACATCAAGCCCGGAAAACAGAGTTTTGTACTCCAGCAAACTTGCACAATCGAGAAATTATGACTAGCTTATCTCATAAGTTAGTCAGGAGTTGAGAGATGAAGAAATCTATTTCTTATCAAGATCATTGTGACAATATCGAAACAGAGCAAATGTAAGGCTTTTTTCAAGGGTGGAGCTCTCCTCATAGTCCTCAAAAACATCTCGAAATACTCAAGGGGTCCAGCTGGTTTTGGCTGGCTGTTGATACACAGAGTTCACGAGTGGTTGGCTTTGTAACGGCAATCTCAGATGGTATCCAGTCCGCGTTCATTCCCATGCTGGAAGTTCTACCCGAGTACAAGAATGAGGGTATCGGCACAGAGCTTATGAAGAGAATTCCCAAGAGCTGCGAGCATACTCAGGCGATTGACCTGATGTGTGATCCCGAGTTACAAAGCTATTACAAGCGTTTTGACATGATCCCTTCTACGGGCATGATTATCAGAAGCTATTTGAAGTAGGGAGCTGCCATTCAATAGAAAGTACCACTATATAAGTTGCAAAATGGCAGAAAGACTTGAATTTAGTAAAGGGCACTATCAAATCTTGATGACAGCAGTAAGGCCTGACCGTAAGAACTTAATTGCAGAGAGGACGTAACGAGTATTCCAAACTATGGAAATGTTTAGAACATCATAGACAGCCCAGCACCAACAACCCAGTCGCGAGAGTCGTCAGTCAATCCTATATCGATGTTGTAAAACCACTTTCGATGTTTGTTCACCTGGTAGGTTTGACCAAAACTGAATTGGACTTCTTCCATCTTGGTATTGTTGTCTTTTCCAATTTTTGCAGTTGGATTTCCAACTGTTGGGGCAACAACCTCAAGGTTATCGTTGGCTTGACCAAAGATACCATTCAAACCGTAGTTCTGAGTAACCTTCTTGTTTTTCTTCTTGGAGAAGATCCAGCTGAGTGTTGCCCGGTCCCCCTGCTCAGTACGAACAATCTGACCTGTACTTTCCTGGACTTCGATTTCTCCTCGTTCCTGGAGCTTCAAAGAAACGGTTTCCTTAAGCTTTTTGTTTCGCTGCTTCACAAAAGCAAACGAGGCGTTTCCCTCGATTCTTGATGGATTTGCAGATTCAACATTTCCAGGTCTCAAGTTTACTGTTCGACGTGTGTAGTTTGCACCCACTGTCCATGTGAAACTTAATTTCTTGTTACGCTGCCTGGTTCTCTTGTAGTTAAAAAGAAGATTATCCCCGGGATGCTTGTAAGAAATTGTGTCAGCCAGGGAGGAATAGGAGCCATTCAGATTGTACCCGAAAGTGTAGGCATCCGAGTCCTTCTTGCCAACCTTGTCGGTGAGAGTCACATCAAATCCGAGGTTCAGACCTTTTCCGTAAGTAGGATTACTAAATCCTTGCCCTGTTTCCCCCATTGCAGAAGTCACCCGGTTTTCCGAAGCTGTTAACTGTTCCTCACCGTTTGGAAGGTTTATCTTGAACTTCCACTTGACTCCAGTACGTCCAATCTTGGGCTTTCTCGTCGTCATTTCATGGACAATAGAAATATCCTTCTCACCTTCCACCTCATCTTTGGTAGTGACACCATTTAGAGTGGTTTCGAGGCTTGCGCTGGCATAGGGAATTTTAACAGTTGTCTTGTTTTTCTTGTTGAGTTGAAACTTCCAATTATTTTCGAAGGAGAATCGGCCAATCTTCTTGTTGGCACCGCCTTGAGCACCAGAAATGAATTCTTTGGTTTCGTAGCTGACTTTGAAATCCCGAGAGCTCTTGCCTTTTTCAAGTGCAAAGAGAGACGAGCTCAATCCACAAAATAAAAGTGCTGCGGCAAAAGGCTTCAAAAGTTTCCTCCACATTGAACGCGTCTACATCCTTGCAGAGTTAGACAACGTATCTTCTCGTAGGGAGCCTCTCCAAAGCATTGATGCGGCTGATAACACCCCCTTGCGGCTCGATTATAACAGCTTTTTTCGAGGACAGTTAGAGAATTATTTCTGCTCCCTTTCAGCTGCTTATCGACGGAAGTAACTTGGGTTTTGACAGCCGATCAAGGCGAAAGCTCTCGGGAAACTCACCGTCTTTACGAGTTGCACTCAAAAATTGATGTTTTTCACCTCGAAACAGGCAATGGGCAGTCACTTCAAGCTGCACCTTCTCACCCGGTTCCTCTTCATATTCAAATTGAAGTGGTGCTGCCTTGGCAATACTCTTCTTTAAACTCATTAAATTCAATGGAAGCTGAACTGCAAACAATTCCTTGGATTGATCAAATGTTCTCCTGGAAGCATATTCCTCAAGATCTTGTACACTGTGTCCATCTGACAACAGCCTCAAAAAAAGATTCATTACATGATAGGAATCAACCAGGGCTCGGTGGAATCCGTCGGCACGAAACCCAAAGTGATGCACCAAAGTCTCCATTTTATGATTCATGATGTTCCTTACAAATCTTCGAGAGAGAGTCAGGCTATCCCAAATTTCATTTGCAGGGAGCGGCAACTTGTTGAGCTGGTATTCAGAACCGATAAAAAGACAGTCAAATTCAGAATTATGAGCAATCAGAATTGAGTCATCATCAAGAAACTCAGTAAATTTCTCCAGGATTTGACCACTATCCGGTTTTCCGCGAACATCCTCATCATAAATCTTGTTCACCTTACTGGCACCTTCAGGAATTGGTATACCGGGATCCATAAGCTCGTCAAATTCGCCGAGGACTTCTCCGTCCAGGGTAAATTTAACTGCTGAGAGCTCTACCATTCTGTTTTTCACGGGTTCGAAGCCAGTGGACTCAATATCAAATGCGACAAAAGTCTTCATAGTTGATACCTCAGTAATTCAAAGCCTGAGTCTTAGACACAAGAAACTATTCTTCCTCTTCGGCGGAGGAGGAGGAGCCTACTTCAGACAGTTCGACCTTCAGAAATTCACAGATTTTAGCCCGGACCTTCTTGATGTCCAAAGGCTTGACCAGAAAACCAGCAATTCCGATCTTGGCACATTGAATGACGTTGTCCTTGTTCGGGTACGCAGTAAGCATGACCACAGGCATCTCGGGATAGTCCCGCTTCAAATTTCTCAATGTGGCAATCCCATCTTGTCCCGGCATGGATATATCGCAAATAACGAGGTCAATTGCACCGTTTTTAAGCTCAAGAAGCTCTTCCGCTTCCCAGCCGCTTGCAGCCTCTTCAACCTGGAACCCGACTTTTTCCAATCCACGGCGAAGCATGGTACGGATGAAATTTGCGTCGTCTACAACTAAAATACTAGGCATGTGCTTTGAAAATTCGATTGGTTGATACCATTTGACCGGCGGGTCTTATCTTACAATGCTGGAGTTCCGAAAACAAAAGAAAGTAGTTCAAATCATGCAAAAACTGTTTTCCTGGATTTTCATCACATTCGTCACTCTTTCCAGCAGCTACGCCAATCTGGATATCAACAAACTGGACCCGGAAACAGTGGCGACTCTCAATCATCCGAACTTCCTGCTTTTCAGAAGAGGTGAAAATCAAAAGATCATGAAACAGGATGCCACCAGTCTGGGCCTGACAAAACAAGCTTTTGGATCTGCAAAACTCAATCCTATTCGTCAGTTTCAAACCCTTTCTCTTCTTCAAAGACAAACGACGCGTTCCTTGTTACGCTCGTACCTGCGTTACCTCTACACGAATCAGTATATTGTTACCGAACCATCAAAGTACCCAGAGGTTGAAGTCATCAGAAAGGTCTTCCCTGTATTAATATTCGATGACGGGAGTGAAAACTACTATCTGCTGATTCGCGTCACTGACGAGATATTCGACCTGGTTCTGCTACAGAAGTCATCCCTGGACGATTCCTACTCAGGTAAAAAAATCGAAAATTACTCCCTCGTTGACTACTTGCAAACTGCACGCATTTCAGGCAACTCCGAACTTCGAATAGCAATTCATGAAGAAGGCACTTTTAGTATCCCTCGTCTCACAAATCTTGAGATTCCCATTCGACCTATTAACATGGTCGAAGCCCTCCAAAGAAAAAAAGAAGAAATGGAGAAAGCCTATAAGAAGGCTGGTATCGAAGCGACTCTTGACAAGGTTTTGTCTTCCAAGGAAAGAGCTAATCAGCTTCTTGAACCCTTCATGCGAGACTTCCTGACATCCCGTAAAGAAGAGCAAAGAAAGCTTCAATTAAAAAAAGATCTGGTAGTCATGCGTCTTCCCTACCTTCGTGACAAGGCACAAAAACTCGAAACCGAAGATGAAATTACGCTACTCGTTCAAAACGAAATCATCCGTAAAATATTTGATCCGGACCCTAACCCTCAAAACTGCCCTGGCAGTATGGATGATCAGGGTTTTTGCTATGCTTCCGGTGTCTGGGGGGACAGAACCTGGGCTCTTTATCGAAAGCTGTATCGAATCACAAACTTCGGACAAGCCCTCTTTCCCTACAGCACAGATCCATTGACTCTCAAATAAGCGCAGGATAAGACTCTTCCTGGTCTCCCCGCTAAAAGTGACTCATTGGAGCTCAACTCACGCTCAATGCTTTGAATTGAACTTTCCTGAATTTCAAGCACATTGCTTCAGCCCCTCTGGATTTCCCTTAAGAGTTCTCATCTCAAGCTTAATCCATATTGTCTTGACGCACTGAAACCAATAGTCTCCATCAGGCTCACTACTACAGATTTATTCGAGATTTAATCTTTTTGTAAGACTTTTGTAAATTGACTCAATGCTGCAGTCTCACTGCATTCAACTCTGGATCAAATCAGACGAAAACCCTCTCAATCACTACCTGCCGGGGGAGTTTTCATCATGAGTATTCGATCTTACCTTTCCATCATTATCAGTCTGACTCTAGTAAGTATCAGCTATAGCGAAGATTTCTTCGCCATGGCCCAGGATCGCTCCAAGTTGCGCAAAAAGCCGGTTTTATACATCATCAAGGCCGACTGGTCAGGAACCTACAAGAAAATGCTTGATGAGGTTCTGACCCATCCACTGGTTTATGAATACATGGCCCATTTTGATCTTGTGGAATTGGATGGCGATAATCCAGAGGTTAAAAAGAGTCTACCTGCAGCCTTCCAAGCGCGAACTTATCCTGCAATCGCTATTTACTCTCCTTTAAGATTGCTGGGAACAAAAGTTGGATACATCAATGGACGTGAGTTATTTGATTTTTTGCACTATTCCTATCGTAGATTTCGTTATGACTACTATCAGGTGAATCAGGAGTGGCTACCCAATCCGATGATTGCACCCTGGGATGAAGAGTCAAGATCTCGAGATCAACTTTCCATGCAAAATGGCTATCTACTACGAACAGGGCGTGTGATTACCGGTACTCCCATGAGATTGCACAAAGGATTCGTTGTTTTTTCCGAGTCCGGATTAGAGCACAAAATCCAGGCTGCACTCTTCACCCCGAAAGCAAGATCGCTGGCAGTTAAAAAAGCTCTCGAAACCATGGAGTTGAAGTCGTCTTTGATTCCAGGTCCTGAGACTGAAGGATTCCTGCCCCTATCCGGTCTCAGTGAAATCAATGCCAGAAAAGCCAGTCTAAAGAAACCCTTCCTGGTACTACTTGACCCCAAAGATGAGTTTAGCTTGGCAATCAGTCTACATTCCAGCAATAACCTGAAAGACAAGAACTCTCTGACCTATATCAAAAAGTTTCGCATAGGATCCAATATTGATGAAGTCGGCTTGGACAAAATAGCCAATTTCTACAAGGTTGAACTGCCCGCTCTGCTGATTCTTAACCCGGGTCTACCGGTACAGAAGATCTCGAAGCTTAAGTCGGTGACTGAATTCTTTACTCCCTGGCAAGGGTTCGTAGATCAAAAGTTGAGCAAGAAAGAATAAACCAGAACTCAATTGGAACGCCTCTATTGTCAACAGTACTTTCAGGCACATCCAGATAGACACAGGCATCATTTTCAAAGCTATGAGTCTGATTGGATAAAGTATTAAGGGAAAGTCCTTCATCAGCCTCTGCTGATACCCAGGCTGGTACAAGCAGTGACTTCAGGCGAAGGCTATGCAGTTTTTCGTCTTCATAGAAAACGTCCAGGCGGCTGGAGCTCTTTCGGACGGTATCTCTTGGTAAGGATTTTCCATTAAAAACTGAATAGCTCTCTACCGAGTCTTGCAGCCAGAGAAGCTCTCTGGCATGAGTTCTGATTGGCTTGTATTCCAAAGCGTTTAGAAAACGTTGACGAAGCAAAGGGAATTTTTGCTGTCTCTCCAGTTCCTTTAGCAGTGACAAGAATCTCTCAGGAAACTTATGAGTGGCTTCAAGAGTTGGGCAGAGAAATACCAGAAGAAGGAAAAGTAATTGGATCCTCATCAGCAGTGAGTTGTCGCCAATCCCCCGAGGGCAGTTTCCTTGTATTTTGGATTCATCTCGCGGCCCGTCTCCAGCATGGTGTCTACACATTTATCAAAGGAAATCAAGTGATTTCCCTCACCCATCAAAGCCAGATTGGCACCGTTAATCGCTGTTCCCGCTGCAATCGCATTGCGCTCAATACAGGGAACCTGAACAAGCCCCATAATCGGATCACAAGTTAAACCAAGATGATGCTCCAAAGCTGCCTCTGCCGACTCCTCTATCTGTGCATTACTTGCTCCACACAGTGCTGCTGCAGCTGCCGAAGCCATTGCACAGGCCACCCCCACTTCCCCCTGACAGCCAACCTCGGCGCCACTGATACTTGCCCGATCAACGACGATATTTCCAATCAAGCCCGCCAAAGCGAGTCCATCCAGAATTTCTTCCTCATCCATCTCAAGCTCACGATGCATCATGGTCAAAACGCCAGGAACCACACCACAGGCACCACAAGTGGGAGCGGTCACCAATCTGCCACCACAAGCATTTTGCTCACTCACTGCAAGAGCATAGATGCCCGCTTTCCCAAATGTTTGGACCGCCTGACCGAGGGGAGTAGTTCTCTTTTTATTGCGCTGGAAAGCGCGTTTGGCACGACGACGGACATTCAGTTTCCCGGGAAGAAGCCCTTCCTGGGACAATCCGGCATCTACAGTTTTACCCATCACTTGCCACAAAACCCTGAGCTTCTCCCGAATCTCTTCACGACTCAAGGAAGTCAGTAACTCTTCCTGACGAAAGTTCCATTCTACAAGTGATAAACCAAGCTGATCACACTGGTGCAAAATCTCTACCAGACTCAGTTTTTGCTCATCGACTTCTTCAAGAGCCTCTTGCAGATTCTCAAGCTCCACTATCACTCCACCGCCAATGCTGCAATAGCTTTGATCGAGAAGAACCCCACCATGCTCGTCAAAAGCTCGAAACCTTGCCGTATTAGGATGAGTCAATTGGGTTGTACTTCGATCAAATTCAATCAGTTCCAGCCCCTGTGGAGTTTCAATACGATGTTCACCAAGAAAGAAGCCACCCTGCAAAATCAAGTGGCTTGTAGCATTTTGAATTTCTTCTACGGGAGTATCAATTGCATCCATTCCCTGTAGTCCGGCGAGAATGGCATTGGGAGTCAAATGCCCTTCTCCTGTGCTGGCTAAAGAACCATAAAGAATCACACGCAATGACGTTGGCTTCATATCCTTTTGAAGTAACTCTTCTCGAAACTCACGGGCCATCTGCATGGGGCCCATGGTATGGGAACTGCTCGGTCCAATTCCGATTTTTAATAAATCAAAGATACTGCGTTTGATGTATAAGTCCATACAGCAATTATGCTCTAGTAAGGATTGGCTAGCAAGTAGATGAAGGATTTATGTGCTTCAGGCTAATCTATGGAGGTAATTTGTTGACGGATCCTGAGCTGATAGTGATTGGAAGAGATCACTACTCGAAATTACTCTTCAGCTGGTCCGAGAAGTTCTTCGAGCTCTTTCTTCACCTTACCAAACTCACCATTTTTTCCCCGAAAAGTATTGGCAAGTCCGATAATTACACGTAGCAAAATTTTGGAGAGTTCCATTGGGCCCGAGTTCTGCAGTCGTCGGTATTCAAGTGTATTGATCCAGAAAACTCGAACCAGCGTTTTCGCTCTGAGTGAAGTTTCTCTCTCTTCGACATCTCCAAAGAGTGATTCTTCGCCGTCAAAATCGCCAGCCTTGAGAACATCCACGACTTTTTCTGCTCCACCTTCTTGCTTCTGGAGAACTTCAACTTCCCCGTCAAGGATGTAAAACAAACCTGCGCTTTGACTTCCCTGTGCAAAAATCTCTGTTCCAGATTGAAACTTTTTGTGTTTGGCAAATTGAAGGCACTTTTTTAAACCTACATCATCAAGGTCTTGGAAGAGATCAAACTTTCTTAGATCTTCGACTAGCATCACGCCACCCTGGTC
>Ga0181585_10004113_pt1 | contig 12707 bp, 7 predicted proteins | sample 071ome_29_FD_132469 | JGI IMG/M metagenome (GOLD analysis project Ga0181585, IMG submission 132469) | Coastal salt marsh microbial communities from the Groves Creek Marsh, Skidaway Island, Georgia - 071407BT metaG (megahit assembly) | ecosystem: Environmental > Aquatic > Marine > Intertidal zone... | reverse complement strand
TTTACCGACAGGTGTTGAGGTGGATTTAGACCTTGATTTGGGGGACTTTACTCGTAGTGCCTCACAAGACGTACCTCTCGTAGATCACTCATGGCTCGCTTCAATCCCACAAGAGGACTTAGAGGGCATGAGGACGCACGATGAGGTCTTAGAGCATTTCGCAGAGGGGCGTTTTGAGCACCCTCAAGCGAATCAGTTAAAGGCTTTAGAGGACTCTTGGGCGCGGGGCTCTACGACAGGCTTAGACATCATCCCCAACAATCAGAGAAAGCATCAGAAATACACTAATCCTTACCATAAGAATCAGTCTCAGTTGCCGGGTGATGACTATCGCATGAGAGTGGAGCTCGGTCAGAGAAAAGTGGCTTACGGTTTGAATATAGATAGTGTCATTTCAGAGCTTTCTGAGGGCTTGGGTGAGGGGCAGCTTGAGAAGCTTTCCTCAGAGCTGACTTCTGAATATGGCTTGAGCGGTCGAGTTTACATCAAGGAAAGCCACTTCCCTGGACTCTTTAATGGGAGATGGGATGAGGTCATTTCTAAGAAGTGCGCTTCTGCGATGTATATCATTTCAGAGAAGGAAGATTGTGCTTTTGACCGATTCTTAGGGAAAGAGGTCGTCTCCTCTGTAAGCAATATAAATTGGAAGAAGGCATATCAGACCCTCATGCCTAAGCTAGAGGCTTATGGTGTTACGAAGGTGTCGGGCTCTAACTATGTCTCGATGTTAAAGCAGGCTTTTGTAGACCTCATGGACGGGCGAGTGAATGAGGCGAATAAGAGCTCGACTTGGTATCACATACAGCCCAACCAATCTGATTTCATTTCATTAGATCATGCTAGATCAGAGCTAGAAAAGACGAGCTCGGAAGACATCTTTGTTGCGTCTGTGGAGGAGGTAGAGGAGACGAAGATTTCTTCTAAGCTTGCTCGTATTGCATCTCAGCTCATTTCTCAGGGCTTTTTAGAGTCAGAGCAAGTAGAAGCGATTGTTTCTTGTGATAAGACGGCTTCTGAAAAGATCAACCGTCTCTATGAGCTCGCGAGTCAGCCCGTTGCGCCTTCCTCTTATGAGGGTCAAGGTAGAGTTGCTTCTTACCACAATATGCACAAAGCTCGTGTAGACGCAGAGGCTTATGTTCCAGAGAAGGGGAGCAGAGAGCTTGCGCGTAGAAATAAGGTCGCTCAACAGAAGGTTGCGGAGCTTATTTCAGCGAACCTTGTGACACTTGAGGAAGTTCAAAAAGTAGCGAAGGGGGCGACTCCTGAGCTAAAGGTGAAGTCAGTCATTGACTACATTCAGACTAAGACGGAAAAGGTATCGAGCTATCAAGGTGTAGCAGACAACTTTGAGGCGCGTCTGAGCACCGAGCAGCTAACTAAGATTCAGAGTTCTTTCTTCGACAAGCAAGCTTCTTCTTCGCGAGAGGCGTATGAGAAAGAGGTCATGTCTCAGATTGATGGCTTAATCAAGTCGGGAGTTCTTTCCATGAGTCAATTTGAGGGGGTGATGTCAAAACACGCCTCTCTTGACGCTCGTCTCCACGCGATTTATCAGCTCGTCAGCAAGCCTGTACAAGTAAAGAAAGCTTCAGGTCAGACGGGTCACTACGGGGCTCAGTTCTCTAAGAAAGCTGAAATTACCTATACCGCTTCAGATTGGTCTAAGGCTCAGTCAAAGGTTTCTAAGCTTGTCGAGACAGGTCTTTTGAGCCAAGAGCAAGTAGACGCTATTTCTAACAGCGCCAACCCTGATGTTTTTGTGCGTAAGGCTTTTGATCTCGCCTCTAAGCCTAGTGAAGTAGCAGAGTATCAAGGGGAGTCTACCGCCCATATTCTTAACGGCTCAAAGAAGTCCGTACAGTCACAGACAGAGATGAAGGTGGCTACATGGGTGAGGCAGAAGATGTCTGAGGGGAGCGCAGGGCAGGAGCTTGATGCTCTACTCGCAGGGAGATTCTCTCAGTCTGTTCTTGAGGAGCACAAGGCGAGTATTTCAAGTCTGAGAGTAGCTCACGAGGGCATTTCGGGTCACGCTTATGTGGATGCAGAAGCATATATGACGACAGGTATAGAGGGCTGTGAGAAGGGGTCTTTGATCCACCGCGCTAATCAGATACCGACACTCTTAAAGTCTGCAAAATGTGGCTCTTGTGTCTTTAATTCGGGGGGCTCTTGTCAGAAGTACGCCAAGGTGATTGTCGCTTCTGCCGATGAAGTAGTGGCAGACCGCGCAGGTTATCAGAGCGAAATGATCCGTTTAGCGAATGCTTCCGATTCAGAGCAGACTGCCTCTCTCTTTGTGAACAATTACGATGAGGGCGAGTTCGGTTTAACCCATAACGCTTCCGTTGATATTTCTGACGCGCCTGACAATGAGGTGTTGGGAGATGTCTTATTTGGCGGATTCGACGTATAAGGAGTAAGAAATGGTTGCCCCTATCTATAGACAGATGTTTCGCTCAACTGTGAGCGCCCCTTTTAAGATGCTTGTGGCTCACCTTGAGCGACCTTCAGACCCCTCAAAGGGAGAGAGTGGCAACCCCCGCCCTATTCGTAGAGGCTTTGAGACACAGTTGATCTCGTCTCAAAGAGGGATGGGACTTCTTGGAACTTATACGTCTAAGACTCCTACACTCGTGATTCGAGTTAACAGCGCAGACTATTTCAACAGTCTGCTTGGGAATCCCCCCCCTTTCTATTCTCCTGATGAGGTTGTCGCTTTCTCGAATGATATTGAGATTTACGACCAGATCACGACTCTGAAGGCAGGTGAAAACTTCGGACAGACTGAAGGAAATGGGGCAGGTGTTCTATCTGATATTGCCGCAAGTCTTTCAGAAGCACTCAACAACACTTCGTTCGGGATCGAGTCCTCACTCGACCCAAATGACAACACAAGAGTTTTGATCAACACGATTTCGATTGAGGATCGGCTCGTTCTCAAGGTAGTGAGCTACTCTTATCTCCTCTTGAATGGGGTTCCTGCCTTTATTATCGAAGACCCTGACGGTACGGTGCTTTTCGACCCTGCTAATTCAAATGAGGGTGTTGGTACAGTAGTGAAGAACACCACAGAGATAAAACCCCTTTCAGAATTTTAAGGAGGGATTATGCAGGACTTAATTCCTAAGGGAGCGACAAGAGTTCAAGTATCAGATGAGGTAGGTAAGCTAATTTGGAGAAAGCCTACTGAAATAAAGAGCACCGACACGATTAAGTTCAACCCGAATACGGGAGAGCCTTTCGTGATGTACGGTTCTCCAGGCAAGCCTTCTACGCAACCCGCACATCACCAAGGGTCTGCTTCGGGCTCGACCTCTACACCTGCTCCGAACGCTGTTATTTCAGCGATTAAGACTCGTAAGAAAGAGCAGATGGACAGCGACCCTCTAGTAGAGACTGCAAAGAGGAATCCTGACAGCTCAGACCTTTTGTCTAAAGTGATTGAGGGTCTTGCAGAGGAATCTGCCTCGCTCGCTTTCGAGAGATCAGAAGCTGAACGTAAGGGGGAATCTACAGCTCAACTGAGCTCTAAGAGAGTTCTTGCGTTGAAGGCTGTGGGGGACACTTGGCTTAAAAAGAAGGAGATTATCGCTTCTAAGGGAGTGGACTTAGATTCCCCTGCTTTTAAGATTGTGTTTTCCCATATCGCTGAGACTTTCCGTAAGGCTTGTGATATTGCAGGAGTGCGCCCCGAAATGTCAGAGAGCGTTTTCGCGGAGTTTGGGCGTTTGGTTGATGACTCCGAGTGGCTTAAGGAAGTTCAGAACAAGATGGAAAAGGGGTGATGGATGAGCTTTTCTTCGCTCGCCATCTCTGCGTCAGCGAGGGCAGGGAAACAGTCTGAGCATAACGCAGATATAATTGAGTTTGTTGAGGCTCCTTGGGGTCTCAAGATGAAGCTATTTCCTGTCCAAAAGGTGATTCTTAAAGCTCACTACGGTCTTGAGTTAGATGACACAGCCACCTTTGAAATATCGGATTGGCGTAGGGAGAACGTAGAGGTACATACCGAGAAGTCCTACCTCAAGAAGCTCTATGATGAGGGGCGCTGTAATGTAGGCGAAGTCATCCCTGGCAAACAGCGCCGAGAGATGATCCTTTCCATCGGTAGACGTTCGGGGAAATGCGTCACAGGAGATACTCTTATCCCTACCTCAAGGGGTATGGTTCGACTCGACTCTCTAGGCGATGCTTCTTTAGGAGCACCCGAATACCAACCTCTTTCAGAGCAGGTTCTTCAAGAAGGGGGTAAGCTCGCTAAGACAGCTTTCTTCTATAATGGTGGGGTTAAGGATACGAAGAAGATTGTCACCAACTCAGGGTTTGAGCTTGAAGGAACACCTAATCACAGAATTAAGGTTCTCGATGCCGACTACAATGTGGTTTGGAAATACCTTGATGATGTGAAGGTGGGCGACATAGCTTGTCTTAACCGAAAGAGGGGCTTGTTTCCCGACTTCTATGTCGATCTCACCCCTTACAAGGAAGGGCTCTCGAACGCACAGAAGCTCCCCGATGTTCTAACAGAGGATTGGGCAGAAATGCTAGGCATTCTCGTGGGGGATGGGACATGGGCTAGAGGAGATCGAGTGACTGTGACTGTCGGGTGCTCTGACTTCCTAAATCACCTTATTAAGAAGATGAGCTTACTTTTTGGGAAGGTCGCTCTGACTGAATACAAGGGCAAGCAAGGCATCTTTAAAGTTATGTGCCACAACAAAGAGATAAGAGAATTTCTACATCGCTTGGGTTGGGGTATTGGCACGAAGAAGGAAGATAAATCTATCCCCGAAGTAATCCTTAAAAGCCCTCGTTCTGTCGTGTGTGCTTTCTTTAGGGGTCTTTTTGAGACAGACGGGTGTGCTTCACTCAAACCTACGAAGGAAGGTTATCTAAAGAAGTGCTTAAGTCTCTCCTCTTCTTCTCCTTTGCTCCTCAAAGAGTCTCAAATTCTCTTAATGAATCTAGGTGTGTTTAGCTCTAGGGTGTTTGGGGTTAGCCGAAAGGGAGTGTTTCACGAGGACGGCGTTTTGAGAATAAAGGGGACGAGTTCTTTTAAGCTATTCATTCAAGACATCAACTTCATTTCAGACCGTAAAAGAGCGATAGCTGACTCAATCCTCTCACAGATATACAAAAGGACTTCCCCCCCTGAGTGGAGCACCGCCCCTAAAGGGTTCGGGAACTTCTTAAAGAGAAAAGGGCTGCAAAAAAGCTCCACGACAGCGAGCTTAGAGACGCTCTCAGGATACCTTTCAGACGCTTCTATTTCAGATGGTATGAAGGTCAAAATAGACGAGCTTCTCTCTTATCACTACTACTTTGACGAGATTAAGAGTGTAGAGGACTCTAGGAGTCATGTGTACGATTTGAACGTGCCTGACGGGTCTATGTTTGTGGGCAACGCTTTCACTAATCACAACACCACTATTTCAGCCTGTATCGCTGCTTATGAGACGTACAAGCTCATTAAGCTAGACGACCCTCAGAAATATTATGGGTTGCCTGCCTCGAATAACATACAGATCATTTCAGTTGCTACCGACAAAGACCAAGCGGGTCTTCTCTATCAAGAGGTGTCGGGTCACTATAGGAACTGTTCTTTCTTTGGTCCTTATACTGCGAATAATACACTTTCATATGCGAGGTTTCAGACACCTGCTGACGTTGAGAAATATGGCAGATACATAGAGGATCCCTCTGCTAAAGCGACTCTTAAAGTGACTTTCAGATCATGTGTCGCTAAGGGGCTTCGTGGTGCGGGTAATATATGCGTCATTCTTGACGAGGTGGCGCACTTTACGGAGTCGGGTCAGTCGGGGGCAGAGGAAGTCTATAACGCTGTCGTACCTTCGACATCGGCATACTCACCGAAAGACCCGAACAACCCTACAGTTCCGATAGGCGAAGTGCAGGGTCGTGTTATTCTAATTTCATCTCCCTTAGGTAAGCAGGGTCTCTTTTATAACCTATTTCAAATAGGTATGCGAGGGGGCAAAGCGAGCGAGAATATCTTAGCTGTCCAAGCGCCAACTTGGGAAGTAAACCCCACCGTACCCGCAGAGGAGTTTGAGAAGCATTATCTTAAAAACGCGGCTGTGTTCTTTACGGAGTATGGTGGCGAGTTCACGGATCGCACTAGGGGTTGGATAGAGAAGGATTCAGATCTGCTTGCTTGTGTAGACGAGAAGCTTAAGCCTAAGAGCAAGGGGGTCGCTAGAGCGCCCCATTTCATGGGGATTGACTTAGGGCTTGTTGGTGACGGTACTGCTGTTGCGATTGGGCATATTGAAGAAGATAAAATCGTTGTTGATCTCGTGACTCAGATTAAGGCGGGTGAGGGAGATTACGCAGACAAGGAGCGTTTAGATTTTGACGACGTAGCAGATTGGGTTTTGTCCCTTTCAAAGAAGTTCTACATTGTAGAGGGCATCTTTGACCAATGGGCAGGCATCCCTTTTGAGCAGGCGCTCGCCAAGAGAGGTCTTGGGCAAATGAAGTCAACTCAGATGACTCGTCAGATCACATCGAACATATTTCAGAACTTTAAAGATATGATGTGGGATGAGCGCCTAAGACTATACAACACAAGAAACCCTGAAATTAATGGACACGAGCCTTATATAAAAGAGCTCTTAGAGCTTCAGGCGAATGTTCAGAGTAAGCACGTTGTCCTTGTAGAAGCCCCACAAGTACAAGGCAAGCATGACGATATGTCGGACGCGCTGACTCGCATGGTTTGGCTTGCCTCTCAAAAAATGGGTTCTCAGAAATATGTGACGAGCGCAGGTGGTCGATCAGCAGGGGGCTACTCTGGGTTCTCTAATGGTAAGGGTTTCGCGGGGGGTGCTCGGTTAAGGGCAGGCTCAGATGCCAAGCGGATCCCTAGAGCTACGGGAAGAAATCAATATAGTCTCAAGAACTCGATTCTTGGGGGAAGTAAAAAGAGGTGAAGTATGCTTCCTAGAGAAAGAAAGACCGCAGATCACAGAGTTCTTGGTAGAATCTTAGAACTCTCTTTCGGTAAGAGAGACCCCTCAGATCAAATGATAAATACTTGCTCAGAGTTATTTAGGAGAATGGGGGGAAGTTGGGTGTTGTTTTTTAATGGCGACCCCAATCATGTTCGTTTATTAAAACAATGCACAAGTTTTATCGTGAAGCGTGACAAAGAGGTGAGTAAGAATGAGCGAAGAAGAACCAAGAGAAGTTGGGAAAATCCTCCCTCGTTCTAAAGCGGAGTCAAGACCACTCAACCCCTCAGAAATGAGGTCGAGAGTGAAGGTGGCGATGACTACCTCAGGGACTCAGATGGGATCGGGGGGGAACTTCTATTCCCCCGAACTCTCTACTGACTTTCTAGAGCTACCTCAGAGCCAAGACGAGCAACGGAACTATTTCAGATTTTTCTACAGAACTGATCCTTTTGTGGGTCAAGCTGTGGACTTGCATACAGAGCTACCTCTGTCCAAAATACGGCTCGGTATGCCTAAGAGTCGAAATCGTCAGATGGCGGAAGCCTCTCTCAGATTTTGTGAGAAATGGGCGAAGCGAATTGGACTTTTGCACAGATTGATTGAGATATTGCATGAGTACAATCTGCTTGGGGAAGTTTTCGTTTTTTGCGAAGATAACAACCCTGATGTCCCCAAAGAAATCACGCACCAAAGAGTGAATGAAATAACAGAGGGTGGAGAGGCAGTCGTTAAATGGGTCAAGCTAGAGGATGCTGATGACAGAGCTTATCGGTGGATGAAGAAAAACTATAAGGGGTGGACTGCCCTTAGAGTTTTGCCACCAGAGCAAGTTCACATGGAGTCCTTTCCTTTTACGAATGAGAAGATCATTTCATTGATACCTGATTCTAAAACAAAGGACGTTGTAGAGAGAGCCTCTATGCTAGACCCCGAAGCAACCCGCATCGTGGATTCTATGCCCGAAGATGTCGTTGAAGCCATTAGAGAAGGTAAGAATATTCCTCTGAATACCAATCCTGAGCTTGGGTCTTTCTGCTATTTCATGGCGAGGAAAAAGTCTCAATACGAGCCTCGTGGACACTCTATGCTTGAGCGTTGTCTGCGTATCTTGGTCTATAGAGATAAGTTAAGGCAGGCTCAGACTTCTATTGCCTCTCGACACATGACCCCCATACGTCTTGTCTATGCAGAGGATATGGATATGAACGATGTCGAGGCGTTAAGAGAGCAGGTGGACTTGGCTCTCCAAGACCCCGACTACTCGATCATCGCTAACTTTCAGATTTCTTGGGAAGAAATGGGGTCAGATCAGCGCCTGTTAGACCTTAATGGTGAATACGACATGACTGACCGACAGATGTACGCAGGGCTAGGTGTCACCGAGTCACTCTTAAGTGGTGAGTCTAGCTATTCAGGAGATCGTATTAACCTAGAGGTCATCAACACGCGCTATATGCTCATGCGTGAGGTTCTTCAAGACATGGTAGAGGAACACATATTAAAGCCTATGTGTAAACGCATGGGCTTTGTTGAGACGGATGAGGATGGGGACGAATACGTTGTCCACCCGACTCTTAGCTTCACTCGTTTAGGGCTGAGAGATAATCACGACACCTTTGATGCTCTCTTTAACCTCTATCAGAAGGGTTCTCTCGACATAGACATTATCCTAGAGCTTCTGAATGTTGACCCCGAATCAACAAAGGCGAAGCTCAAGAGAGATATGTGGACAATGAACGACTCTCAGTTCAACGAAGTCTTGAGAGGCATTTATGGCGAGGCAGGGCGTATGATTGCAGAGGGCTCTGATGTGATTGAGAAGATAGCCGCGAGCTTAGATTTAGATTACGAAGCTCCTGCTGAAGAGGGCGGTAGATTCTGATAGCTCTTTTATCTCTCGTACAGAGTGACTTTTAACCTTCTCAACCTTAAACAATGGGCGATGATCTTATGAGAAGAACAGCAAGTGGAGTTTTAAGAGAACTTGAGATGAGAGTCGCACGTCTTGAAGATTTCGGTCCTGAGAAGTGTGCCGAAGTCTTAGAGGGTCTGCTTGAAGATATTTCTTCAAGCTCCCCTCAGAATTTAACATGGACGAAGCCTAATAAAATAGGTGAAGGTAAGGTCGAGCTACTTGTCGATAGCGTTGCTCTTCAAAGAGGGTTAGATCGCTATACTCAAAAGATATTAGGTGGAAGGACAGCACAGGACATTTATCGGTGCATTGTTAGGTATTTTTCTGAGATCGACCGAGAACTCGAAAAAATAACATCATGGGCAGATGTTACAAAATCCTTCGATGATGGCGACTCTGTTCAGAGTGCTTATTTCCAATTCACAAGTTTCAAGTTGCATGAGGCTGAGATGACTCGGCATGGGCTCTACATCACTTTTAACTATCGTGGGTTCGAGGACTGGGGTGCTTGGGGTGGTTGATCTGTGACGCTCTCGCTGAAATAGGTGCTCGTTTCTAATAGCTCTTCTATTTACATTTATGGATGCCCTTTAACCCTCTCCGTGAGTATTTTATGAGAAGGATTGCTAGTTCCGCCCTAAGAAGCCTTGAAATAAGAGTCGCTAGACTTGAGAAACAAGCTGAGACTCAGAGAGAAATAATTGAGGAGCTCAAAAAGGATCCCAAAAGAAGGTATCGGACGGATGCAGGGGGCGAAGTTTCTTTTTCTACCGCATGGTCGAGAAAAGACACCTCAGAATATGAGCAGGCGAAAAGGGATGTGGCTCGCGCCACAAAAAAGAGTGATGAAAAAAAGAAAAAGCTCAACCTTGTCGGGAAGGATTTTTCGGGGAAAAATATTTCGAGGGAAAACCTTTCGGGGATGAACTTGTCACAAGCTAAACTTGTGGGGACTAGCTTCAAATTATCTGACCTCTCAAAAGCTAAGTTTATAGGCGCAGACCTTAGAGAAGCTGACCTGTCAGATGCTTCCCTAGAGGGGGCTATCTTTAGTGAGTCCAAACTCTCAGAAGCTAACTTTATGAAAGCTAAGGCGAAAGATGCTGACTTTAGAGGGGCTACCATCGAATCCGCTGACTTTAGGGGGGGTAATTTTACGAAGGCTGACTTTAGAGAAGCGAAATTACGGGACTCTTATTTTGAAAGTTCTGACCTCTCAGAAGCTAAGTTTATGGGGGCTGATCTAACAATTGCTTGTCTACACAACGCTATCCTAGAGGGTGCTAACTTCAAAGATGCTACCCTAGAGGGGGCGGATCTCTCAAAAGCTGACTTCACAGACGCAGACCTCAGAAATGCTAACTTAAAGGGTGCTAACTTAGATGGGGCTGATCTAAGGGAAGCGAACCTAAAGGGAGCTGACCTAAAGGGTGCTAGGTATAGCTCAAAAACTAGGCTACCTTTTAACGAGGATGAAGCTAAAAAAAGAGGAATGATTAGAGAAGAGGACGATTAAATTCAGAACGAATCTGCAAAAGATGTTGTCCCCTTAGTTTTTATTTTTGGCGGGGTCGCCACTTCGTCCAATGAGCTTGTTATAATAACCTCTTTATCTTTGGGCTAACCTCAGAAGCAGGGTTGCCCAAAGATAAAGAGGTTATTTTATGAGGTACGCGAGTAAAGAAGAACAGAAGGGGATTCTGCCCGTGATGAGCCCTCTGTTCAATCTTAGGGAGATATGTAAGCAGTCTGTCCTCTTAGAAGACCATCTCAATAACCCTCGAAAGAGGTGTCCTGACTGCATCAGGAAGCACTTTCTTACTATTGAGGCTTTCTATGAAGAGGCTCTCTCTCTCGACAAGAATTTTCAGTATGCCGAGTACCTTGATGGCAAAGCCGAGATGATGAGAGACTTACAGGGGCGCTGGCTTGACTGCAAGGACACTAAGAAATACTCATCTACTTGTGGTCAGATCAGTCAAGAGCTGAGGGCAATCCGCAAGGAATATGCTCCCCTTTGTTTCGATGTTCGTAAGTTGGCATCTATTCGAGATGCCCGATGCAGTCTTTGTAAAATGGCAACTCTTTCTCAATCAGAGATCGAGGAGAGAGAGGTCGAGAGGCTTGTCCGAAAAAAGCCTAAGAAAAAGCCACCTCGTCAAGACCTTCGCAGAAATAAGATGGAGACTGCGGATGCCGATCTTGAGGGGCTAAGTGCAGGTGATCGGGGAGATCGAGATTTGACGATGAGGTCAAATAAAGCCGCATCTCTAAAGAGATGGGCTGTAAGAAGTGCTGCGGAGAGTAAAAAAAAAACCTCACAGAGAGAGGTGATTAAGGAACTCAAAAAGGATCCCAAAAAGAGGTATCGGACGGATGCAGGGAACGAAGTTTCTTTTTCTACCGCATGGTCGAGAAAAGACACCTCAGAATATGAGCAGGCGAAAAGGGATGTGGCTCGTGCTACAAAAAAGAGGGATGAAAAAGAGGCGGATAAGCAGAAGCTAGTCAATAAGGGAGTTCTTAAAAAAGAGGACATAGACAGAAGAAATGCGCTCCTAGCTGGAGCGAGGGACAGCCTCGCAGATGACCCCTCTAATATGCTTCATTTCTTCAAGAATGGTAGCGATGATGTAAGCAAGGACGAAGCCCTCGACATTTTGGTTGAAATGACCCTTGCTAAAGACTTTCCTTCTGCTGACTTCGGTCTTTCGGAGGTTGTCGTAGGGAAGGATATTAAGGAGCAACTAGCCGCAGAGAAGGATGAAGATCGCCAACGAGTTTCGAGTGGTGAAATGAGTCAAGACGAGTTTGACTCAAGGCAAGCACAAAGGGATCAGTCTTTAGAGAGCGCTCTCAGAGATAAAAAAGATCAGAGGAAGAAGGATCTCGCTAAATTGATAGAGGCAACAGAGTTCCCTTTCGACAAGAAGAAGGATAAAAAGCGTATAGAGGCGGCTAGGGTTTCGTCTGCGCTTCTGAAAAGAAAAGCGGGTTTAAACAACCCAACTAAACAGAAAGACCCTAAGTTCCTTGCAGGTCTTATTTCAGAGCTTAACTCAAAGGCAGGTTTCAAGCTGTCTGAGGGTTCGAGCCCCGAACAGATATCAAAAGCTATCAAGGAGTGGTCTGATAAAAACGGGGTCGTCTCGGAAACACCTTTTGATGAAACCAACCCTTTTGGTGAAGCTATTTCATTGACCGAAGCTGCCTCTAAACTATCCGATCAGCTTGCTGACGAGTTACAGAAAGAGGCTAAAGACTTAATTAATAGCCCTACGTTTGCTCAAATGGAGATGTTAGAAAGAACTCCTGCATTAAAGCTTCTTGTTGAGTTGCGTAAGTCTAACCCCTCTTCCGTAGAGACAGAAAAAAAGAAAAAGTCAGACCCTAAAGAGAGGAAGAAGTCGTACAACAAAGTTGTGGCTAGGATACGCAATCTTGTCAGAAATAAGAATATTTTGGGAGATGAGGCGAAATACTCAGACCTTGAGAGAAAAGGGTTAGCCGATGCGCTAGAGCTTTTGGAAGAAATACCCTCTCTTTCAGAAGACCAAGTTCCTCAAGACTACTTAGAGGGCATCGCAAAGGGCTTTGATGAAGCCTCAGATGAATTTAAGGCTCTCTTTTCTGACACAGGGTCTTCTATGGGTTCGATTCTCTCTCGTATCGCTGAGAAGTCTAAAGACTTGTGGGATGGGGACATTAAAGAGAAAGAGGGTGTCGAGCTTGGAGCAGCAATCGCTGCTGCTACGATGGCTTCTGCTTATGTGGACAACTTTGATTTCAATCTGAAGCCTTCGGACTCT
>Ga0181585_10004100_pt1 | contig 12732 bp, 12 predicted proteins | sample 071ome_29_FD_132469 | JGI IMG/M metagenome (GOLD analysis project Ga0181585, IMG submission 132469) | Coastal salt marsh microbial communities from the Groves Creek Marsh, Skidaway Island, Georgia - 071407BT metaG (megahit assembly) | ecosystem: Environmental > Aquatic > Marine > Intertidal... | reverse complement strand
GATCAGCAGAGCTGGGATCATGGGTATCTATTGCCGTCGCGGCACTCGTCACACCGGCATACCTGCGATTCGTACTAGATCGTGTGGCGGAACATTTCGCCTATATCTCAGCCCTGCCGGGACAACCAGGAACCTCGGACCTTGCGGCGGCTGGCAACCGGGTGGCGGTTGACCTTGCCATCATCTTGGCGTTGCCACTCGGGTTGATGATGGTGCTCGGGGTGGGCGCGTCGCTAGCTCAAACAGGATTCATATTCTCCTCGAAAGCTATGAAGCCAAAACTTTCGCACCTGTCGTGGAAACAAGGCGTCAAGAAAATTGTTGGGAAAAAAGCTGCCTGGGAAACTCTCAAGCAGACAACACGATTAGTCGTGGTCGCCGCAGTTGCGACGCCAGTTGTCATCTGGACAGCAACCCGTCTCGCGTCGCCCGGTCTTGGTCTTGGCGCTGCATTTTCCCTACTGGTCAGTCGAACGGTTCTGCTCATTCAAATTGTTGCCGTGACCGGTGTACTGCTGTCACTTGCAGACTTCGCATTCCAGAAACGTTCCCGTCAACGAGATTTGATGATGACCAAACAAGAGGTCAAACAAGAAGCAAAAAATAGTGACGGTGATCCGCAGTTGAAAGGTCGTCGGCGTCAACTACAGGCTGAACTATCCCGAAACCGGATGTTGGCAACCGTGTCCGAATCCACAGTCGTCGTCGTCAACCCAGTGCACTTCGCCGTGGCACTTCACTACGACGGTTCAGGCGCGCCTGTCGTCACCGCACGAGCCTCCGAGGATCGTGCCGTTCAGATTCGTGACGAAGCCCTCGCGGCGGGTGTACCGGTGGTTGAGTGCGTGCCGTTAGCCCGACGGCTTCACCGACAGGTACGACGTGGTCAGCCAGTCCCACCAGAACTCTTCGCCGCAGTCGCGATCGTTATCGCGTTTACGCGCCGACTCGGTCATCGTCGTTCACTCCCGGTTGTGCATCGCCTTGACCCGGCAGCAGTATCGATGTCCGCGAGCGAAGAGTGACATATGTACAGGTGAGCGACCAGATATCCGGCCGATGGTGACAACTGGGTAATTGGTCATAGTCATCACGGGAGCATGATGTCCGAACTCACACCATCACGATCAGCTGTGATCTTTCCGGCCGCAGTGATCGGCGTTGTCGCCATGATGGTCGTTCCGTTGCCGTCAGTGGTTCTCGACCTGCTGCTCTCCGTGAACATCGCCGCCGGCGTGCTGATCTTGCTGTCGTCGTTGAACGCCCGTCGCGTACTCGACCTGGCGTCATTCCCGTCGATCCTTCTGTTAGCGACACTGTTTCGGCTCGGTCTGAACGTCTCAACAACGCGGCAGATTCTTGGGTCTGGCTCTGCAGGCTCGGTGATCACATCGTTTGGGCAATCGGTGGTCGGCGGTTCGCTAGTTGTCGGACTTGTCGTTTTCTTCATCCTGGTCATCATCCAGTTCGTAGTCATCACGAACGGTTCCTCTCGCGTATCCGAAGTCGCTGCGAGGTTCACCCTGGACGCCATGCCCGGCAAGCAAATGGCTATTGATGCGGACCTCAACGCAGGCCTGATTTCTGACGTAGACGCACGCCAGCGGCGATCAGAAATCGCCCGAGAAGCCGACTTCTTCGGCGCGATGGATGGAGCCTCCAAGTTCGTCAAAGGGGACGCGATCGCTGGTCTGATCATCACGGCGGTGAACCTCCTCGGGGGCCTCGCTATCGGGACGACAACGATGGGGCTCTCAGCAGGTGACGCAATTGGGCGTTTCGCAATGCTGACGATTGGCGACGGACTGGTGTCCCAAATCCCGGCACTGCTGATCTCGATCGCGGCCGGCATCATCGTCACTCGGTCATCAGCAAATGAAAACGACCTCGGCACCGCAGTCGCTCAAGAGTTCGCCCGTCAGCAACGATCCTTCCAAATCGCAGGTGTTGCGCTGGCAGCGCTTGGCGCTCTCCCAGGTCTGCCCTTCATCCCACTGGCATCAGTCGGTGGCGTCCTCGTGGTCGTATCGATGCGTCTTCGACCCTCTGACGCCCCAGATATCGCTGAGGCACCCGTTGAAACTGCTCCAGCGGCGGAGAACGAGCCGATTGATCTCTTGCGTGAAGCAATGGTGGAACCGCTGACGCTCGAAATCGCCAACGATCTTGTGGACCTTGTCGATTCCAGTGCTGGGGGGGATCTCCTTGATCGCATTAAGGGTCTACGAAAGAAGGTGGCAGGAGAAACCGGATTTGTGATGCCGCCAGTGCGAACCCGCGACAATGCGGGTTTGCGATTCGGCACCTACCGGGTGCTCGTGCACGGAGTGACCGTTGCGGAGGGCGCCGCTCCGGCAGGAAAAGTCCTCGTCATCGACGATGATTTGGGCCGGTGGCCCGGGGAAGAAGTTCAAGAACCCGTGTTCGGTCTCGCAGCAAAATGGATCCCAGAATCGTTCAAGGAAACCATTGAGGCTGCAGGGGCAACAGTCGTTGATCGATCAGCGGTCATCACCACCCATCTGGGCGAAATCCTCGCATCACGTGCTGCTGATCTGTTTGATCGCCAACAGGTGAATGACCTCATCGACATCATCAAAGAGACGCAACCGGCCATCGTTGAAGACCTCGCTGCGGCAGACGTGCCAATGCCGACGGTCCAATGGATTCTGAGGGACCTTCTTCGAGCAGAGATTCCGATCCGTGACGCCGGACGGATTCTTGAAGTCATCGCAGCGGCCTATCCGTCTGCTCAACAACCCGACGACGTTGTCGAGCAAGTTCGGCTGGCCCTTGGCCCTGCAATCAGCGAGAAAGCAATGATCGACGGGGAACTTCATGTGATCACAATGAGTGCCCAACTTGAACATGAACTCCTCGCCGCGCTCGAAGGCACAAACGGTTCAGCGGTGCTGGATGCCGAGGGCCTTCAAGCTGTTGTGGCCGACATCGTGGACAAAAGCCAACGTTCGGAGAACAACGGTGTCACGCCGGTGCTGCTCTGCTCGCCACACCTGCGGCGCGCGGTGTCCGCCCTGATGGAACGGATAACGGCTGCACCCTCGGTCATGTCGTTTAAAGAGGTCGGGTCACACGTCACGCTGGTCACCGTTGGCACGGTCCAGATTCCGGCTCGTGAACTTGAGGTCGAGCGATGATGGCCAGAGACGTCGCGGAGTCGGCTGTTGAAGCACGCCGCAAGATCATCAGCCAGCGACGCCGCGGCGCAACATTTTTTGCGCTGTTCATCGTGTGTCTCGTCCATCTCCAACCATATTCGGAAGGGGCGTACACGTCGGGACAGCTAGCCACCCGGCTCGGCACCGTTTTCGCATGTCTGTGGCTACTGCTCCACGGCTGCCAGGCGTACTACATGTCAACCAGCAAAAAAGTGATTGAGCGTCGCCTCACGGAGGCGATGGAGGAGATAGCGATGAAGAACCGCAGCCAGGAAGAACGCAAGATGGAGACTGAACAACGATGAGTGCTGGAGCAATTTCAGTGGTTCTGGTTGACGACCACCCAATCGTCCGTAGCGGTATCGCGACGTTGTTCGGCATGGCAGGTGACATCGACGTGGTCGGCGAAGCCGGCACCGTCGCAGAGGCAAAAGAGGTGATCGCCCAAACCGCCCCAGATCTCGCTGTTCTGGACCTGCGTCTACCTGACGGACCAGGACTCGATGTCGCCCGCTGGATCGCCGACAATAATCGTGCAACTCGTTGTGTTGTGCTGACGTCAGTACCAACAGACCGGGCACTCGTCGCTGCCTACGAGACGGGGGCGGTTATGGCATTCCTCACGAAAGAAGCAGACATCCGTCCCCTGACGGAATCTGTTCGAGAAGTCGCCGCAGGCAGGTCACTTCTGGATGCCTTCGCTGTGCGCGAAGCCACCTCTAGGTTGCACGAGTACGGGTTGAATCATCTCGACACGTTGTCACCTCGGGAACGCGAGATGGCTGACATGGTCGCGTCCGGCCTCTCCGATGCGCAAATCGCAGAGAAGTGCCACATATCGCTGTCGACCGTGCGTAATGGCCTGTCCGCTGCCTACACCAAGTTGAACCTAGAGACCCGAACCCAGTTGGTGAGGCTTCTGTGGATGTCACGAATTGACGCTGACGTCGTGTGAGGCCGTGCACGAGATGACCACTATCGATAAGTGGCAGATGTCATGTTCTGATTAGGGCAATGCCGCCGAATATTTCGGAACATGCTGCAACGAGCACTTCCAAATATTCCTGAAACTCCCACATGGTCGACCTCTGAGCGGCCAGGTGCGCGACGACTTGCGCGACCACTGATGCGATTCATTCATCTCGAGGTCGCAGCGGGCGCGTTGCTTGCCGTTGCCACACTTCTCGCAATCCTGTGGGTGAATTCGCCTTGGGCAGCGTCATACGAACGTCTATGGAATGCTCCGGTTGAACTCGGTATCGGCAGTTGGCATCTCGAACACGCCGGCCATCACCTCACCCTGCATGCGCTGGTGAATGACGGTCTGATGGTCGTTTTCTTCTTCGTTGTTGGCTTGGAAATAAAACGTGAGTTGACAACCGGTCACCTTGTCGACCGGCGAGCCGCCCTTGTGCCGGCAATCGCTGCTATTGGCGGAATGGTGGTGCCTGCTGCTCTCTACGTAGCGATGACCTGGGGGTCCGGCCTAGAAGGTGGATGGGGCATCCCGATGGCGACCGATATTGCCTTCGCATTGGGAGTCCTCAGCCTTGTTTCGAAGCGGGTACCCAGCACTCTCAAAGTCTTCCTTTTGACGCTTGCAATCGTGGACGACATCGGAGCAATCCTGGTCATTGCGATTTTCTACTCTGCCGGCGTGTCATTCGCCTGGCTTGCGGCGGGGGTGGTGACCGTCGCCGCAATGTTGGGGATGCGTCGCGCTGGAATCCGGTACACGCCTACGTTCGTCATCGCCGGAGTTGCTCTCTGGTACTTCTTGTTGCAGTCAGGAGTGCACGCGACAATCGCCGGCGTAATTGCTGGTGTACTAACCCCGGCGGAAGCATGGTCACCTCGAACAGGGGAATCCCTCCCAGTCATTTCCGATGCCCAAGCGGCCCGGTCGGTTGGACTCGCGGTCCGTGAAGCGGTGCCCGTCACCGAGCGGTTTGAAGCACTGCTGCACCCATTCACAGCGTTCGTTATCTTGCCGGTCTTTGCTCTCGCGAATGCTGGTATCGAGGTGTCTGGCTCCGCGTTAGCCAGTGCTGCATCAGCTCCTGTGACGGTAGGGGTCGTTGCCGGTCTTGTGATCGGAAAGTGCATTGGGATTTCGGTGGCGGCGCTCGTCGCCTGCCGCCTCGGAATCGGACCTCTGCCAGATGGGTGTACACCACGGCACATCGTTGGAGTCTCGGCGCTTGCTGGCATTGGATTCACCGTGGCGATGTTTGTATCCGAACTCGCCTTTGATGATCACCACGTTGTCGCCCAAGCCAAAATCGGCATTCTGGTGGCGTCAATTGTGGCGGGGGGACTAGGGGTATGCCTCCTTCGCAGCGGTCGTCGAGCACCGGCAGAACCGGCTGAACTCGCCACTTTGCGGTGACGACGACAGGAAACGTCTAACGACCGTACGGAACTGACACGACAGACCAGCGACGCGTATTACGCCATGACGTTTGTCACTGTTCACAAGTGAGATATTCACCCGGCCAACACACACCGACCTGCCGATTCTCGATGACGTGGGATCGTTACAACGATGGTGCCTGTGTGTAGGTGCCCTAGCAGTGGCATGTCTTGCCTCTGGCGTCGGAAGTCGGGAGGTGCACGCCGCGCAGGACGATGCAGAGCTGTCGTGCCATCGGTCCGTGTCTCACAACTGCAATGTCGAGGTCGTCCGGCGTGCCGGCCCGTTCGGGCCGAGCGGAATCAACCTCATCTCGGTCTCACGGCCGGTCTACGTACTCGGTGACTCGTTGACATACGGGGTGAACCTCAATGGCTTCGAGGACCTAGCCATCCAAAACGGACTTGACCTTGTGTTAAGCGACGGAGTGCCCGGCCGCCGAATTGACCAAGGAGTTGAGGCGGTTCGCGCATGGGGCGAACTTGAGGACAATGCCGTCGTTCTTGTCGCTCTCGGAACCAACGATATTTTCCGGCATCCTCACGATGCTGCCAACAACGCTCGGGAACTTGTCGAAGCCATTGTTGCGCCAACGATTATCTGGGTCGATGTCGCTTCTGACGTTCTTGGTACCGGTAACGCCCTCAATGACGAACTTGAGATCATCGCTGACGCAGACCCCCGAGTGACCCTCGCGAAGTGGTCCGACTGGGAGGCTGTTCACGGCATTCAACGCCGTTCCGACGGAGTGCATTACAACGCGGCCGAATATCTTGCACGGGCAGAGTTCTATGTGAACGAAATCGTCTCCCAGGCGTACCACGCCCCAGTCTTCGCTGCGGGTGCGTGACTGGGCGCTGCCGTTGTTTGAGTCTCGTGGTTCAGAGCGCCGGCGTGCGGCGACTGGCAGCAAGAACAGCTGCGGAGTTCCAGGCGATCACCACGAATGCATGCACCGCAACTACAGCGTTGTTCATCGCCAGTGCGTGAGTGAGCCAAAGTATTTGAGCGACACTCGATGCCATGGTGGCACGGCGTGAGAATCCACTTGCCAACGTCGCGGTCGCTAGACGGCTCACCATGTAGACGCCAATCAGCGTTGACAGCAACACTACAGATGCCGCTGATACCAGTACGCCTCCGACGACGGTTGCCGCCATGGATAGGGCGACAATCCCGATGCATCCAACGACAGACCGAGCTGAAAATGCATGCTCGCGATGAATCCGGTAGAGAACCAGCCCGGTCAAGGGGAGACAGATCGCGTTCACCGACAGTTGATACGGATCGTTGTACACCACGCCATGCGTCGACCAGGCCGCAGCCACCCAGAACAATAAAAGCCATGCCACCGGTGACAAGCCTGCAGTTGATCCGGTGCGAACAAGATGCCGTACTTGAAATGCAGGGAAACTGACGGTGGCGACCCCGGCGCATACACCCGCAACCGTTCCGAGCTTGGGTGCACTGCTGAAGCCGGTCCAGGCAGCCAACACTGTCAGACATAATGCCACCACAACAGGACTCACGGCGAAGAACAGATGGTGCTTCGCTAGATCGTGATGCCGATGGGAGTCAGTCAATCGATCGACAGAACCCGCTCGTAGCTGCGGGTGCGGGCTCGCGCCCATTGAGGGGTTACGTGGCACGTTCCAAGGGGTGGAAGTAGTGCGAGGCTGAGCTCTGTGACGTCTCAGATTTGAGGTCGGATGTGTATCAATTCTCATGCCGCGGATCCGATCCGAGCGAGAGCTTCGTTGAACAAGTGCGCGTCGGGGCACTTCGTGTAGCTGCCGGATACACCGAGTGCATGGCCAATGCAATGCGCTGCGTGCTCGACTCCGGGTGCGACGCGCGCCTCTGAACTCTTTCCACTCTCGGATAGCCATCCCGATTCACAGCGGCCGGTGTCCGATGAGTGGCCGAGGCAGAAGTTGCCGGAGTCGAATGCCATCGTGCCCCAGTCACCTGATGCGAGATGGTGGATGTAGTGGCCGGCCTCATGGGCGAGAACGGACTCGCTGGCGCATCCCTTGATGGTGATGGTGCCTGAGAGGCTGTACGACGCATTCGGCCCGATAGACGAGTCGAGGACAACCTGAGGGTTGGCGATTCCATGAGGCTGAAGAATTTTAGTCAGGAACGCATTTGCCTGTTCCACGCACGTTGGTGCGGGTGCGGGTGTGGTGGTTGGTGCGGGTGCGGGTGTGGTGGTTGGTGCGGGTGTGGGTGTGGTGGTTGGTGAAACCATAAAGCCCATGGTCGCAACAGATCCGGGGGGGCGGGCGTCTGTGTTGTCGATTGACGATGAGGATGCCGTGATGGGACCGTGAAGGACGATTCCGAGAGCAATAGTGACCGAGATGACAAGGGCAGTGAACTTCATGCCCTATGAGTTCGCTGCTAGTGCTCTTTTCGCTTTGGGGAAGTTCAACCCTGTTGAGGAGCGTTTTCAGCACAGGAAGTAACAGAGATGTCCTCAGATCTGCACCCGTTTCAGAGATATTTCAGGTACATCTTGTTGCGTGTGTTGTGGCATCTGTCCTTATCGGTGAACGGTGAGATGATCCTCTCGCTCCGAATCACGGACTGGGCTAAGGTGAACTACGTAATTTGATAATGTTTCAGCGGAGAGCTTTGTGAACACTCACACTTCAGATCTACGCGATGGACGGTCCGTCAGAGCGGAGCGAGTCCAATCGGCGAATCACGACCGATTGCTGGCCGCGGCTCGAACTCTTCTCGATCGCAATGAGGGAGTTGAGATCACCGCTCAGCAGATTGCAAATGAGGCTGGCGTGTCGACCGCAACTGTTTACAACCACTTCCCGGGTTCGGTTACTGAAATTTTCCTTGCAATTGGAAACGCGGTAGTCGATGCCGCCGTCCATGAGGTGCAGGTTGTACTGGATACGCGTGGACCTGCCGTCGCGGCACGGTTGCTACCCCTACACATATGCGAAGGAGTTGCCTCCCTGGGGAAAGGGGCGATTGAGATCCTGCGAGCCCGCGACGTCGCAGGAGCGTCGTTTTTTGGCCGCGAACCAAAGCCGGAGGTCGTCCTCATCGGCTTGTTGCAGGATGCTGCAGTAGAAGGTGATGGGGACATCCAGGCCGCCGCCAAGATGATTGCCTACTTGGTTCGAGGCGCAATCTTCTCGTTTGCGCTGCATGCGGCAGAAGATTTCCAACGATCGACTGCGACCACGGCAGCGCAGTTGGTCGCCGTCGGAGCCACCGCGACCGACGTTTGCCTTCGTGTGCACGACTTATCACTTCCACCCGAATAGCCCGGCGGCGCGTCATGGTGTCACCGCGAGCGTGCACCCATGACGGCGTGGAAAAAGCGACTTGTTGGCCGACTCTTAATTGGTATGGACGATGTAGACGCCGCACCAGTTGTGCGCGCCGATGATGTAATCCATGACTCCTCGGAACATGACCTCCAACCCGAGCCGCAGGTCAGTGCTGTCGATCTTGAGTATTTCCACACTGCTCAGCTCCTTGAGCGCGGCGACATCCGCCAGGTCCGTGCGGGTGGCGTGACCGGTTACGCCTATGCGAAATATCAGCGGCGGCTGGGGGTTCATCGGATTCGCGACATGCACCAGCTGTCGGCATGTGGGGTGTCGAGTTCTCGGTACGCAGAGTTCCATGCTGCCGGTATCGGTGACGTCGATTTAGTGTGCCGGCTGCATCTCGCAGGGTTTACGGCTGAGTCGTATGTTGCGTTCTTGGCAGACCTACGGGACAAGTGCGGGGTCGCGCTGGGCCAACGCTTGCTCGATGTCCATGTCGCGCCTGTTGTCACACTTCGCTACGTGTCAGATTCAGTTGAATTCGCAAACTGGATCCTGCAGACGCCAGAAAACTCATTGAAGCGGGTCGTCGATCTGTGCGAGAACGAGGATCCTGGACCTGACACGGTGATCAAACAACTCAGCGTTCAATGATGTCGATATCTCCGCAACACCTTGGTGAGGCACTCACCGCTCGTTGTGAGCGAGTTCGATTTCTGGTGTCAGGACCGCGCTGAACTTCATCCAGAACGCGCGATTCGGAAGGCGTCGGGGACCGCCCTTCGGGCTGCGGCCAAGAGATCTTCACCGTGTCGGCGTCTCTGCTCTGCATCTGTTTCCGATCGTACTTGAATGCAGTAGGTGATGATCGCCCCTCGGGTGAGGTAGACGCTTGTTTGGGCGATGCCGTGCGTTACGTCATCTCGGGGTTCGCCGCCTTGGACGAGAAGGTTCATAATTTGGGAAATTGATGGTTGCGAGAACCATTCTGCGGCGACTTCCTTGTCATCGATTGAGAGAGCCCAGGGTGCGACGCCGCCAGTCTCGATTACTTGCTCGCAGAAAAAGACCGGAAACATCTCAGCAGCCACCAAAGGGCCAGCAGACTCCACGATGCGTTGTGCGGACTCGATTGCTGCGACGGCGACGGCATGGCCGAGTTCGAGAATGATGCTGTTTACACCGCGTGGAAAATGGTTGTAGACGGTCGCGATCGAGTAACCGGATGTTGAAGCAACCTCTTTGATTGTCAACGGCCCGTGGTTGTTGGACAGCATTCTTTTTGCGACGGCAAGAATTTTGGCGTGGGTCTTGTTTCGTGCGACCTCGGCTCGCCTCGTTCTTCCGTCGCTCACAGCCGGTCCTTAGGATCCCACGCGGCTCCTCGACGAGCCGCTAACGCACTGGCCGCCCCGAGCAGCAAAAACGTAACTGCGAACCACGGGAGAGTTTGCCCGCCAACCCCGGGTCCAGTTGCGGGCAACTGTGAAATGACCGCAGTGGTGGTTGTGCTGGCCGGCGGTGGTGTGGTCGTCGTGGTCGTTGGTGGTGGTGTCGTCGTGGTCGTTGGTGGTGGTGTCGTCGTGGTCGTTGGTGGTGGTGTGCAGTCTGTAAGGGTTGCTGATACCGATGTGATGTCGTCGCCTGCTGATGCAGTCACTGTCACCGTTGAGTCGTTATCGATGGTGCCGGCCAACGTTTCGGTGCCGCCAGCCGCGACAACGATCGGCTCACCGTCAACACCATCGATACCAACGACAACGTTCACATCCATGTCTGACGAGGTGTTGTCAACTGTCGCAGAGTATGAACCGGTCCCGTCAGCAGAGCATGCTGTTGAGACTGAGAGTGACGGTCCGAACACCAGGATCTGCACACAGCCGTCGAGGGTGTCGCTATCTGACACTGCGGTTTGGCCGGTACTTGACGCGGTTGCAATTACTTCTTGACCGTTTGCAACAGACCCGGTGAGCTCTTCAGTTCCACCCGCTGCAACAGTCACTGGATCACCAACGGCTTCGCCATCAACGGTGACCGTCACTGTCGCATCGACGTTTGATTTCGAGTTGTCAATCGTCGCCAGGTAACTACCAGTGCCGTTGGTACATGTCAGTTCAACAGCGACAGTGGGCACGAATACGTCGGGAGCGACACATCCGGTGAGTGAGTCAGACACCGAAACTGGCGGGTAGCTTCCTGCTGTTGCGGTGACAGTAATAGTTGAGCCATTACTGATCGGGATATCAACCACGCCTATTGTGCCACCTGCAACGAGAGCTGCCTGAGTGGTTGCAACTCCATCAATGAAGTATGAAACCGCGACGTCAAGTGTTGAGGCACTGTTGTCAATGGTGTACGACGCAGTGCCTTCATAGGTTCCTGAGCACTCAAGCGTGATCGTGATGTGTGGATCAACAACATGTATGCAGTCAGAGAGTGTTGCGGTGTCGCTGACGGATGTTTCAGTGAATGCGGCGTTGGTCGCCGTGGCGGTCACGGCTGCATCGTTCGCCAACGTCGCAGCAAACGTCTTCGATTCTCCGGCGGGCACCGTATGCGATGTGGCAGTACCTGCAACATCGATTTGAATAGTTGCATCAACAGACGAAACCGTGTTGTCGACTGTCACCGTGTATGAACCCTTGTAGTCAGCGGAACACGTAACCGAGACGTTCACGACCGGTGCGAACGTGTCAGGGACATCGTCGATACCCGCGCAGCCAAATCCGTCATTTGAACTAGTGGTCTGTGTGCTCGCGATAGCGGTAGCAGCCAACGTCGCGGTTCCAGCATCCAAGTCAATGTTTCCTGATGCGAGCATGAACAGGCCGCCGCCGTCGTTACGAGAGAAGAACGCGTCACCGTTAAATGACCATGCCGCTCCCAGCGTGTCGCCACCCGTGGAGAACGATGCGAGAGCTGGGACTGTGAGCTCGATCGGGTTACCTAGATCTCCGATTGGCGCGACCACCATTTTGTTATTGGAGTTGTTATAGCCGACGATTGCTTCGCGGCCGTCCGCCAACGTCATCGATGTGTAATCACCAGCGGGACCGAATGCTGTGCCTTCGTACACTCGGGTGCCAAGAGAATCCGTGGGCGCATCAGCACGATCCTCAAATGTTGCAAGTGACGAGATGCCGGTGATCGCATAAAGTCCGCTCTCGCCATAGTTGGACACATAGGTTCCATCTGATGTCACGGTGGCTGCATACCCTCCCACGACTTTGCCGAGGTAGAGAACGTTCGGGGTTGCCGACATATCGAACTGGACAAGCCACGACTCCGATGAGTCGGTGATCACACCGAAAATCTTCCCAGTCGAATGATCAATCGCTGTTGCGTTGAGTTTCGCGCTGTTCGTGAACCCATGAGTTGTGAGGTCAAGCGACAACGGCGGGTCAAGATCTACATAGTCGCCTGCCGTCACGTCCAGTTTCTTGAACTGAACCACACCGTTCACGTTGTACTGCTGGATCAACCCAGTCGGATTCACTGAACAACTCGTCGCCCCTACCGTCACCGGCGGCACCGTCGTTGTGGTTGTTGGTAGCACCGTGGTCGTGGTTGGCGGCACCGTGGTCGTGGTTGGCGGCACCGTGGTCGTGGTTGGCGGCACCGTCGTCGTGGTTGTAGTGGTCGTCGTAGTGGTAGTGGTGGTCGTTGTTGTTGGCGGCACCGTCGTCGTAGTCGTAGTGGTCGTAGTCGTTGGCGGCACCGTCGTCGTGGTGGTCGGCGCTGTGATGCCTGGGTCCTCAGGGTCTAACGGGATAGGCCCGCATGACGCGCCGTCGTTATCTCTCGATGGCGTAGAGGGGCCTCGGTAAAACATTTTCCCCTG
>Ga0181585_10004099_pt1 | contig 12736 bp, 6 predicted proteins | sample 071ome_29_FD_132469 | JGI IMG/M metagenome (GOLD analysis project Ga0181585, IMG submission 132469) | Coastal salt marsh microbial communities from the Groves Creek Marsh, Skidaway Island, Georgia - 071407BT metaG (megahit assembly) | ecosystem: Environmental > Aquatic > Marine > Intertidal zone... | reverse complement strand
TTTTTGTGAGAATGTACTGAATCAGAATTCCCTGGCCACAGACTCCCGGTTTATCAGTAACGATGCTCGCTCGAAGAACCGCGCACAACTAAGAGAAATCATCCAGGACAAGATTACCGATCTAAGCCTGGAAGAAGTGACACACCAGCTTGATAAGGCGCAGATAGCCTTTGCCCGTATTAACGACATGCACGACCTGTGGCAACACCCTCAGCTCGAAGCTCTCGATCGATTTATAGAAACCGCCACGCCTAATGGTCCGGTAACAACTTTGAAACCCCCTGCTAACAGTTCGGCATTTCCCCCTGCTCTTGGAGCCGTGCCGGATATTGGCGAGCACAATTCAGAAATTCTGACTGATCTTGGTTTTAGCGTTGACGAAATCGCAGCTTTTACACAAGCCGGCGTAATCTAGGCTTTTTGCCTGTGGAGCAAATCCTGTAATGGAATATTGGCAGTGTTCTGCATTCGATACTGACGATAATCCTTAACGAATGCCGACCAGGTACTGCGTTGATGCGGCTCACCAATCCGATCGAAATCATTGAACTTGGACAATAAAAACACCTTGGATTGGGTGCAGATATACTGCTCAATGAAGGGTTCAATATCATCTTCATGGCATTTCTCATAAACGTGAAAACCTTCGAGTGCAGTTCCCTGCAACTGCTCGGGCTTATTGGTCGCGATAAAAATTTGCATCCGCGTCAGCCCATGCTGAGTGGCTACATTAAGAAGCACCTGAGCGACATCTTCCTCACTATAGCCTGCGATATCGACAAGCCTGTTTCCCCGCATGACATCCGGATAGCGCAGGTGTACTGCCACAAACTTTTTGCCAATATGTTTCTTTATGTAAGCTTCTCCAAATAGCTTCACTCGGTCTGCAAAATCCAGTTCCCGGCAAATCTCTTTGTATTCCTTCTCCCACTGGGGCGCCAATGCGCACTCAACACAGCCATTCCAGCCACACTCAGAGATACTGACACTATTGAATATATGCTTCAGACACAGTAGTTCATCATCTATTTTGTCAAGTTCAAACAGATCTTTGGGCGTGCGTATTCTTCGCTGCGCCAGCAACTTCTCAGCGGGCTTAATTCCTAATAAATTTTCAATTTTTAAAGTGCTGTGCAGGTAGTTTTTATGCAACACATGGGAACTGGCAGTTTTTAATATGGCAGAATCGGACGGTTTAATTGGCCTCGCCTTACTGTAATCTTCATACTTGAATATTTCCTCAAAATCCCAGCTTCGCTGACCTGCAATATAATGCTGATGCAAGGGTGGTAACAGGACAACCCGATCTAATAACCTGCCCAGTACAAGCGCTTCCTTGACCCCCATGATCTGATTCCCCGGACCGCTGTCCGCTGTCAGCGGTATCAGTAAGCGATCGCCGCGCTTCGACTCTTTTGATCCTGACGATCCAGCTGCAATGTCCTTCCCCGGCGCATCTGTTAATGCATGTTCCTGTTGAATTACAGAATTACTCGACAAAGCGCCAAGCGCATGTGCAGCAGGCTGCAACGCAATAGTTGGCTGCCTTGATTCGTCCAATTTGGCATGTGTATTAACACAGTGCTTAATGTTAACAACTGGTAATACTGAAGCGCTTGATTCGCCATTCAGGACTGGCAGGTAATCCGCGGCATTCTTTCCAGATTTACTCCTATGCACTTCATCGAACATGAATGAGATCAAGGTATAGCGTTCTCCGGCTATGACTGGGTTTACACCATGCTTTAAAGCCGAAGAAAAGATAATCGCTGTGCCTTTTCCCGGCTTGAAACTCTGGGACAAGTCCGGGAAACACAGATCGCCCCCGCTGTAGTCTGCAGGATCGCTAAGCGCAATAATAATACTGAGTACGCGATGGGTCATATTACCCTGTACATCGGTGTGAGGGTTGTAATGGCCCTGCCTCGCGCCATCATAAAAACCAATTTTCCAGCGTTCGCGGTATTGCAGTTCTACATCAAATACACTCTTCACTATGGCAGCGGTGCCTTTGATAACCTGCACATCCACAGGGCCGCATTCAGAGTCTCTTAAAAAATAGTCCTGACGAATTTTCTGCTGTGGGTCAACCCTGGTACCGACCTTCGACTCTTGCAAGCGGTCCTGCCGCAATAAACCGAATAAATAATCCGTTTGCCCGGGCGAGAGCATATTTTCAATAATCAAGATGTCATCGGTTGATTGCGACATACTCAGTTTTCGTTCTTAATTAGCAGGAATATCTTGCGCATGTTCCGCGCAGAACCAAAGCCGTAAAGTGCTAGGAAATATCCGAAAAATCAAAGAGGTAGCGCCCATATCCGCTGCAAAACAGTCCGCTTTTCAGCTACTTGCAAGCCGAGGGATTCCGTAATGATTTGGAGGTCAGGATGAAAATACAGTACTGTATGTTTGCTCTGCCCACTTTAATTTCCATCGCTTCAAGCCGGGATACTGCCGACACATGCGACAACTCGCCCATATAGTACGCCTTCTATTAATTCTGACGACCAGCACCGTGGTGTCAGCTCAGCAAGCTTCGACACAAGCGTTACCACCGATAGCGGAGGAATATCGTGCCAAACTTGTGGCCCTTGAGCAAGAGCTTGGCCGATACGACATACAGCTGCTGGAACCACTGGCAGGACTGGCTAGCGTGTTGATTGAATTCGATCAGTTTGATGAGACCGATGAAGTACTTGATCGGGCAATACAGATTGTACGGATCAACGAAGGGCTATATACACCCTCCCAGCTGCCCTATTTGCTTCTCACTGCCAGGAATGAAGCACGCCGCGACAATTGGGAAGACGCATACAATATTCTGGAACATCTCACCTGGTTATACACGAACAAACATCCAGAACTGGACTCTGAGCTGGTCAATGAACTTATCGAGCTCAGTAATTTGCACCTCGAAGGCGTTGCAGCAGATCAGGATGAACGCAGACCGTTGCATTTTCGCGCTGCCACCAGGCTCACCAGGTTGGCTTTAGGAACAGGCGAGAAAATCTGGCTGCCAACAGATGAACGACTTGTTAACCTGTATTACCAACTGATTGAGCAAAATTATCTGCAATCAGTGGCTGTTTTACAGGGAGGTGCGGTGGCAATGGACCTGCGAAAGGTTGTGCCCAGTTCCGGCCTGATGCGTTCTGCTGACGACGTGCGCCAAAGTTTCTACCACACTGGCATGGAGCTATTCGCCCGAATGCGGCGCGTGTACGCGGCTGCCTCCCCTCCAGATCTGCAGGCCGTTGCTATGGTGGACCTTTACCTGGCTGACTGGCGGGTTATTTTTGACGAAGGCGACATAGCGCATGCCTACCAGCAGGCTTATGCCCGGCTGCTGGCAACGGGGGTAGCTGAGGATGAGTTGCTGGCCTATTTTAGCCGCCCCCAGGTGCTACCGATAATCGACTTTTACCCCTCCATCAGCAGCGCCCTGGAGGATATGCCACCTCTCAGTGACGCCTCCCCAGCAACCCTGCAGTTCAGGGAATGGTCGCCGGTTTTTCCTAACGTGCAACTGCCACTGGATCAATCCTGGTTATTACAGGAGGAAATGGGCAACCGTAACAGTGCTCGCCTGGCGATCGATTTAAATGGCACGGAAAAAATAGTGGGTCAGATACGTGGGCGGTACATGAGCCAGGTGAGCGTCGCCAATGAAATGCAATTGCTTGACCAATCACCACCCGGAGCAATTACCCTTGAAGAACTCGAGGAGAGGCTACACTACTTGAATTTTCGCCCAGTGCTCGTCAATGGTGAACCACAATCATTTGAAGGCATTCTGGATTACCAGTATTTTCCGACAGCGCGGCAATAAATATACCTGCACCTCGCTTAATGTGTAACTAACGCCCCGCTGCAAGGCATCCCAGCTAAGTGAATCGAAACGCGATAAACTCAGCTACTGTGAATAAACAGGCTGTACCGGATCACGCAGGCTATTGGCGTCCAGCACGCCAAGACGACTGATATCATCTCCCACCCCACCAGTAAGTTCACTGCGGGTTGCGCAGTATCGCTTCTTCATGTGGCTACCTGTTCGCACCTCTTCGAAGCAATATACCTGTTCATCGGCTGAAACTTGCGAGTTATGTATTGCCAATTCTTCCGGGCTCATGCGCTCAAAATTATTGTGCGGAATAAAAGTGCCACAAGCTGACAGCCCCAGAAGAGAAAGTCCGCAGGAAATAGCTAAAAGATTTCGCATATTAAGCAAGCCTCTATGTGAATTAGGTAGTTAAAACTACAAACAGAAATTTAATGGTTACTGAAAAGCGCAGGCAATACATTGCCGCACGTGATCATTTCTAGCAAAAGTTATCTTTTCATGTCAATCCGGAAACGCTAATAACCCTCAGGATAGCGGCGTACGCCCGGGCTTAAGATTCAACAATTCCAATTTAAAATATGGTTCAGAAACCAATGTGAATAAAAAAAGGGCCGCTTCCGGAGAAGAGGCCCTTTTCCTTACAACCCAGCGAGCTGGATTGTATTCTTCAGGACTGATTACAGCTCGTAGGAAACACGGGCGTAAACCTGCCTGCCCATAGTGTCATACAGGAAGTCCTCTGTGCCACCGAGTGTTGGCATACCCTGCGGCAAACGGTCGAACAGGTTGCGAGAACCAACGCTGAAGTTGAGTACGCCACCGAAAGCTTCGTAACCGCGGTAGTTGTACTGGAAATCAGCGACGGTGTACTTACGCATCACGTCTGGGCTGCGTTCCTTCACTGACGGGTGCAGGTTCCAGGCTGATGCACGCGTGTATAAGCCACTAAAACCATCATACTGCAGGTCATGGATATAACGACCGCTAATGCTGGCACTGTGATTGCCGCGAACCCAACCTATGCGAGCGTTACCTTTGATACGAGGCATCGGAGGTACCGGCTCATTCACAGTATTGTTACGCAAGCCAACAGTCTGTGTAAGCGGATCAAGAGAAGATTCCTGATACATGAACTTGTCCAGGTAGGTAGCTTGCAAGCTCACCGTCCAATTACCCAGGTCTTCCATGCCGAATGGCAGTGCGAAGCTGTATCGGAAATCCACGTCGTAAGCCTCAACCAGCATCCTTGATGCATTGATCGATCCAGTCTTAACCTGAAGGATTTCGTACGGGTTTACGCTACTGCGTTGGATATTCGGATTTGAGCCACTATTGATCCAGGAGGTCAATTCGGCTTCAGTGGCTATAGTACCGTCAGATTTACCAGTGGCGTTTAGCCAATTCTGGTAATCGAGGTCCAGAATCTGCTGGGCACCAGCCGTAGTGATTCGGTCGGTAAAATCCGTTTCACTATAGGTCACAGACAAGCGCATGCCGTCGATGATATCCCAGTCGAAACCATAGCTCAGAGTATCCGCTGTCTCAGGCACCAGATTCGGGTTACCACCGGAACAGGTTGAAGCGTAGGCATTAAAAGTACCGATCGGATCCTGAATAGGGTTCAGACCACAGCCTTCAGGTGCTGTCAGCTGTCCCAGTGATGGCGCGATAAACGAAGTACCTTTACTGGCTCGCAAAGACAAGTTCTGGAATGGGCTATAGACAATTCCATACTTCGGATCTGTAGAGTTCTGTCCAGTTTCGTAATCTTCATCACGCACCGCTGCAGACAGTTCCAGATTGTCCAGAACCGGAATTGCCAATTCCAGGAAGAATGAATCAGAGTATCGGCTACCATGGTTTGGTATTTCCGCAGCACCAATAAACTGGTCATCATTGATACGGTATGCTTCTGGTCGATCATCGAACGTGTTTTCACGTCGCTGATAGCCTACTGCCATACCGATATTACCACCAGGCAATTCGATCATGTCAGGCAACAACTCGCCATTTACGATCAGATCGAAGGTTGTCAGGGTACCGGTATTGTACTGGCGCTCGAAATTCACAGTGGCATCGGCTGCGGCCTGACTGTTCAAGTCAGCCGGGTCTCGAGATGCAAATGGAGAGAAGCAGCTTTCGCGATCGTTGGCCACATCACAGGACAGGCCTGCGACAATGCCACTCAGACTGCCCATATAACTCTTACCGTTGTTGACGGCCTTTGCATACATATAAGCTGCTCGACCTTCCCAACCTTCTACAAAAGGGACGGTGAAATCAGCCTGCAAGGTGAAACGGTGCGACCAACTTAAGCCCTGTCCTTGTGGGGAAGAACCGTCAGAATTAAAAATTGACGGTTTGGTGCCGTGCTTGGCCCAGGGACGCCAGTTGGAGAATGTCACATCTTCGTTGAATGGAATGCCGGTTGCGGCATCGGCCAAAATAACGTCGCCAAACATACCACCGGAACGATCAGGTACACCGTCGCCATTAGCATCTTGTGCATAGAGCTGGTTGCCATTCGCATCTACTGCAGGAAATGGGTTGCCAGGAATCTCACCACGCACTGCTGGTAATTCACCGACCCGGCCACCTGGATTATGCGGGGAACCACGACCATTGGTCTTCAGGCGCCCATACTGGTAAGTAGCATTAAGACTGAAATCTTCACTGAAATCATAGCTGGCGCTGGCAAAAAGATTGCCGCGTTGCGCTGGGGTACGAAAATCCCAATATTCACCATAGTCATACGCACAGCGGGCCCTGCCACGAGTATAGACACCCTGCTGGACAAAACCGAACTCACCATTAGCAGTCTCGGTTGGGTCTCCCGCCTCGGCGCCACAACCCGGATCCATAACTACTTTCGAGCCAGTGATATTGCCAGCTGCGTCACGAACAGGAACGGAGTAGTCACCAACTGCTGTAGTACTGGACCAGACAAACGCACGACGCATGATGTGTTCACGATCTTGCATCTTCAATCGGCTGTTCTCACGCCAATCGGCTGCAACAACAACGTCTACGCCATTGAATTCGGTACCCCACAACATGCCAAATTGCACGTCGTCGTAGTCACCACGGGAATCTTTAGTGGTCATGTGCTCAAGCTTGAAACCATCATAAGATTTGTACGGCACATAGTTAACAACACCTGCTACCGCTTCAGAACCGTAAAGAGCGGCCGCACCGTCAGTAACGATATCCATACGCTGAATAGCAGTGTAAGGGAGCTGAGAGTTAATATTGCCGCTCAGAGTTCTAAGACCATCAACGAGGTCCAGAGTCGCGCCGGCACCAAGGCCGCGCAGATTTAGTGAGGTTGTCAGAGCGCTTTGTCCAACCAGACCATTGGTAGATACCGAAGTACCCTGGTTGAAACTCAAGTTGTGGATTACGTCGCCAAGGTTAGGTGTACCTTCAGCGGCGATATCATCAGCGTTGATTTGAGTAATGGGTGATGCCGCCCGAAATCCTTCGGTTCGACGGATAAAAGATCCTGTTACTACAATTTCCTCGACCTGGTCATCTTGCGCTATTGCTTGACCAGCGAGTGGCATAAGAGACATCGAAATTGCTGCGCATAGCAATTTCCTCTTGTAAGAATTGGTTTTAATCATGTTATCTCTCCGGAAAGATTTTAATTATTGACTGCAAATCAGATTTACCTGTCTCGACAGCCTATATCATGCATGGGGCGGCGGGGTTCAAAATCGAATAACTACGAAATGCATTTAACTGCATTTAAATTACTTCCCGAATTCAATCCTGAATTGGACTGAACTCGTTAAGCTAAACTCGACGTTTATCCACGCTCTTAATATTCGGCAACTCAGGTGTTTTATATCTAACTCGACTACACCAATAATCGCTTTAACCCAATGAAATAGCGGCATACGAACTCCACTATTCCATCGCACCGATGATAAGTACTTTAATGAGTGAGGTCAACAACTTACTAGGATCGAAAAGCGTCATTCTGCGATTAGCAAAATACAATTTTCTGTATAAAGTTCAATATATTACGCAATTAAGCGAACGAGCGTTCGGTCTTTCTGCCTCATTAGTGGCTTGTTATACATTAACCATACATTCTTCCAACTACTGAAGTAATCTTGAGGCACATGGCACCGCTCTAAAATGGGGCAGAAGATTAGTACCAGATATCGAAACTTTTTGCAGAGCAGTCATTGATATTAAAGATTGCAACCAGCAAGACCGAATGAGTTTTGTTATGCGTTGTCTGAAAGACACACGAGCAGAGCAGACACTAAAATATTGCTATTGGCATGCCAGGGGTAGAGGTTTCACGCCCACGTTGAACCCCACCCGGCGAAACAGCGGCAACAGATTTCTGTCGGCAAGACCTATGTTTGCGATTGGCAGCCGACTAACCTGGGACGATATTGGTTGGGAGTGCTTACACCCGAAGGGGGAGCGCAAGGTTCGAGCCTTCGCCTTGGCTATCCGCAATGCCTTATATAACTATACCTGCAGGGCTACCCATGCATCATTCGGTTTTGGGGCATCAGGCAATTGAGCCCGGGAGCGTACGGCGTGCTCTGCGTTTGTGCTGCCGAAGGCCAGATATATCGTGCCCGCAATAGCGGATTGACAGCAGTCGGGATTTGGCTAGACTCCAGTCTAACTAAAAGAGTCACAGCCGGGCCATGCAATTTTCAGTCGTCTTTCATCTCCTTCTGCCATGCTGCGCGTTAGTGTTCGCGTCCCTGTCAATTGCACAGGAACCTGCCAATCTGCTGCTACCCCCGGCTGTACTCAAAAAGCTTGAAGGCAACGCCGACATCCAACTCGACGGTCGGCTCGATGAAGTGGTGTGGCAAGACCTGCAAAAGTTCAATGACATGCGAGTAGTCGATCCGGACACGCTGCTGCCGGCGGCCCATGCCACCGTCAGCCGCTTCTTCTATACTGACCGCGGTCTCTATGTCGGCATCGAGGCCAGACAACCGCTGGATTCACTGCTTCCAAGACTCAGTTCACGCGACGCCGAGGTCAATCGTGATGGTGTCGTGGTGTATCTCGATACCTCCGGCCAAGGCCAGTATGGGTATTTCTTCGGCGTCAATCTCGGGGGCACTTTGATCGATGGCACTTTGTTGCCGGAGCGACAAATGAGCCGTCTTTGGGACGGGCCTTGGCGGGGCGAGGCAGCAGCAACCGCAGAAGGCTACAGCGTGGAGATGTTCCTGCCCTGGTCGATGATGACCATGCCGGAGGATGCCAGCGGCGGCCGTATCATGGCGGTGGCCGTCACTCGCCGGGCCGCATCTCGCGACGAGGACTGGGGTTGGCCCGCCCTGCCTTCCAGTCAGGGCCGATTTATCTCGGGCTTTCAACGGATCGAACTCAATGACCTGCGCGGCAACTCAAATCGCCAGTTCACCTTTTACCCATTCGCCGCGGTCACCGATGACAATGCCCGCCATGACGTGAACACTCGTATCGGCACCGACATCTATTGGCGCCCGAATACCAATGTGCAGGTGTCTGCTACCCTCAATCCAGACTTTGGTAACGTGGAATCCGATGATGTCATCGTCAATCTCACCGCCTACGAAACCTTTTATCCGGAAAAGCGACCGTTCTTCCTCGAGAACAACGACCTGTTCGTCACTTCGCCGCGCTCGGTCGTGCGTGGCGCGAGCGGGAGTACCGGGGCCCGCGCCGTACCCAACACGTTTTCCTTGCAGCCCTCGACCCTGCTCAACACGCGCCGCATCGGTGGCGCGCCCCGTTCGCCGATGATACCCACTGGCATCGACATTCCCGATCACGAACTGAGCAAACCCACCGAACTCTACGGCGCCGTCAAGGTGACCGGGCAGCAGGACCAGTTGCGCTATGGCATGATGCTAGCCAGCGAAGAAGATGCCAAATTCTTTGGCCGCGATGCCCTCGGTCGCGAAGTATCCATCGATCAGCAGGGCCGTGACTTCGCCGTACTCAGGATGCTACATGAGAACAGCAACAACGGCCGCCGCGCCGTCGGCTTTATGTCGACCCTGGCAACACACCCCGAACAAGATGCTTACACCAACGGTGTCGACCTGCACCTCGTCAATGCTAACCGCTCGGTGATCGGCGATGTGCAGTTACTCAATTCAGACATCGAAGGCAGCACGGGCTTCGGTGGCTACATGGATATCAGCTATATACCGCGCCAGGGTTTGCTGCACCGCTTCTCCATCGATTACTTCGATGACGAACTCGACGTGAACGATCTCGGTTTCTTGCGTCGCAACGATTCACAACTGGCACGCTATACCATGAACCTCCAAACCTCCGACTCGGAATATCTGCGTTACCGAGCCGACAACGTAACCCTGACCTATGAAGAGAACACCGATGGTCGCCTCGTCAGTGCCTCCGCCTATTACCGCAACACACTCACGTTCCTCAACAGCAACCAGTTAAACACCACCTTCATCTATCGTCCGGGACGTTGGGAAGATCGCACCAGCGAGGGCAATGGCGACTACCGGGTAGAAGACGGCGGCGTGTTCGAGATTGCCTACGGCACCGACAGCAGCCGACCGGTCAGTGCCAGCATCGGTCTCAATACACTTTCGGAAGATCTCGGCGACTGGTCCTGGCTGGCCAAGGGCGGCATCAGTTTCAAACCCAATGACCGCTTCTCCATGGACGTAAACTTCATGTACCGCCGGGCCAACAACTGGATCATCCATCTCAATGGCCCCACGCTTGGCGGCTATGACGCCGTTCACTGGCAACCCGGCATCGACATGGACCTGTTCTTCTCCGCCCGCCAGCAACTCCAGTTCTCCCTGCAATGGGTCGGCATTAAAGCCGATGCTAACAATCTTTATCGGGTACCGGCCGGCGGCGGTGATCTCTATGCCATTACCGATGGTATCCGCGGCGACTCCCCCTATGACTTCAGGATCAGCCGCCTCACGGCGCAGCTCAGGTATCGCTGGGAGATCGCCCCGCTGTCCGACTTGTTCATAGTCTACACCCGTGGCGGCAATGTTATGGACGAGGACTTGCAGGACTTTAACGGCCTGTTTCGTCAGGCGTTGAACGACCCCATCGTTGACCGACTCGTGGTCAAACTGCGTTACCGCTTTGGTGATGGCTGATTGCAACGATAGCGAATATTCATGACGACGCTCCGACAAGAAAGACAACTGGAAACTCGCGAGACCATCTTGCAGGCCGCGCAACAATTGTTCACGCGGCAAGGACTGCACGATGTGACGATGGACGAGATTGCCGACGAGGCAGGCGTGTCACGCGCCACCGTGTTCAACCACTTTGGCAGCAAGGCGCTGATCATAGATGCCATCGCCTCGCAAATCCTTTCCAACTACCTGAGCATACTGACCAAAATACAGGACGAAGAAAAGCCTGCCTCTGAACAATTGCTGGAACTGGCCGCCAATATCGGTCGCGGCGTCAGTGCGAACCGGGAGTTTTATTCGGCGATGTTCGGCGAAATGATTCGTGCCAGCGTCGGCTTCCATGAAGACGGCGCTTCCCACCTGGTACGACGGGAACTGGACGACAAACTACTGCATCTGTTCCTGCGTGGCCAGGTGCAGGGAGAGTTCTCCTCGCTCTACAAGGCGCAGGAAATGGTCACAGCCTTCGACAACCAGATCTTTGGTAGCATCAGTCACTGGCTGCAACAGCACAAGCCACCGACACTGGAGACGGCGCTGAAACGTAGTTGCGCAATCATGCTCTCGGGGATCGCTGCCGATTAGCAGTTGCCATCAAACCAAGTCTCGCAGCGGATGCGTCGGACAATTGATCACAACGGTGCAGTGCCAGGTAATACTTCAAACCCTGCCTGAAATTCCACGAGCACGGATGCCAGCTGCAGCAGAACGTTGGCATTGCCTGTGATGCTGCCGATACCCGCCTGCAGTTGCTGCGCGAGTGTAGCTCTCCCCATAATTACCGTATCGAGATCGGTTCGATTCATACTCACAGTAGCATCGGCATTCATCGCCTGATAGCCTTCGATATTGGTAAGCGTACCGCTGCTCATCTCTATCACGAATTCCTGCCCGGTATCAGGTGTTATAAAATTGATGACAAATTGCATCTCCTCTGCCCGCCCGCTGTCTACACGTGTTGCCACTGCGTCCCACCACTGGGTCGTGGTCATCGCGCGAGCAAGGCTTGGACTGGTACCACGTGGTGCGGGAATATTAGGCATGCCGTTGCGCAACTCCTGTGCAGCGACAAGGAATACATTGCGCATGCTGGCGCTTTCATATTGATATCCCAGTTGTTCGAAAACTGCAGCCAACAGATCTTTGGCTTGCTGATTGTCTGGCTCGGCGTAAACCAGTTTATTGAGGATTTCCATGGCGAGTCGGTACTGGCCCTGATCGTGCAGTTGCTGGCCACGTTCAAGAATTGCAGTTGCGCCTCCCATCATCTCTACATACAAAGGCGCACTCTCATTCGGCGACAGAGGCGCCAGCGTTGCCGGGTTGCCATCCCAGTATCCCAGGTAGCGATTTAGCACAGCACGTGAGTTGTGAAATTCTGAGCCATGATACTGGCGAACATTCCACTGCCGTTGCAGTGACGACGGCACCTGATACTCATTATGAATTTCATTGATCGTTACACCCTGGTTTGCCAGATTGAGCACCTGGTTATTCAGATTGGCGTAAGCGTCCCGCTGTGCCCGCATCACTTCCTGAATTCGTGCGTTGCCCCAGCGTGGCCAGTTATGCGAAGACACCATGACTTCGGCTTGCAGTCCGAAGCGATACAAAGCCTCGTTAATCTGTTTTGACCAGGCCAGTGCGTCTCGAACGAGTGCGCCTCGCAGCGTGTAAATATTGTGCACAGTCGCTGTAATGTTTTCTGCCGCCCAGAATACCC
>Ga0181585_10004098_pt1 | contig 12739 bp, 2 predicted proteins | sample 071ome_29_FD_132469 | JGI IMG/M metagenome (GOLD analysis project Ga0181585, IMG submission 132469) | Coastal salt marsh microbial communities from the Groves Creek Marsh, Skidaway Island, Georgia - 071407BT metaG (megahit assembly) | ecosystem: Environmental > Aquatic > Marine > Intertidal zone... | reverse complement strand
GGACACCGAAGCCACGACGCCGGTAACGACACCAACAACTACCGCACCTACAGGCACAACTGCTGTGCCGTCGCTGGCTGAGGTGATGGCACTTCCAGAAGGTGTTCTTCTTGACGTGCCGTCAGTGACCGCGGGTGGCGAAATCAATGTGACCGTAGGAGGCTTTACCGCTGGTGACATGGTGCGGCTGGTTGTGGCATCAGACCCGCAGGTGCTTGGTACAGCGGTTGCAAATGCAGCTGGCTCGGTCACTCTGAGTGGTGCGATCCCGCTAGATCTGTCAGCTGGCGAACACACACTCGCCGTCATCGACAGTGACGGGTCGGGATTCCGTCAGACGATTACGGTGACGGCCGCAACGCTGCCTGCAACCGGATCGGATAAGTCTCTAATGTTCCCGGCGTTGATGGTTGCTCTCGGCTTGACGGTGCTCCTGATGAGCCGACGTCGCGTCATTTGAGGCCGCTCGCTACCAGTTCGAGCGTTGGTTAGCCGGAGACTCTCCGGCTAACCAACGGCGCCTCCCGGATGCCGCCTGGTTACCGAATCAGTGGCTGACAGGGGCAAATAACGGCGGTCAGTGGCGGATGCTGCGATTGCGGAAAATCAGCGTTTGGCCTGCATACGCCGTGTTTTCAAGGGTGCCCTCGGCAGGATTCGAACCTGCGCACACGGCTCCGGAGGCTGTTGCTTTGGATTGGGTGAACACCCCACAATCGATACCTCCGGTGGTTTGATCGGTATGTCGTAGTCTGACTGGCGTGTCTCAGAGGGTGTTGAGACGACGTCGACTACCCGTGGTAAGTACGAGCAGCCCGCCAAGGGCAATCACAAGAGTCAGCCACGCAAGTACATCACTGCTGTTTGCACCGGTGACGGGAAGAGTTCCAGTCGAAATACTCAGCCCGACTGCGATTGAGAGCGGCCGTCCCTGGGGGTCGGCGGTGTCAATCTGAATGGTGTGGTTGCCGGGGTCAATATTGCTTGGGATGGTGTAGGTCGTGTCGAGTGTGCCCGTGAGGCTGACAGTGCTTGAGCCGAGGCGCTGCGGCGTTGACTTGATCCAAATGGTTGCCGATGCATTGGGAAGCATGCCGGTGGCTGTGACGCGGACCCGTGACGGGTGAGTGAGAATGAGTCGGCCGTTCGCATCAAGTTGGCCGTTTTCTTCGGGGCTGAGGGTGATGGTGGTGCCGCCAGCGGTAACGGTGATGGTGTTGTTGTCGGCATCGATGGAGCGAAGCGCCTCGATGAGTTCACCGTTCGGTCCGATCGCAATCGCAGAGTCAGGATCAACAGCGATTCCCTGTCCGTCATTTGGGCTGCGGGGTGCAGTAGCGGCCTCACCGGAGGCGATGATGATGAGAGGTGTGGTCACCGTGCGTTGTTGACCATTCTCGTCAATCCACATAATTGCGAGGTCGCCAGATCCGTTTGTTCCCTCCGGAAGAGTGAGATCAATGCGCCAGGTGCCGTCTGCGTCAACGGTGCCAGTGCCAATGGCAACCCCGTCGAAAAAGATGGTGACCGTGGTGCCAGGAAGTGCCCCACTGCCGGTTAGCGGGATGATTCCCGGAGTTTGCGCAACAAGATTTCCATCGGGGTCAGTCCAGGTCTGAGCTTCGTTGCCGGCACCAGATGTACCGCCAATTCCGATGACACTTGTGCCGTCGTTCAGTGTCACCGATCCCGGTGATTGACCGGTCGGGGTGGTCTCAATAGTTGCAGGGATAGCGTTGCCGTCATCGTCGTAGACGCATGGACAGTTGTCGGTGTCGCCGGTAACAGGTGGGCTGGTAGGGGCAGTGAACGTCGGCGTTGTGTGAGTGATGCTGGTAGTTGGCCCGTTGCCGATTCGATTGACCGCACCGACGCTGATCGTGTACTCGGACGACAATTCGAGAGGTTCGCTCGTGCAGTTAGCAGAGCGTGTTGTGGTGTCAATAGTGATCGTGCTGCACTCGATGTTGGCGCCGTCGCCGTCGGTGATCGTCACCGTGTAACCGGTGACCGCAGTGCCACCATCGCGTGTCGGTTCTGACCAAGTGATCTGGATCACTTGAGGTGTGAGTTCGTTGACGGTCAGTGCCGTCGGGGCGCCCGGTGCAGCGAGCGGTACCGATGCGAGTGATGTTGTGTTGCCGGTGATGGCGGCGAGGTTGGCCGATGTGATTGTCACGACCTCAACGTTGTAAGCAGTGCCGTTGTTGAGCCCGGTGAATGTGTAAGAACCAGCAGTAGAGGATGTGACCGAGGCACTTGCTACTTGTGGCATCGACCCACCGTTGGGGGCGATCCGAAGCTCATATCGGGTGAATGTGCCGCCACCGAAGTCAGCGGGGGCTCCCCACGTGACTCGAAGCGTGCCGTTGCCTGGTGTGGCAGCGAGCGTGGTGACAGCGGTTGCTCGAGTAGCCGGTGTGATGGCTGGGCTCGCAACCGATGCAGGGCCGGCACCGGCGATGTTGTTGGCGATGACTGTGAGGGTGTACTCAGTGCCGTTCACAAGGCCGCCGATCGTGCAAGGACTGGCGGCGCAGCCGGTCTCGGAGATAGCGGTGCCACTCGTCGGGGTAGCGGTAATCGTGTACGGGGTGAGGTCAACGCCGCCAGAGAAGCCTGGAGCACTGAATGCGACTGTGGCGTTTGCGTTGCCGGCCGACACAGACGTGATGGTGGGGGCGGTGGGTCGTGCAGGCACAATGCGGAACGCGACGGTGACTGATGAGGCCGGTGAGTAGCGACTGTCGCCGGCTTGGGTGAGAGTGAGCTCGCACTCGCCAATATCGACCGGGGTAATGATGTACCCGTTGACGCTGCAGAGATCTGTGTCGCTAGCAGTCACAGTGACGGTGAGCCCTGAGGAGGCATCAGTGTCGAGGGTGAACGAGGGGGATCCGAAGGTCACGTCGTCAGGGGTGGTGACAGTGATCGATTGGTTGAGCGAACCGACATTGATGGTCTGGCTTTGTGCGGCGGCTGCAGCGAATTGGCTGTCACCAACCTGGCTGGCGGCGATGGTGCAGGCTCCAGTAGCAATGAACGTCACAACACCAGACGACAAGGTGCAAACCGTTGTCTGTCCGGCCGTAATTGAGAATGCTGGTACGAGCCCAGAGGTTGCTGAGGCGGTCGGTGTGTACGTGCCACCCGGACGTGGGTTGGCTGGCACGGTCGACGTAAACGTGACGGTCTGTGCGGCCGTTGCGATGGTGAGCGTTTGGGAGACCGGTATCGCATCGAGCCGGTTAGTGTCGCCTGCTTTGTTGGCCGTCAGCGAGCAAGTACCCGCTGAGGTGAACGTGACAACGCCAGTTGTGGCATTGACCGCACACCCTGCGGTTCCAGTCGATGCTGTGAACGTGATGGCACCTGCGCCGGAACCACCGGACACTGTGGCGGTCACCTCGTCGCCCCATACCGCTGTTGCCGACGAGGTGAAAGCGAGGGCAGGCTGAGCGGCTTTCCCGACCGTGAACGATCGTGACACATCGGTGGCTGCTGCATATCGGTTGTCGCCTGCTTGCGATGACACGATCGTGCATGTTCCTGCACCCACTGGCGACACCACAGCATTCGTCGCACCGTTGGAGAGAGATGCGTCACCGGCAACTGTGCACACTGTCGGAGTGGTCGAGGAGTAGCTAAGCACCAAGTCACTTGAACTCGTTCCCGCAATCGAGAACGGATCATCGCCGTAGGTCGTTGTCGGGAATGTTGGGTTGAAGGAAATGGTCTGCGTGGCGGCGGCAATGTCGAATGACTGCGTCACATCAGTCGCTGCGGCGTACATGGAGTTGCCAGCCTGTGAGGCGGTGAGGGTGCAGGTGCCGGCGGTCAACATGGTGACGGTGAGCCCGCTAACTGTGCACACGTCGGACGTGCCGGACGCGAGGGTGACGGTGAGCCCGGTCGCGTCGGTGGTGGGGGATAGGCCAAACGTTGACGCTGACCACGTGCGATCGACCGGATCAGCGAAGGTTATGAGTTGTGTCACTTTTGAAATGGTGAAGGTCACGTCAAGAGAGCCGGCTATGTAATCACCGTTGGCCGACGTGCTTGCTCGCACTATGCACGACCCTGCGGAGGTAAACGTCAGCACGCCGTTGCTGCTGTCGACCGAGCAGCCCGTGTTGCCAGCATTGACGATCGAATATGTAAGCGTTCCACCACCTGAAAAAGATGGAGTGGAATCGGGGGTGATCGGAGAGTCGGTGATGACGGCAGTTGTTGTCGGCGACCAGGTGATTCCCGGGTCCTGTTGGTAGTAGGCGTACAAGGTGAGATTGCTTGACGGGGTGTACGACGCCCCGGATGAGAACGATGTCCCAGTTCCGTCAGAGGACGTGTTCCAACGCAGGAATGACCGGGAGCCAAGCGTGAGCGCAGAACCATCTGCAATCGTTAACGCAGAGGTTCCCGCCGTCGGCGATGGAAGGCTCCCGGTACCCCCGTTGGCGTCGTAGGTGATCGTGTAGGTCTGGCGTGGTACGTCAGTGGTTGTGGAGGAGGAGAAGCCGACTGGCCCGAAGGCAATAGGAATCCTGGCTCCAACTCCAGTTGTGTTCCCGACCGTGAGTGTGACCGACGAAACTCGGTCATAGGTCACTTGGGCCCAGCCCTTTTCATAACTGGCACCTGGCTGTTGTGCTGTGCCACGGAATCGGTAGGCACCCGCCGTTGGCTGTGTCACTTCGATGTCTGCTGCGGTATGCAGCGTGTAACCCGTAATTCCAGCGACCTCCAGATATTCGCTACTTGCGGTACCGGAACCTCCGTCAAGATCTTTCACTGAAATGAAGAGATTTTCCAAGGTGACCGGGTCACCGGATGAGCTGTCCACAAAGTCCACTCGGTACGTCGCATGATGATGAGAATCGCTTCTGACAAGGCGCGTGTTGATGAAGTTGCCATCTGTGAAGACGCCGTCAAGCGCTGTCGTGTCGACCTCAAGCCTTCCATCTCCGCTGACCGTGACCTGCGTGACCGTAAGTCGCGCATCCACCCCGGGCAGTACCTCCTCGTAGAGATAGCTAAAGCCAGTTGGGGCGTTGCTACCTCCCACGATGGTGTCGTTCGGGAATGGGATCAATCCGCTTGTTGTAGAGGTGCTCGTGGAGGGCTCACCGGATGCGCCGCCTGCAATTGCGGTTACTCGAAATGTGTAATACCGGTTTGCGACAAGGCCAGTCACCGGTGCCGAGGTTGCAGTCGACACACCATCGGTGAACGTTGTCCATGTCGAACCACCATTGGTGCTGTACTCAATCTTGTAGTCAGTCGGGGTTGATCCGCTGAGGGGAGAGGTCCACGAGAGAACTATTTCTGTTGCAGTTGAGCCGCTTGGTACCACAGTCAGTCCGGTCGGCTGGCCAGGAGTCGATGTGGACACGGTGATCGACTGTGTGTCGGCGGACGAGATGAGGCCGCTGCCGGTAGTCGTGGCAGTAACGGAGTACGTGGCGGCTGAACCCGGAGTCCATGAACAGGTGGCTTCACCGTTGGCGTCCGTGGTGACAGCACTGCATCCGGTGATCGTGGTGCTGTTGGCAGCGAAGGCAACGCTCGCGTTGGCAAGTGCAGAACCACTATCAGTGACGGCTGCGGTGAGCGTGATGGTCTGTGCATCGGTTGGGCTCGCCGGCGACCAAGTGAGAGCGGTAAAGGTCGCAGTGAGCGGTGAGGCGCTCGCTGATGGCGTTGACGCCCGTTCGTTGGTGACGTTGGCGTAGAGCGGAGTGACGCGGAACAAATACGAGTCAGAAGATGTGAGCCCGGTGACAGTGGTGCCCGCAGCGCTCACGGTTCCTGAGGTGGTGGCGGTCGACCACGTGCTTCCCGCGTCATCGGACTGCTCAATGGTGTAAGAGGTCGGTGTGACGTCGGTCGGGTCGGTCCATGAAACGGTGAGGCGGTCGGTCTGGCCGTCGACTGTCGCGGCTGTGATACCAGTTGCTTGGAGCCCCGGGGTCTCGATGCCATACGAACGACCGAGATGGTTCTCCATCGATCGGATCTCATCGGTGGAGAGTTGCCGATCGAAGACCAGCACATCAGCAACCTGCCAATCGGAAACTTGATTAGCGAAGAGTGAATTGGGGCGGTTAATCGACAGCGTGGCGGTGTTGACAGTTGAGCAACCTGCACAGGTGGTTCGGTCGATTCCCTGAGAGCGATACATCGACTTCTTGTCGCTGCTCAGCACCCAGTTAGTGCCGTGAACATCTGCAGTATTTTGTGTGATCCAGTTGCCTACGTTTCCGGCCGTGTCTGCTGCTTGGTATGCAATGCCTGATTTGCCGAGCCAAAAACCAGATAACCAGTTCGTCGATGTACTCGTCAGAATTTGTTGACGAGCATCTCCGCTATATCGAGCGAGGTGGAAGAGCGTGTAGGCGCTTGAGAGCATCGTCCCGGGGAACTTCAGCGAATCAGTCGTTGATCCGCTAACGATCGGGAAAGTTTGCGTCGTTCCGTTTGCTGCTGTTGCAGACGTGACTGACGGAGCGCCCGAGGCATCGCTTGCCAGGGTGTGACGTGCGTTGCCCGACGAGTCGGTCCAGATCTTCGTGGTCGGGTCGTAATCGCCAGCGCGGTAGCGGGCATACAGATCGATTTCGGGGAGGGCGTCAGCTGGATCAGCTGTCCAGCGAACGACGATTGAACCTGATGCTCCAGCTTCGCCCACTTTGATGGATTTAGATGGGCTTGACCCAGGAGAATCACCGCCATCACCACTGCCAACCAGAGGGGTTGTTGCGGAGTACACCGATGTTCCGCCTGCTCCGTATGTAGCTGCTGCAGTTCCTGTCTGGGTGACAAAACCAACGGCGAGCGGTGATCCTGCGTATCCGGGGTTTGAGTCGGCATCGCCGTTCTGGGCCGCAGAGCCTGCGCCTCCACCAGGTCCGCCCCAGCCCCAACATCCCGTCGCTCCGTCGTTGCCCTCCTCAGTTGTCCCTGTTCCTCCAGCCATGGAGAGACTTGCGCAGGCTGATGTCGAGTTAACTCCGCCTCCGCCTCCGCCTGAAGCTCCGTTGGCACCGACGTAGCCGAACGACCCGCCGCCGCCACCACCTTGGCTTGAAATAGTTGAGGAGCCGATCGAAATTGACGATGAGGATCCGTTATCTCCCGTTGCCGTCGAGGCTGTAGGCGCACCGACACCACCGGCTCCGACCGAGAGAGTAGCGGTTGCTCCTGGCGTGACATTGATGGTGTCTAGGCGAACGCCTCCGGCGCCTCCTCCACCACCCGGATTGTTGTTTTGATCGACATGAGCTGCATAGCCTCCGCCGCCTCCACCGCCGACAACGAGTACATCGAGAGCGGTGATTTCAGCGGGGACAGTCCAGTCGCCCACGCACGGCAGGTCACCGTTGTGGTCGCCGTCGCTCGAATTGCTGTCAGGCGTGGTGAAGGTTTGGTACTTGTACTCGATGCCACCGATGGTGACTGTCTGCACGCTGGATGCCGTGCACATCGGATAGGCGACAATGACGACACCCGAGCCGCCGGCGCCACCAGAGCCTTCGTAGTCACCGCCGCCGCCGCCGCTACCGGAGTTGGCTCGGGCTGCTGTTCCTACGCCATAGTTTGCATTCGCTCCATCTCCTGCGCCATAGAGGTTGTTCTGAGAACCTCCACCCCAACCGCGTTCGGATGTTGCAGACGAGTTGTTATTCGGACCACCTCCGCCACCACCGGCGTAGTAGGTCGTGGCTCCATTGATAGCGCTTGACTGACCTGTTCCTCCATCGCCGCCGTAAGGAATCTGGGGAGAACACTGCGTTGCTTGACCTTGAAGCCCGACACTCCCTGCACCGCCACCACCGCTGGCAGGGGTGCAAGCAGCGGTCGACCGGCCGTCTCCACCACGATTACCTTGCGAGGCGGCTCCGCTAGCGGCAGTCGTGTCTTGGCCGCTACCTCCGCTAGATCCGCCAGGTCGTCCAGCCTCTGCGACACCGCCGCCACCGCCGCCACCATCTGCGATGATGGTTCCGAACACTGAGTCACCGCCGTCGCCACCAGCCTGTACCGGCCCTGAGGAATTCGGGCCTGCACTTCCTCCACTGCCGACTGTGACCGTCATGCCATCACCAGCGGTGACTCCGTAAGAGAGCGATTCCTGCACACCTCCGGCTCCGCCGCCACCGCCGCCGCCACCGCCGCCACCACCGACAACGAGTGCTTGAACCTGCTGAACCCCGGTTGGCACCGTCCAGCCACCGGCAGCCGTGATGTATGAGCGTTCAAACTCGTAGATGGTCCAGCCCGACCGACTGGCGGTGTCAGCTGCGGCAAGTTCGGTATACGTCGGTGTGCCGAAGGCAGTCATGGTTGCTGCTGACCCGGCAGGACCGACGGCGGTGACCGTGTTTCCGGTCGATTGGTTGAAGTCCCAGTATGCAGCCAGGTCGGTGTCGCTTGCCGAGACTGTGGTGTGCATCCCCGCACGGATCTCATTTACCGATCGAACGTCGTCCCAAACTGGACCTCGTCGATTAAACCGTCCCAGAAGGTAGACCAGGGAGTTCCGGGAGTTGACGGCGCGTCATAGATGGCTCCGACGCGAAACTTGCTCGCACCGGTGGAGTCGGCCCCAGGTGAGGTAAAGAGGTTGGTGGAGTCAGCGAGTTGCCCATCCAAATAAAGGTTTGCGTTGGTGCCTGACCAGGTGGCAGCAACGTGAGTCCAACCGCCCTGAGGGAGTTCAACCGAGGTCGTCCACGAGTCGCCAACTCGAATCGGATAATCGAGGGATACTCCGTCAACGTCGCGGTTGCGTGCCCAAGTTGCGATGTAGAGGTATTTGCTTGCACCGAGAATCGAGTACTGAGTGTCTTCGTCGGGATCGAAATACACCCAGGCCTCGACTGAGCCGTCAGTTCCGGTGTAGTCGAGTACCTCGCCGTCAGCCTCGAAGTATTCGGCCGAGGACGCACCGTCTGCCGCAGTCCAGTTCGCCGACATCGCCCAGTCGCGGGCAGAGTTGGGAACCTCGTAGCGGACGATGACGACGCCAGATCCGCCTGCGGCACCCGACTTAAAGTTCGCATCGTTACCGCCACCGCCGCCACCGCCTCGATTTGCGGTGGGCACACCCGGTCCAGATTCATCAGTCGCTGTTTGGAACGCACCGTCTCCGCCCCCGCCATTACCACCAATGCCTGCGGTGCCGTTCGGGCTACCGCCGCCGCCACCACCACCGTACGCAAGATTTTCACCCGTCAGGGCGCTTTCGATGCCAGCACCGCCATCGCCGGCTGACGTGCTACTGCCTGCGGATGAGTCGCCGCTCGTACCCACTGAGAGCGACCCGCCGCCGCCGCCGCCATGACGGTAGGGCCCAGGCCCGCCGGAGTTTGCAGAGGTGTCACCTGCGGAACTTGGTGAGCCCGAACTCCCGCCATAACCGCCTGTGCCACCGGTTGTGTACTGCCCCCGGGCGCCCCCACTTCCACCAGTTGCGCTGAGAAGAATGTCTGATCCTTGAGCCACCAAACTCGAGCCACCATCGCCACCAGGACCTGCCCCGGTATTGGTGCCACCCGGCCCGGCACTCCCGCCTGAACCAACGGTCACAGTGAGGGTGTTCCCTGAGACCGCCATCGACGCTGTGCTGACGCCGCCGCCACCGCCGCCGCCACCGCCGTTGCCGAACGAACTGTTTCCACCGCCGCCGCCCCCGCCACCGCCAACGACGAGTAGGTCAAGTTGAGTGACACCGGAAGGAACGGTCCAGTCGCAGGTTGCTGACGTGTCAGTGAATTCGTTGACGATGTAGCGAGTGTCATTGATGACAACGCCGTAGGTGTCAGGCGCGCAAGCCGGGTTGATGGCCGAAGCGATGTTAGATGAGGTCAGTTGGTCCCAATAGGCGAGTGAGCCGAACGTGATGGCAGGAACACCGATTGCGATGGCCGCCAGAGATCCAATGAATCTCGCTGCCCAACGCTCGCTCCAACTCGCCATCAACTTCACCAATATTTCTTAACTGATCAGGAAATCCCTTTCAGTTTAATGGCTAAGCGCGAAGGTGCGGAATCTCGAAATGACAGAAATGCGGTGCGGCCAAGATGACGTCAAAGCAGATCAACGCTCGGTGTTTTCAAGGGTGCCCTCGGCAGGATTCGAACCTGCGCACACGGCTCCGGAGGCCGATGCTCTTACCGGTAGCCGTGCTGTGAAAGCCCTGTTCGGACGCTGTACGCCGTTCGTCTACGAGCTGTTCGCTGGTTCTGGCTCGGCGAGCCTCAGTGCTCAGAGACCTTAGACCTGATGCCCGTGGGAGACGCAAGAATGCAAATAGTCATGACGAGAATCTGGTAGTCATAAATCAACGTCTAGAATGCCCTCCATGTCCAAGAGGCGCACTCTGCTACTTTCACTAGCAATTTCACCGGTTGCGATGTTGCTCATCGCAGACACCGGGATGATTTCTGCGATACCTGCCCCGGCTGCCGTTGCTGGTGTGGGGGGTGTGAAACCTGCGGTGAGCGCGAGCGATGATTTGCTTGCTGAAACTGGCGTTGGCGACGGCTTCGCAGACACATCCGGTATCGACTTCACAAATTGCTCGGCCTGGCCGGGTGGCCAGCCGACAGTGGTTGCTCTCACCAAAGACGGCGAAGTTCCAGAGGGGAACTCAGCTGGTTTCAGAGTGGAATGGGACGCCACCGACGCGCCACCATGGCGCGGCGAAACTTCGGTGAACTTCACGATGGGTGTCCGGGTGATTGAGGTGTCGGGGGGCCCGCTGGGTAACGAGTACCACCGGTCAGACTCGACGTTTTGGATGCCGGCGAACGGGCCGCGTAGGGCTTCCTCGTACCCGACGTTTTCTCCAAGGGTGGCGAGCCCCAAAGTTCGCGTTCGAGTGGCGTTCGAACCGTACGTGACAAAAACCTACCCATTTCCAAGCGTGCTTAACCGAGCGGTTTGTTGGTCTGAATATTCCGAACCTTTTGAGTTCTATCCGGAGGAGGGAGCAGTTCCAGCCTGTGGCGTTGGTCGTCCGCGTTATTCGCGACACGGCGGTATCGGAGGGGCTGTTCCTCTGACACTTGCTCGAGCTTTCCCTGCACCAGTGACCACCCCGGGGGGCGACATCGTCGCAGGTCACTTTCAGAGCGCTGCGGCGGATCTCACTGTTGATTTCAATTGCGGTGATACGTCATACCGCAGCAAATACAGTTCAACCCGAACAGCCTTTGCGTTCTCCGAGCCGCCAGTTCAAATGCCCGGTGAACTGTGCACTGGCACGATCCTCGGCGGTAGCGGCCAGCGTTCAGTTCGCTTGAGTGGTGTCGAGGAGGGTCCGTGTTGGGTGAAGGTCTTCACCTCATGGACATTCCCTAACTTCAACCTCAATCCTTCCAACCGCGTCGTGGGCGACAACGAGGACGAGGTTGCTGGTCTGGCGAAGACGTGGACTTCATCGTCTGGGGTTCGCGTCTTCGCAAATAACTACGAGATCCCGTCAGATGCTCTCACGGTGTCAAATGGTCAGGTCACCATCGATTCTTCAACCGCTGGGCTCGCCGACGGCACGTACTCGATCTTCGTCGTCGACAGCTCTGCCGAGCACTATTACCTTCGCATAGACATCAACAAACTTGAGGTGACTATCTACAACGATTGCGCAATCGTTGAGGTCGGTGATGAGCCAGGCACACTGGTGTACAACTGGTACCCGACCGACGACTTCACAGCGAGCGACACCGATTGCCTGTCGGAGTATCCGCCCGATTACCCATACGGGGGTCTTGCGGGCCAACCGATCGAACCTCGGCCGGGAAACGGACCCGAGGATGGCTCATTCGGTCTGTCAGCGAAGTCGGGAGGGCTCGGCAGATACGGCATTTACATTCCCGGGACTGAGGCGGAAACAATCTGGGGACCGGGTTGGTCCCAGATGCGCGGTGAGGTCGAGGGTCAGGAGTTGAGCGTTCGTGAGCGCGGTATCTACGCGACCCTCGACGCAACAACTCCGGCAACACTCGCGCATGGAAATGTGTACCACCTGCGGCATGACTTTGATGCCGGGGCCAATCCGGCTAAGAACGCCGTATGGCGCTTCGTGCAGGAGGGTGGCGCCGTCGAAGTCGTGACGGAGACCCAGAGCGCCCCCACGATCAAGATGCAGGCGCCGGACAGCGCTGATACAAATCCCGACCCGTGCCTGCGTCGGAGCGTGTTCCCCAACGTGGCGGATTTGGTCGGTGGCGACGGTGTCATCGTGGCATGCGGTGATACGACTCAATTCCTTGTGTCGGGCTTCCATAGCAGCGGCATCGAGGCCAAGCCGAGCGAATTCGCGGGTAGTGCGACCACGGTCTCTGGCGGTACGTGCGAGTTGACGACAGATTTCCGCTTGGTCACCACGAAATCCGGCAGTGGCCCCGTGGTGTGCGATATCACCTTTACGCGACCTGCGTTCAGCGTCTTTCAGCAATTGGATACCGAGATCACGGTGAAGTCGATGCACGAGACGGTCTCGCCGCCGGCCACCCCCGATCTCTTGGCTCCGACGTTGAGAGAGGTCTCAGTCTCGCACAATGGCTTGAACCTCACGACGCTACGGGTGATGTTCGAAGCCCTACCAGCTGGGCAAACGAATATTGACGGACTAGAGGCCGACGGCACCACGGCGACGTCGGAGTTCTATGCCCGGGGCGTAGTCCACTACGTCCTTGAGTACGCCACTGAGAGGAACCCCGACAGTTGGACGGAG
>Ga0181585_10004095_pt1 | contig 12741 bp, 9 predicted proteins | sample 071ome_29_FD_132469 | JGI IMG/M metagenome (GOLD analysis project Ga0181585, IMG submission 132469) | Coastal salt marsh microbial communities from the Groves Creek Marsh, Skidaway Island, Georgia - 071407BT metaG (megahit assembly) | ecosystem: Environmental > Aquatic > Marine > Intertidal zone... | reverse complement strand
TTCAGGATTTCCTCTCGACGGGACTCATTCCATTGTTGGGCCGTCGAGACAGAGGAACCACCTTCAGCGATCAGTGGATCAGGAAGGGTGTAATCGGGCACTCTGGATTCATCGTAGTTAAATCCCGGTCGTTTTGAGACTCTTTCAATGACACTCTTGCTGGGCCTCCAGGGTTTTACATCCTGCGCGGCAGCCTCAGTGTTCAAAGCAGCGCCCCCCCATAATAGCACGGATGAGAAAAGTATCGAAGCCCCGTTTCGACACACCATTCTCCTACTCTTTTTCTTATTCATATCACAGTCCCAAGGTTCCGTACGAGTATGATGAAAATAAGAACAAGATCAAGAAAGGTCTCTGAGAGGACGCAGTCCAAAAACATGAAATCCATTATCGGCAGGGTAATCCGGCACACGGGACGTAATCCTTTTTCAAACCTCACAACATCGGAAGCATTTTCACACTGCAATGGGATCGCCACATTCATCAAAGGCTAAACTTAGCCCTTTACTATGCAGTAAACCCCTTCTTGGCAATCATCGGATTCCATTGCATGAGCCATGTTCAACCCCAGTTCTTTCAGGCGATTGCGCAAGGCAGCAGGAGTCCATCGCTCGGATCGAAAAACCTCCAATTGCTCTTCAGCTTCCAGGAGATAAGTTTCGCCGCACACTGGCAGTTCAAGTTTTCGAAGCATTCGGGCATGAACGACGATGCGGTAAGCTCCGGTTAATTCTTGGAGAGACTCCAATCTGCATCCCAACATAAAATCGGTTCTTTGTAATCCCAGCTCCAATAAGACTCCTGCATACCAGGCGTGAGCCTCCGGATTGTCATATTGAAGTTTGATGTTTGCTTTGTCTTCATCGGTCTCAGTCGGTGAAAGGTTGGCTGACAGAATGAGTTGGTCCTTCTCACTAAGAACAGAGGACAAATAAGGCAACAGTTGTTTATGGCCCAGTGTTGGCAACATACCCAGGCATGATATCAGGCATTTGTGATCGCAAATTTGTTCGCCACATTCAGGCAAACCCGGTTTTGACTCAAGATCGACAACCAGCAATCGTGGGTTCCAGGCATTCAGTCTCTGCGCGGCACGGAGAATCAGGGCTGGACTCACATCCATCAGAGTCACTTCCGGACCTGATTTTCTTGCTTTGGCCAGTTGCAAAAAAGATTCGTCCTTGAGGCCATCTCCGCACCCAAAACTCAGGTAATGAAATGCCTCTCCATCTAACTCACTCAAGACTGATTGATAGAGGGAGTTGTATAGTTGATTGATTTCCTTGTCCCGGTGAACAGGTGACCAGGCTCGCGCATAATTCAACCACCTGCTTGCCTGCCCAACCGATTCATACAATAAACTGGCCGGCAGACGATATTTGGAAATGCTGTCCTTAATCTTGTTCTCAACCGTATCCGGATAAGTCGATTTATGAAATGTTACCTGTCTTGACATTCTCCAAGATGGTCAAATCTCGTTCCAAATCCAACCAATCATCTAGGGCAAATACGTAGACGCGCTAGCCAAAAAGTGGCCGCCACCTTCTGGCGAAGGCAGCTACCCTTGTCAGCGTAGCTGCACTTGCCAAAGCGTGGCCAATTCGCGATTTAGGAAAGGTTCTGAATAATTTTATTCAGAGTCTCACTAGGCCGCATGGCTGCTGAAGTCTTGGAGTCATCAGGCTGATAATAGCCTCCTGTATCCACCGTCGAACCCTGAACTTTCAGCAACTCTTCAACAATTTGATCTTCGTGCTTGACCAATTCCCCGGCAATAGGAGTAAAGAGTTCCTTCAATGAAACATCTTCATCCTGCCCCGCCAGCGCCTCCGCCCAATAGAGGGTAATGTAAAAGTGACTGCCACGATTATCGATACCGCCAAGACGTCGGGTTGGAGATTTGTTTTCGGAAAGGAGTTTTTCAGTTGCCTTGTCGAGAGCGGCTCCAAGAATTTTGGCTTTGGGATTATCGTGAACATTGGCGAGGTGTTCCAACGATACCGCCAGGGCCAGGAATTCTCCGAGTGAATCCCAACGCAAGTAGTTCTCAGCTTCAAATTGCTGCACATGCTTGGGAGCGGACCCCCCAGCGCCGGTTTCGAACAACCCTCCGCCATTCATAAGCGGCACGATGGACAGCATCTTCGCACTGGTTCCCACTTCCAGAATGGGGAACAGATCCGTGAGATAATCACGCAGCACATTGCCTGTCACCGAAATGGTGTTTTCCCCTTTTGCGATACGTTCCAATGAGAATCGTGTTGCATCCACAGGAGACAAGATCCGGATATCAAGCCCGTCGGTGTCATGATCTTTCAGGTAGCTGTTGACCTTTTCGATCAATTGGGCGTCGTGCGCACGTTGTTCGTCCAGCCAGAACACAGCGGGCCACCCCGTCGCGCGTGCACGATTAACAGCCAACTTCACCCAGTCACGGATCGGAGCATCTTTGGTCTGGCAACTGCGCCAAATGTCCCCTTCCTCCACAGCGTGTTCCAACAGAACATTGCCGGCGGCATCGGTCACACGAATGTGTCCGTCTCCGGGAGCCTGAAACGTCTTGTCATGCGAACCGTATTCTTCAGCTTTCTGCGCCATCAAACCGACATTGGGAACCGTTCCCATGGTGGTCGGATCAAAAGCGCCGTGCTCCTGACAGAATTCTATGGTTGCCTGATAGACCCCGGCATAGGAACTATCGGGAATGACAGCCAGGGTATCCTGCAACTCACCCTTTGCATTCCACATCTGACCGGAAGAGCGGATCATGGCGGGCATGGAGGCATCAATAATGATGTCGCTGGGGACGTGAAGATTGGTGATGCCCTTATCCGAGTTCACCATCGCCAAGCCGGGGCCCTCTGAAAAAGCAGTGGTAATATCCGCCTCGAGAGCTGTTCGTGTCTCGGGTGAAAGTTCTTCCATGCGAGCCAGCAGATCTCCGAAACCATTCCGAAAATCAACTCCGATTTTTTCAAGTTCCGAATCGTATTTTGAGATAAGCTCCTTGAAAAACACCTCCACGCAAACACCGAAAATAATGGGGTCACTCACTTTCATCATGGTGGCCTTCATGTGAAGCGAAAACAACACCCCTTGCTGCTTGGCCTCCGCAATCTGAGCTTCCAGGAATTGAACAAGCGCCTTCCGGCTCATCTTGGTCCCATCGATTACCTCACCGGCCAACAGGGCCGTTTTTTCTTTCAGAACAGTCGCACGTCCTTCGCCGTCCACAAACTCGATTTTGACGTCGGTCGGTTCGGTAACCGTCACCGATTTCTCATTCGACCTGAAATCCCCCGCTTCCATGGTTGCCACACGGGTTTTAGATTCTTTGGACCATTCGCCCATGGAATGTGGGTTCTGACGTGCATACGCCTTGACGGCTTGGGGAGCTCGGCGATCTGAATTGCCCTCCCTTAAAACCGGATTGACGGCACTTCCCTTGATCTTGTCGTATCGATCCTTGATCTCACGTTCATCATCGGACTTGGGCTCCTCTGGGTAATCCGGAAGAGCGTATCCCTTTGCCTGCAACTCTTTGATAGCCGCTTTCAATTGCGGCAGAGAGGCACTGATATTGGGGAGCTTGATGATGTTGGCATCGGGAGTTTTGGCGAGCTCACCCAGCTCATTGAGGGCATCGCCTATGCGTTGATCTTCTTTAAGGTGTTCAGGAAAGCGTGCAATGATGCGGCCCGCCAGTGAAATATCGCGGGTTTCAACACGCACTCCGGCAGAGTGCGTATATGCCTGAATGATAGGCAAAAGGGAATAGGTGGCCAAGGCTGGAGCCTCGTCGGTCTTAGTGTAGATAATCGTCGGTTCGGACATATTTTTGATTGTATCGCTCTTTAAAAACAAACAGGAGACAGAAATACACGGTTTGCATAGGTTTGGCAAACATGTGGTTCAAGAAAATGCGCATGTCTCCATCCCTCTCCCGATTGCAAAAAGTGAAGGAAAACATTAGATTCGCTTAGTGATGACATTTCCAATTCCAGGATTTAATCTCCAACTATGGATACTAACAGTGTGTTTTGTTCATAGCCTGTTGGCAGAGGAAGAAGAATTCTTTCAATACAACGAAGGCCCCATTGAGATTTCTTCAGCCAGTGCAGAAGAACCTATCGCCAAGCCTTGGTCCCTGAATACCGCATTAAAACATCTGGACGACGGAGCCAGGGCCTGGACAACGAGCAAGCAGTGCATCAGTTGTCACACAAACGGTTCCTACATGATGATTCGCCCCAGCTTGACTTCCATCGCCGGACCTCCGGATGCATCGATACGTTCTTTTTTTGTTGAAGAACTGGCAACCTTGGAACAGGAAGAAACTGATTTATTGCAGAGCGGCATTCAACCCACGCAATTGGCCTATCTGGCGGCTGGATTAGCCTCTTGGGACCTCCATGTAACGGGTGATTGCACCCAGGAAACGGATCGCTCAATCGCCCTGATGTTCAAAGCCCAATCCAAAAATGGTTCTTTCGGAAACGACGATTGTTGGCCTCCACTGGAATCCAGTTCATATCATGCCGCCACCGTGGCAGCCATAGCAGTGACAACTGCACCGGGCTGGTTGGATAGAATGCGTTCCGATGCATCGCTGGGCCCATCCATTCAAAATCTGAAACAGTATCTGATAAACACACCGCCACCCCATGCCTACGCCCAAGTTTTACTGGCTTGGGCCGAACACTATTGGCCCGGATTACAGCATGATTTTTCAAAAGATAACTTGGTATCCTTTGTAAGTTCCCATCAACAGAAAGACGGAGGCTGGGCACTTCGATCCTTCGCATCGCCTGAACACTGGGGAAACGGTTCGAGGGCTCAAAAAATTCGATCCGAACCAAACTTTGAACACCCGGAAAGCGACGGTCATATGACCGGCTTGATATGCATGGTGCTTCGTCTGCATGGAGTCGAACCATCAAATCCAACACTCGCACGTGGTCTGTCGTGGCTCAAACATCACCAGCGCATCTCAGGACGCTGGTGGACCCGATCATTGAACACGGATCGTTATCATTTCATTACCTACAGCAGCACTTGTTATGCTGTCATGGCTTTGACAATGCCTTAAGTCACAGGCGCTACCCCTGTAGTCCTTGGCTAACTGGCAAACTTTGTCGACGAAGTTTGTTTTGGGTAATGCACTTTCCACCTGCTCCTGAATGGGAATAACCGGTCAAGCACAAGATCAATTCAGGCATTTACCATAACTCAACCGAGGTCACACATTTTCTGGGAAATGCGGATCAGGTCAATGATTCGGTTACCAAGGAGTGCTCCACTCGAGTGTCATAAACATTTTTATCGACCAGAATTCCCACAAGGGTTATGTCATAGGACAAAATGAATAACGCACCCTTTTCACACCGCGAAAACTCGACCATCCTGATCACAGGGGTGGGCCTCATGGGCCAACACATGGCCAGGACCGCCCTCGCGTGGCTCAAACCCAAACAATTAATTTTGGTAGACCATGCCACTGAAATCATGGTGGGAACGGATAAAACGTCCCTGGCCGATTTTGCGGCAACCCTTCAAAACCAGTCTGAAGGCAAGACGGAAGTCGTAGCTGAAAGTTTGAACATTGCAGATGAATCTGAAGTCGCAGCCTTATTCCAACGACGCCGGGACATCGACTACCTGCAACACACAGCCGGCATCTCCCCCTGCCCGCTGACACCTCCCGAGGAACTGGACAAGGATACCGTCATGAAAGCCTGCGAAGTCAATCTGTGGGGCGCACACAATCTCCTCAAACAGGCAGTCAATGCGAAGGCTTTCACTCAACGGGCCCGCGGTGTCCTGATCCTGTCCACTTCCGCCACCGTGGGCTCTGAAGGTCGTGCCAGCGCTGCCTACGAAGAGTCCAAGGGGGGACTCATGAATCTGCTCACCCTGCAGGGACGGCACTTTCTTGAAAAACACTCACTGATCCTCAATGGATTGGCCCCCTCTCCCCTGAGAGGCCCGATGGCCGCACAAAACCCCATTTCAGCCGGACGCCTGCAGGCAGTGGAAGACACCATGCCCATCGGTGGGCTGACAGCACCCGAACATATCACCGCTGCCACATCCTATTTCTGGGCGGAACAATGCTGGGCGGTGGGCGAAGTTTTGACAGTCGACGGCGGCTACACCAAACACCGCCCCATTTATGGTCCATTGGAATAAAAGTAGGGACCTACTTTAACATCGGCCAGCATCCCATAAGGGATGGGTGATGAATGCAGAGCGACGGATCCTCCCCTATCCATCCTGGCTTTCCAGATTTATCGACAAACGCAACACCGATCTCAATCTCCGGTTGTTGATCCGCAAGAGATTCCATCTGCTCTAGAGCCTGATCACTCATTGTAATCCAAGTATCCTTGAGAATTCGTGGATCCAACTTGCGGGCGGATATTAAATCCAGTTCCAAAGGGTCAATTTTCGCAAAGCGCCTCATCATTTGAAGTAAGGAAACAGGTGTGAAACCGGGATCTTTTCCACATGCAGCCCAACAAATAGATGATAAGGGGAAATCATTCTGCAATTGAATAATATCAAGATAATCTCGAGTTTCCGTTCTGGATGCAAGCGCCAGAGCCTTATTTGTGGCTATGTCAAACTGGTGTAATCTCCATCCGAATATTTCGTCTTTTTCGACAGGAAAAAACCGAAATGCGGAATCAGCAGCCCAGTCAATCTCGAGTGTTTCACCTTCATGAGTAATAGAAGCCTTACGGAATGAGGCAGGCTTTTCCCATTCACCATGAGGCGATACCTTAACAATTTGTATCCCCTGCTGCTTCAGTCGTTGAAAATCTGTTTCACTTGCACGCGTCACCTCTGAAACAACATCATGAAAGATGTCAAAATCACGGGAATACCGTGAGGAATTCTCCTTCCCGTGCAAAACAATGCCTCCGGCAAAATGGCTGGCTTCGGACCGAGTACCTGAGAGGATATTTAGGATCTTTTTTTGGAATACTGTAAGAGGCATTGATTTAAGTCCTGAGCGGCGTACCAGGCGTTTCGATTGCCATGTTGACGAAGTTTTTTGACAATCAAACGCAGATCGTTCCAAGTTTCAATTCTGGCATCGGGATGAAAATACCAAAAACAATCGCTGTGTTCCACAATCAACGAACGCCCCTTCTCCAACAATGAATCAGGTACGGTACGTTGCTCTGCTTTTTCCGAACTGGTTTGAGATGCGATCATGACCAATCGAAGTTACTCTAACCTCCCAAAGCTGTTACAGCAAGCCTCAGTCATCACAAAATGCAAGCAGGTCAGACCGTTCCACTACCCTTGCCTTAAAAACCTCGCAACATCCCAAGCAAATTCCCACCTGGCCATGTACGGTTTGAAAAACACCTTCCAAAGCCACCGAGAAAACTGAAGATTTAATGGTATAAAACCGACAAAATACCGGAACCATGCAACTTTTCAAAGCTGCATGGAAATTTGTTTACACATTTTACTCAGAATTCCTGTGGGTAAAATTCGTTGACTTCCCGTTCCGGCAACTATATCGAGTAAATTGAAATGGACTACCAAAAAGGATCTATAATGCAACGCAACACGAGTCGTCTCAGTTTGTATTCCTCCGTTTTGTTATTATTTATTGCAACGACCTTGGCTGATGAAATCAAACAGCCACTTGACCATGCCGACTACGACCGTTGGAACACGATATCAACGTTTCAGCTCTCCAATGACGGGCAATGGATCCTGTATACCATCAACAGCGGGAAAGCGGACGGTGACCCGACGCTGGTGATTCGCAAAAATGGAGGCGTTAAGGAATACAGGATTGTCCGCGGGCGCACCGCCAAATTTTCGTTTGATTCCAAACGGGTGATCTACGAAATCGCGCCGGATCCAGAGCAGGTTAAGAAACGAAAGAAGGAGAAGGCGAAACCGGAGGAAATGCCCAAGCCCGCACTGGAAGTGCTCGATCTGCAATCAGGAGAATCCTTTCTAGCCGAACGCATCAAGTCCTATTCCATCCCGGAAAAAAAGGGTCAATGGTTGGCATATTTACTGGAGCCCCCACTCAAACCAAAGAGTGCTAAGGAACTGAAATCTGATGTGACAGAAACGTACGAAATCACACCTGAAGGTCTCCGCCTCCCCTCGAAACCATTAAAATTGAAAAAGCGGGGGGAGAAAGAACCATCCAATCATCCTGAACTCGCCGAAGAACAAACCCCGGAAGAGGAATCAACGGACAAACCGGATGAAAAACTATCCGAACATGATGACTCTCCCGAGAAAAAGAAAAAAGAACCAGGAACCGTTCTGGTGGTTCGTAATTTACATACCAAAGAAGAACGCCGCTTTGCGGATGTGGTGAGTTACGTCTTCTCAAAACATGGGAACATGTTGGCTTTCGCGACATCCATCGATGCGCCGGAAAAAAACAAAACGGATGCAGCAAAGGAAAGCGATCCTTCCGATTCAGGCACGTCCACTCAAGACGGTGTGTTTGTTTTGAATTTAAAAACACAAACACTGAACCAGATCATTTCCGGCTTGGGCAATTTCAAACGACTTTCCTTCAATGAAGCCGGCGAATCATTGGCATTCGTGACTGATAGTGAGGATTATGATGCCAAGACATCTAGTTGGTCATTATACCATTGGAGTTCCCCATCAAAGCAAGCAGAACTGATCGCGAAAGAAGCGAGCGCAGGCATTCCTGAAGGGTGGTGGGTATCCTCTGAATCCACTCCATACTTTTCCGAGGATGGTCAACGCTTGTTCTTTTTTACAGCCCCCATCCCCGAAGCGGTTCATGAGGAACGGGCCAATGCTGAAGATAAAGCATCCAACGCCTCGAAAGAGGAAGATGAAGAGGAAAAGAAAGCCAAGCTGGATATCTGGCATTGGCAAGATCCCCTCCTGCAACCACAACAGCTTCTGGAGGCGGACAAGGAAAAACGCCGGAGCTATACGGCTGTCTTTGATTTGAACACAAAAGAAATCGTTCAGTTGGCAGACAAAGAGCTTCCTTCGATTTCAATCGACAGAAGATCTACTTCAGACCTGGCCGCGGGCGTCAGTGACATCCCTTACCGGAAAGCGTTGTCCTGGGATCGCCCCGGGTTGCAAGACACCTGGCTGGTCAACCTTCATACCGGCAAACGTCATCTGATCCTTGAAAAAAGCCGGGCCAGTGGAAGAATTTCCCCAGAGGGAGAATATATCACCTGGTTTGATCCGGAAGAGCGCCAATGGTACGCCAGCCCCGCATCACCCGATCACGCACCAGTCAACATCAGTCAAGGCATCGAATTTCCGTTGCAAAACGAACTTCATGACACCCCATCACTACCCGGTTCCTATGGCAGCGCAGGTTGGCTTAAGGACGATGCGGCCTTTCTGATTTATGATCGTTTTGATATTTGGCAGCTTGATCCCACCGGCAAGGATGCCCCCATTTGCCTGACCGAAGGCCGGGGACGCGAACAGTCCATTCGATTTCGTTTCGTGCAACTTGATAAGGAGGCCCGTTCCATTGATCCGGATCAAGATCTGATCCTGTCTGCCTTCAATGAAAAAACCAAAGCAAGCGGCTACTATGTTCTTAAACCAGAAGCAATCGACGAGGCCTCTTCAGCCACCTCAGAAACTCCGACAGACAATTCCTCATCCAGGCTACGGCAATTGATCATGCTGAACGAAAGCGTGAACGGCATCACCAAGGCGCGCGACTCAAACGACGTCGCGTTCAGACGCAACACATTCCGTCGTTGTCCGGACATTTGGACCAGCACAACGGATTTCAATACAATCAAACGCATCAGTGACATCAACCCGCATCAGGATGAATACGCGTGGGGAGATGTGGAGCTGATTCATTGGGAGGCCAACGATGGTCAGTTGTTGGACGGATTGTTGTATAAACCCGACCATTTTGATCCTGCAAAAAAATACCCGCTTCTCGTGTATTTCTACGAACGCCGATCCGACAATCTCCATAGCTACTATGCGCCAGCCGCGGGCAGGTCGATCATCAATTTCAGTTTCTATGTCAGCCGGGGTTATGTGTTATTTGTCCCTGACATCCCCTACACAACCGGTGAACCAGGCCCAAGCGCGGTTAACTCGGTGCTTTCGGGCACACAAGCTGTTGTGGACCTGGGATTCATTGACGAAGAACGGATCGGCATGCAGGGGCACAGTTGGGGTGGATACCAGGCGGCTTATCTGGTCACGCAGACGGATATGTTTGCATGCGCTGAAGCCGGAGCTCCTGTCAGCAACATGACCAGCGCCTATGGAGGCATCCGGTGGGGATCGGGATTGAGCCGCATGTTTCAATACGAACGCACCCAGAGCCGTATCGGTGATTCGCTCTGGAATGCTCGTGACAAATACATCGCCAACTCACCTCTCTTCGAAGCTGACAAAATCAACACACCCTTGCTGATTCTCCACAATGACGAAGATGGAGCGGTTCCCTGGTATCAGGGCATCGAGTTATTTGTCGCAATGAGACGTTTGGCAAAACCGGCGTGGCTTCTAAACTACAACGGAGATCCCCACTGGGTCATGGGGAGTGAAAACCGACTCGATTTTGCCATCCGCATGCAACAGTTCTTCGATCACTACCTCAAAGATGCTCCAGAACCCGAATGGATGGCTGTAGGGATTCCAGCGGTCGAAAAAGGAGAAAACTATGGACTGGAACTTCTGGAACCTGAACCAGAGGTCGAATAAACAGTAGCAATCTTCGTGGCTTTGTGCCTTTGTGAGAGATCAATCAGACTCACACAAAGCAACTAAGACACTAAGGAATTCAAGCTGGGCAACTCATTACTTCAAATCAGTCGCTTGATAGTCTTCCCCGTTGATACTACGCACAACCGAACGCATCCATTGTTCCAGTTCCGTTTGCATTCCTTCAAACCGCTGGGCATATCGCGGGTCCTTAGAAAGATCCTTCGATTCCATGGGGTCATCGACCAAATGATAGAGTTCATAGGTTTCGCCTTGGATGCGATGCAGTTTCCATGGCCAGTCCGTCCAGGCGGCATGTCCCGTGCTGGTTTCTTCAGGGAACTGTGGAAACTCATCCACATCTTTGCGTATTCTATGTTCATCATGAGGCAACGGAGCACCCGCGAGTTGTTTTTCCATGATCGCCTTCTGGATTCGATCACTCCAGGTTGACTGCCCTTGTTGAAACAGATGCCAGAACCCCATGGGTTTCCCTCGTTCCTTCATTGCTCCAGTCATGATGCCGCTGATGTCGATTCCATCCAATGGATGGGGGGCATTGAGTGGAATGTCTGCCATAGCCAACAGCGTTGGGTAGATATCAAACGTACAGGCAGGCACGGAGGAGCGTCCTTTGAGTTGCTTTGTGGGCCATTCGATGATGCCTGGTATGCGAAGCCCCCCCTCGTAAATACTACCCTTTCTCTTTCGCCCGCCTGAACTTGCCTCAACCAGCCCGCCATTATCACTGCAATACCAAAGGATCGTATTGTCGGCGATGCCCATTGTCCTCAACTCCTGACGCAATCGCCCGACCTGTTGATCCAACAATGTAATCTCACGGTAATAACCGGCATGCTTTTCACCATCATAAAGCGAAGGCCCATCAGGGACTTCCTGATGTGGATCATGAGGAGATGGAAACCAAATGACGGTGAACATGGGCTGATCCCCACCTTTATGCTTGTGGAGAAAAGCAAGGGCGTCGTCCATCGCAAGAACAGATCCCTTCCCTTGGCGATGTTCAATCTTGCCATTTCGACTTAGGTAGGGATCGTTGTCATAGAAGTTCAGTCCAATCACCCATTCGTCGAACCCCATGCCCGTCGGGTTGCAAGGTGAACCGGGCTGACCGGAGCCCAAATGTACTTTACCAAAGATGCCAGTGACGTATCCGACCGATTTCAAGGTTTCCGCAATCGTCTGCTCATGGGGCCGCATATACCTGCCGTGATTCGGCACTTTGGCCCGGATGGGATTGCGTCCGGTCATGACACTTGCGCGCGTAGGTGAACAGACGGGCGCGGCTGCATAGAAACGATCCAGCACAAATGCATCCTCAGCCATCGCATTGAGTGCCGGTGTCTGAACGAAAGGATGTCCATTGTAACCCGTGTCCCCCCACCCCTGATCATCGGCCATCACCAGGATGATGTGAGGCTTCTGATTAACAGCGGGTTTATCCGGAACTGGCTCTCCAGCCCTCCCCTCATGCAAGGCTGAAAACATCCAAAACGTTGTGATGAAAATGAGAATCTTGTTCATTGCTTTGATGATGTTAACGGATCAGACGTTCCATTTCGATGAGTGAATCCAATAATGAACCTTTTATCATGGTGCTTCACTTAAACAACTTTGCTGTCAGGCAAGCAAGATTATTGGAGCTAGGTAAAGGTGAAAAGGTGCATTTCGTCGTATTACTTCAAGGTGAATAAACGCAAGAAATTCTTTGGAATGCCTGCGACTTGGCGCCGCTTTGGATATGTTCCGCATACACAAAAAATTTGCTTCATTTAGAGACATCCGCCCATACCCGACAGCGTCATGTATTTCTAGTTGAGGCCTACGGACAAGGATTAGATTCCGAGACACAAGTATGCTAAGGCATTGGCCTGAGAGATCCAAAGCGGTGCCAAGTCGCGCGCACTCCAAATGGCTCCCGGCTCACACTTACACTCGTAGAAATAAATAAGATACACCCGATTCGATGCCGGCACACGTCACCAGCGCACC
>Ga0181585_10004086_pt1 | contig 12756 bp, 8 predicted proteins | sample 071ome_29_FD_132469 | JGI IMG/M metagenome (GOLD analysis project Ga0181585, IMG submission 132469) | Coastal salt marsh microbial communities from the Groves Creek Marsh, Skidaway Island, Georgia - 071407BT metaG (megahit assembly) | ecosystem: Environmental > Aquatic > Marine > Intertidal zone... | reverse complement strand
CGGAGCCAACCGAGCGTATAGGTCAACACCACCCCATACCGCCAATCACTCTGGGTGATATTCGCACCACCGCCATGAAGCGTACCGCCAAGCCAAAACAGCACGGACCCGGCCGGCATCTCGGCACGTACAATCTCGTGCGGCTGTGCCAAGCGACCCGCTTCCCATGTATGACTGCCAGGCACGATCTGCGTACCACCATTATCCGCAGTGAAGTCTGAAATCGCCCACATGGTGGCCAAAATTAAATTGGGTCGAGGGGGTGTCCAGTAAGGAAAAAGGTCTTCCTCTCGATGCAGGATTTGATCCCTTGCCCCGGGGCCGATACTCAGTGCTGCAGAGACATTCAACTGCCATTTCTTGCAATTGGTCAGTAGGTGCCGATCGGTGAGCTGCGCCACGAGCGGGTGCATCATGAAGGTCCTCGCTGTGGGCGAACGATGCATGAGCCCGGTGACCCGCCGCGTCAAGCCAGGATAGAAGGCATTAGGATCGTCCTCACCTGGCGATGCACGATCAAGATGAGGTGCCAGCTCCGCCCTGAGCGCAGCAAGCGCTTGCGCTGAAGCTAACCCCTCGACCACCAGACACCCGCCCTCAGCCAGAACCTCGTAGAGCGCATCCGCGGGCGTGGTGGCATCTCGTACTGGAATCGCTAAACCTTTCACCTTGCATCCCCGACCCACTAAAGAACATAGCGTAGCAATCTCGATGGCGGGCTTTCAATGCGGCGTGATCCAAACAGCCAAGCTTTAAGATGCGCGATCAATTCCACAGGCGAGTCGGTCGAATTGCATGACGCGCCAATTGACCCTAATGCACTGGGAAACAGAATTAACTTTTCTTGATTAGATTTTTATAATATTTCAAAGCTTTTAATTACTGTTTTGACTTTTTTTGACCTCTAACCTCCTGCCCTCTCCAAAAAAATACAAAACTCGCCTTGCAAGCACTCCTTGGAAAAAAGATCGACGCTCAGACCATATATCCCCAGATGCCAATGGTTTCTGTCGCTAATGTCGCGCAACCTTCTTAAAATTTCAGCGAAATCGCACCATTTTCTTCAAAAAAAGTTGAAACGCTTCAATTTTTTAGCTAATTATATTTCTAAGAAAGAGAGTTAACGTATGCTTCGATCAAACCTACTATCTATCTTAGTGATACTTTTAATTTCCGGGTGCGGTGGCGGCGGTGGGTCATCCTCACCAGAACTATCGCCCCAGGCAGCAGCGCCCGCCTCAACGCCGCCTCCGGTGACGGTTAACGCTTGGGGCATCAAAGGTCCACTCGATCAAGCCAACTGGCGAGCCTATGAACTTGACCTCAACGCGACCAGTCTTCGAGGTAACCTATTGGCCGAAGGCAGCACCGATCGCTCAGGCAAGCTTCTCAGCTTTTCTGTCCCTGCCTCATTCAAGGGCGATCTGTTCATCGAAGTGGTGACCAATAGCAATTCCATTGATGGAATGACGGGAGCGGCCCCCGTACTCGATCGGCTCGTGACCCTCATGCCACAGGCAGCCATCGCCGCAGGCGACTCGGTGTTTGTGAGCCCATTAAGTAGCCTCGTGGTAGACCTTGCACGCCAAGGTGCCGATTGGCCCATTCCTTATGGCGGCAATGGCGATGGCATTGTGCAATCGGCCGAATGGCAATCAGCGCTCAACGCGGCAGAACACCAAGTCCGCTCAACCTTGGGTTTCGGTATGGATGCCAGCATTTCATTGCTCACAACGCCGCTTGTTTTGCTCGAGGGCAATCAAAGCCTAACCGAGCAAACAGCAACGCTTCGAGCGCGCACCGCAAGTGAGGCGATTGCGATTTTGGCCTATGAAATCGGCGAGATAGGCAAGATTCCAGGTTCTTCTCAACCTATTTATGACGCGCTCGTGCTCGACCTGAGTGATGGCGTGTTCGATGGCGCCAACGCACTTGAGCCGATTGCGGGTCTCCCCAATGCTGCGTCGATGACATCACTCATCACCAGCGATTTTGGCGCGCGCAGCCTGCCAGGGGCGCCCTATCCACTGAGCCAAACGGCCAACCTCCTGGTTCAGGAGTCAACACTGACAGGCTTTAACGTGAATGGCAGCGATCTCATTGCCAGCGTTGACAGTACACAACCCCTCAGAGGCAAGACCGAGTTCGATAGTGATGGTGACGGCGTGGTCGACCGACTTGACGCATTTGCCAATGACGCCACAGAAACACTGGATTCGGATGGTGACGGCGTGGGCGATAACAGCGACGCCTTCCCACTTGATGCGACCGAGGTTGCAGACAGCGATGGCGATGGCGTGGGGGATAACGGGGACGCCTTCCCGAATGATCCAGCGCTAGGACCACTCTCGGGCGCGGCGGAAGATGCCCTCGTCGCAGATAACGAAGATTGTGTCTTCGTGATTAACCAAAACGCAACCTCAGACAATGATGGTCGTTTTTACTGCACCAATTTCCCGATCGGTGTTTGGGACGAATTTAACTGGAACGAAGCGAAGTGGGCGGAGTAACGATGACCTTCAAGCAGACCTTTTCACTTATTGGCCCATTGGTTTCCTCAATCCTGAGAACAAGACCCGCAAACTCCATGGCATCATCACCACTCATAAAGCGCACCCTAATGGGCTTGTTGGCCTCCATCACCACGTTTTCTTGCGGTCTTGCCTTAGGTGCAGCAGGTGATGCCAAGTTTATCGACGAGGCAGATGGCAGCTTAAAGGATACATCTCTTTGGAACAGTGGTTTCTATCGTTCGGCGATCTTTTCGGTGCAGATTTATGACCCTGACGGCATAAACTCGGACTCCTTTACAAATCCACCGAGCACCGCCCTGACAGCCACCAGTGCGGCAATAGACGCCATCAATCCAATTGAGGGATTTGGCTCGACCCATGCAGAGGTCTCGCTGCGCTACGACAGCACCATCGTACTCGCGGAAACGGGCGACACGATCGAACTGCAATTTAGCGACGAACTCGGTAACGCTGAGCGACTTGAAATAGTAATCCGTTTTAATGATGTCGACACAGCCGTGGAACTCTCGGTTACCAGTCCCACACCCTATGCCACGGCCACGGCCCAAGAGGTAAACAGCGCTCTTTTCACGGTCGCTCGCTATGCCACCAAACTCGAAGAACAGGTTGTTGCGCTGGAAAACCAGCTCAGCACGCTGGAGGCATCAAAGGCTGATTTGATCAGCTCGATCGAGGCCGAAGAGGCATCGCTGGCAGCTGTCGATACCGCTCTCGAGTCACTGAATCCTTCGACGCCTATTACCGCCGCGGACCTTGTGGGCAGAAATTACTGCGTTTCTTGGCAAGGGCGCCTCTATGACTCCAGCCCCACCTCGGGCGCCTTTGGTATGAAATTTGAGGCAGCAAAATGGGTTTGGACTTTTGATTCCGAGACCGAGTTCACAACGAAGGTTATCAGCACCTTTAGAAATGCAAATGATCATGACCACTACAATCTGAATATCTCCTCTAATTTTGGAGAATTTCTAGCTGAGTGGACTCCGTTTAACACCAATCAGAGCACGGAGGGCCAAAGTTTCTCAGGCACTTATGAACTCTTCGAAGGTTTTTTCTTAAGTATGCAGACGCCCGGCGTCCCCTATAACGGGGGGGTGATCATAAGCGCTAACGGCAATTTCGTAGCCCAAAACGATGTGTTCACTATAGACAACGGGCGTCCGGACAATCCATGGATGCTTCAAGTCAGGACCTTTGGATCAATTTGTGACCCAGAGAATTTCTTTTGATAACCGGTTCGGAACTAGGCACCTCAACGAGCCGCGGCCCACGATATCAATCGAAGAATTGCGATGGAGACCTTAATCATATGAAATCAAGTTTCAGAGCCCCCGGTCGAGATAGGTTTTGGGCGCTAGGATTGATATTCGGAGCGAATCTATCCTTCGCGTGCCTGATTGAGCCTGTTAGTCCAAACACACCAGCAAGCGCCTCCGCTATCAATCAGCAGTACACAAACCTACTGCAATATGTGGCTGACCTCGAAGCGAGAGCAGCGGAAGCCGGTGAGGGAATCGCGCAAATCAATCAAGACCTCGCGGCGTTATCCACGAGGCAAAGCCTCGCCAGCGACCGCTTGGCCGACCAAGCAACAAAAATAGCAGCTTTACAAAACACGACGCTGACAACTTCTGAACTTGTCGGCAAAGAGTTCTGTTTAAATTCTTCCGGAATGTTAAACATCAGCAACGCGACTGAAGATTACGCCGTGTTGAACCTCCATGTGACGTATGTGTTTCTTAAATTCGATAGTGAAACGGAGGCTCGCTTCGTCGTCACGAGGCACCAGGAATTCGAGGTCGGGACGTTTTACTCAGCTACCGACGAGCGCCTGAGCAATAGTGCTGTTCAGCAGATTGAGTCAGACATTCCGTTAAATCAAATCTTCACAACGACGTACTCAATTGGGGACAGGAATAAAGTCACATTTCCTGAGGCTGAATTCGCCGCAAGATTCACAGGAGACGGCAATTTCTTCCACGGGGTTGAATCTATCGACCCATTCCTTAATGAAAATGGTGACACGCAGGCGGAAGCCTCACAGGCCATTGGCTTTATCTGTAACGCTGGGACCAGTCCACTTTGATTTGGCCGAAGTCTCGAGCGTCTGGAGACGAGCCATGGAGAATTCCGTGCAAGGCATTTCATTTTCAACTTATGACACCGAACAAATTTGCGAAGGTAAGGGACGGACATTGATCAATATGAAACGCAAACAAGGCAAGATTTTGACAGCGCTCGCTTCGTTGCTGTTAGTGGTTGGGCCCTCGCTCAAAGCCGCTCCCCCGACATTGACTGAACATTTAGCGGATACAGTCATCTCGGCAGAAGAAATTAGTCAGAATTTGACGGCAATTACTGATTACGTAAATGCGGTCGCTGCCCTGATTAACGAACAAAGCGAAAACTTGGGGCCAGCGCAGCAGGCTTTAGACGACCTCTACGCATATCAAGGAAGCCTCCAAAGTAATCATCAGGCCATCGTTAGCGCCATGCTCGCGCCCACCGCCCAGGATTTATCGGGTCAATACTATTGTAATGACTCTTTAACGCCCTACCTCTATAACCCGAATTCAGGTTATGCCGCCATTGGCTGGACGCACGTAGAAGATGAATGGGTTTTCACCGAAACTGGTAGTACTCGTTATTCAACAGTTTTAGATGAAACTGAGTTAGGTTTTTTCGGTAATCCGTTTGGAACCAGGGTGACCACAACACCCAATCAAAAAGCTAGAGACAACAATCCGTTGAACCTTACGGGATACACCGTGTTCAATTGGTTCAGCCGCTACCTGCATAGAGGTCAAAGAGGGCAAGTGGCTTGGCGAGTCACCTTAGGTGGACAATATGACCCACCCGGCGGGGAGAAGGGGATATGGCAGTATTTTGACATCGGGATCGTCTGCTCTGAGCCCTCAGCGGCCCTGGGATTGGGAGGTGCTCAATGATCACCTTAGCCTCGAGCACTTATCGATCGAAGTTAAAGCCCACAGCGGCTAGGCTTGCACAGCTTCTCAGTCTGAGCGCCCTCTGCTCGATGACTCATGCGAATGACGACCTAGCCGAAGCCCTTGCGTTGTACCATGCAGAATCCTACTCGGATGCGGCAGCCCGCTTTCAACCTCTGGCCGCCTCGAACCCTGAGAATCGCGATATTAATTTCTGGTTGGCCCACGCGGTGGCCAAGTCTGGTGACTTTGCCGCTGCCAAACCCCTCTTTGATGCCTTGAGAGCGGCGTATCCCAATGACCTGCGGATTCAACTCGAATACGCCGAGGTGCTCGCAGGGCTGGGAGACAAAGGAGGCGCGAGGAAAGCCTATAACGCGGTCTTGGAATCCGACCCACCCGCGAGTGTCGCCGGCAATATTCGTTCCAGGCTTGCCAAGCTCGAGCCTCGATCGAAGAGGGGCTTTTTTGCCTCGCTGCAGCTGGGCGCGCAGGCTGATGACAACATCTACTCTGGCCCCGATATCGCCATGACCGATGCAGGCTCTGGGATTATCACATTGCTTGGTAAAGAAGCCGGCGTATCGTCTACCAATACCATCGCCGCCGGCCAAGCAACCTGGGTGATGCCCTTGGGCGGCAGTGAGCGCTGGGTCCATGGGGTTGGCGCTCAAGGCTATGGCAGTTGGAATGGGGAAGATGATGCCGTTAACTACCAGATGGTTCGAGGCGAGTGGTTCGCGCAATACAATAATGAGGCGCTACGCCTGCGCCTGCCCTTCTCAGTCTCAACCAGCTGGTACGGTGATGAATCCCTCTCGGATATGTATGACTTCAGGCCGGAACTAGGGTACCGCGTCTCTGACCGAGTGGAGATCGGCGTCAATGTAGGCGTTGCCTCTGATCGATACAAGAACCCTCAGTTCGCGCTCAATGATGGTGATGTTTTAAAGGCACAAGCGTTTGTGAATTTTACGTTGGGTGAGCGCGGCCAATTGCGCCTATCTGCAGGAACAGAATCTCGAGACGCCGATTCACCCGTGTTCAGTCACGACGGCCCTGTGTACCAGGGTGCACTGAATCTACGCTTTACCGATGTCATCAGCTTTACGGGCAGGTTGCAGTATCAAGAACTCGATTTTGATGGCGTGACACCACTGCTCGGCCAAGTCAGAAGCGATGAGCGTTTAGCTGCAACAGCAGGCCTCAGCTTCAACGTCTTCGACGCAGCCAAGATTGAGCTCAATCACACTTTTATTGATGCTCAATCAAACGTTTTCCTTTATGACTACGAACGCAACATGACGTCCTTGTTGCTCCGATATAGCTGGTGAGGTGCGTATGAAACACCAACAAATGAAGCTCTTAATCCTCGCATTGGGCGCCCTCCTTGGCGCGCCAATCTCATCAGCCTCCACGCTGGATATGCTCCGAGACGCCGCCCAGTCCAACCCGGATAACAACGCCATCTACTACTACTTGGGCATGGCGGAGGATCAAGCCGGCAACGAGCTGCAAGCGGTCAACGCGCTGAGCCGCTATGTCGCAAGCGCACCTCGCGATGCGCGAACGCAAGCGTTAAGAGAGCGGCTCTTGATTCTGCGTCAGTCTCTTGCTCGCGCGGAGGCCAAATCAGCAGTGCAATCGGGTGCCGTGGATGCGGCCCAAGTTGACCGTCTCGCTGTGCTCGAATTTGATGTGGGTGACGACGACCCAAGGCTTGCGTTTTTTAGTAAGGCCCTCAATGCAACCTTAATCACTGACCTTGCCAAAGTGCCGCAAATTTCTGTGGTTGAACGAACCCAAATGCAGGCCATGATGAGTGAGGTTCGACTGGGGCAAACAGGCCTGATCAATGCTGAGACCTCAATCCAAATCGGCGCCCTCCTCCAAGCCGATAAAATCGACTGGGGAACCGCCGCTGGCTCTACGGGTGGCTCCGTTCGCATCGAGAACTCGGTCTCTGAGACGACCAATAACGAAGTTTTAGGCCAATTCTCACTCGAGAACGACGTTCAGCAGTTTTATGATCTACAAAAGGAGCTGGTGTTTGGCATTTTGAAGACACTGGGCATCGAAAAAGACCAGCTTCCTCCCGAAGTTTTGGAAGATGTCAGTCAAAAGCAGACGGAAAACCTCGATGCCTTCTTAGCGTTTGGCCGCGGGCTTGAACGTCTGGATGCGGGGGACTACGCAGCTGCAGATGCTGCGTTCAAAGAAGCGGTCAGCCTAGACCCCGAGTTCGATTCTGCCGAACAAGCTGAGATCGAGACACCTGATTCAGCAGATACAGACAACACCGTGGTGCTCGCAGAGGCTGATGACACCAGTGGCGAAAGTGCCAGCGAAGAAGCAGATAATGTTGAAGCGGATGGCGCGGCAGAAGATACCGCACAAGCCGAGGCGGAAACCGCCACCCAAATTGCTGATCTCGCGACTGAAGCCTCCACAGGCACGATAGAAACCGAGCCAGAAATTTTCAAATCCGATGATGGGTTTATCATCGCAGCACTCAGCTACAGTGATGACGAATACTCCGACGTCTCAAGCGCAACGGCTCCGCTCACGGTCATCGACAAAGATCTTACTGACTGGACCGCTTCTTACCCCTCCGTGGGCCAGGCACTGGATGGAACAGGCACACTGTCAGAACTGACCAGCTTGCGCAGAACCCGAACAATTCAGGGAGAAGAGACGACCGTCTGGGAGGCTAATCAACTTCCTTCAGTCATCCTAACGGAGACGACGTCTGAACAAACTTATTCCAAGTGGGGGCTCTGGAGCGTTGAGGGCGATGTGTTCGTGGATGAAGATGGGAGCGCTAATGCAGATGAAAATATTATCCGCTATGCACTTCAGAATGGTTTCTTTGTTTCGGGCACCAGAACCTCTGCGGATCAACTCCAGGCCTTGGCCGCCTCGTCTTCCAACAACATCGTTTCCTATTCCGGGGAGGCGGCAGGCTATTACATGGAGATCTTCGTCGAGCCTGGGGCCATGCTCACCGGCAACTTCTACGCAACCGTTAACTTTTCGGAGCTGAGCATTTACGACTTCACGCTGGATGTCTCAAGCGAAGACCACTTCGTGACCATTTCAAATGGCAGCGGCCTGTTTAACTCAGACGGGAGTGCCACACTGTTTGCCAATTGGAGCACCTCATCGCCTTACGAATCTTCTTTGTACCAATCTAGCTATATCTATGCGGGGCTCTATGGTCCGGATGCGAGCGAACTCGGCGGGATTTTTGGTATTGAATTCATCGGTGATTGTGCTGATTGCAGCCCGGATGCCTATTTTTACGGCGCGTTCTTGGGCAATCAGGATGCCGAGTATGGACAGGGCAACGTGCCTCAACCAGAGCTTTCCAAAATCGGGGCACCCGAGGGGAATGAAATTAGCCCTGCTGGACTCATTGAAGGCTGGGGTGATTGGAATGGAGCGCTCCCCTCAAGTGACCTAGCCGGTGGCATCTCTATGGGAGATATGGACCTTGAGCGAGCAACTCTAGAACAACGCACATTCAACCCCATCATGCTGGATGTGCCACCTATGGTGCAGTAAACGCCAGCACGGCATGAAACAAAAAAAGGGACCCTACGGTCCCTTTTTTATATATGACTACTCCCTTCTACTTGTGCTCCAGCATCCAACTATTCTGCTGAAAAAGTAAACAACCCCACGTTTAGCCGCGACCGGCGCTAGGTCGCCTTGATGATCTGACCAGGCAAATGAGCCTACACCCGCCTCATCTGCATGGTGTGGCCAGGTGAGGTGCAATGATCAGCGATGGCGTATCGGTAAAGTGGTAGGAGTAGGAGGACCAGTAGCAGAGGTAGTGGTAGTGGTAGTGGTAGTGACAATAGCCGTATCTGAGGCAGCACCGGCAGCGTTGAGTTTTCGCGGTTGCTTTTCCGAGGCTGTTCGCGAGATATCGATCAACGCTTCGGATAAAGCAACATCGTCTAATATAACCTGATTCGCACTTTTGAGGGACTTAGATGAGGGATACTCCTGACTTCAGATGGGCGCTAAGAAGCACAACGCGTTTTACGATTAGCTGGGTCACCGCCGCACGAAGATGAAATCGCCGCCCTCATCGCCCGCCTGGCGAATCTCACCAAACTGCGGGACCTGATTCGTTGGCGAGTTGTTGATCACCGCGGTTCTAAACGTTGAGAACAATTGCTCCGATGACAGAAATGGGTCCCGATTGTTGACTAACTGCTTGGTTAGATACTCAAGGAACGTGCTTTTATCGGGAACTTCCGTCATGGTGCCACTGGTCATCGCCTTACGACTGGGCATTCGGTAGAGCTGATCAAGGGCCGCGCTCACACCATTGAACGCGCTGCGTGTTTTGAAGATACCCCCGCTAAAGCAGGCATCAGAAATCAGCAGCGTGTGCCTTGAGCCGATGCCATTGATATAGTCGACGATGGTGCCATTCGGGATCCAATCACGGCGTCGCTCCTGCTGCGCATCCGCCGGCAACCAGTAACCTTGCTGCGTTTGAGCATCCCAATAGCCGTGCCCGGCATAGAAGATGATCAGATTATCGTTCTCGCCCATGCGCTGAGTGAGGGCATCTAAGGCGTCCAAGATCTCGCCTCGACGCGGGCTCTTTAGAATGACGATGTTGTCTCGTTCAAAGGTATAGTTTTCGGCCAGGATGCTGGCCAACTGCTCTGCATCCTGCTCGGGCTGAGCGAGATCATTCACGGAGTCATGGTCATACTCACTGACACCAATCAAGAGCGCGTGATATTGCCCCTTCTGCAGCCCATCTGAATCCTCGTAATCCATCTGGCGATCGTTTGGGTCATAGCCTCGGTTTCCACCCGCCGCCCTTTGATTTCCCACCAGCGCGGTTTGAACCCTTCTTGTGGCCTCTGATGTGGAGTTGTTGGTTGACTGCGAAGCTGCTGCAGGTTTCGCTTTTATCTGCAACTCCGCTACGACCTGATCGGGCGCCAAGTCCACCACCATCAGCTCGCCCAGATCAGCGATGGCAAGGCCATCAAGCACCGTGGCCAGATCATCGCTGGTCCCTTTAAACTGCACCTCAAATTGCAAGAGTTTACCCACGCGATTCCAGCCTTCGCTCTTCAGCTTGGGTAGGCTCGACATGGCAAGCAAGGCTTTCTCGACAGACTTGTAAGTCCTGAATTGATCGACTTTCTGGATTTTCAGCTTGATTGCGAGCCCATTATTCAACGCGTCCTGGAAGGCATCGGTGATGGCATTCACTAGGTAGTTATCAGCTGCAGCAAGTGCCGCTTGTTCGAAGGCCTTCGTAGCGCCGCTCAACGCACTGATATGAGCACTGACGCCTCGCTCAATCACGGAGCCCAGCATTCGACCCGTTTGAGCTTGGATGACCCGAGCACTGATGTTGACTTGAATCGACTGAATCCCCGAGCCGGGGAAAGCCTCCCCAGCATTCTCGGCGGTGGCTTTACCCATGATCAGATATTGCGCGCCCGAGGTGAGCGCAATACTGCGAGCAGCATTTTCATCACCCAATAGCCGTTGACGTTCTTGCTCTTGGGTCGACAGCGCTTCTAACTGATTGGCATCCACCAGATCGAAGCCTTTATCTAAAAAGACTCGATTGAGCGCGGCTTCGGCGAGCCGGTTGTCGCCCATTGACACATCAAGTCCGGATTCATCAATCAAAATCAATAACTTAGGCCTCGCCATGGCATCGAGCAAAATCTCCATGGCCATCAGGTCATTCTTAATCTGCTCGAGTGAAACTGTCGCTCTAATTTTGACCCGAAATTCTCCCCCCTCGGCTTTGGACTCCACAATATCCAACGATGTGACATAACCCTGACTGGTCGATAAAACATCATCTCTGACCAGTTCAAAATTGCTCATTTGAGACTCGGTTCGAATAAACACGCCAATGCCCTGCTCAACTGCTGCCCGCTGTGCAGCGCGAACAGCATCTGACTCAGAAATCGTGCTGTAACCCGACGCGATCACTTCTCGCTGAGCTTCTTCGGCCATTACACGCCATGACCATTGACTAACAACAAGTAGGGCCAGAACGAAAAGCGCGCGCATTATCTAAGCCCTGCAATCACGCTTTGGCATTGCGGCGAGACACGAGAGCAAGCCGCTGCAAGATTGTTCATAGTCTCAACATCACCAAAATCCATCGCGTCGATGTACTGCGCCAGCAGAACGCTGGCTTCAAGCGGCAGCTGATGTTGCGCGGCGTAACCCAGCGACACATTCAGGGATCGCCCTATTTCATTTGAAAGCATGGGGACCAAACCGAAAAAATCCTGGCTGAAGCCTTGGACGGAAGTCGCGGTCATCAGCTGACCGGTCGCCACCTGAACCACTCTTAGATCAATCCGAATTTGATCGTTCAGGACCATAAATGACCCAAATGCGAGAAATTCGGCACCCAGGAGCTGGCCGGCCTGCAACTTCGACTCGTCCGTGGTCATGGCTTGGGTCATAGCGATTTGTTGAAGCAAAGACTTCATTTGGGTTCGCTCCACCACTTGTATGCCTAGCGCGCGCTGACCGAGATCTGAGATCACCATCGCCGCTAAACCGCCGCGAAGCGCTTCGTACTGCTCGCCACCAATAAAACTGTTGTTATCGAAGTTGAGAACGGCGAGTGTAGGCCTGCCTAACGCGGGGATACAGAAACTAACCAGGACGGTGATGAAAACTAGGGGAAAAACGAGTCTGACCAAGGCTACCTCCGCATAATATCTAGCGCATTGCTTGCCCAACCAGAGGTCTTGGGGCTACGCTCAACTGAGAAAATATCATACTGCAAAATGCGTATTCATCGAAACTTGATTGGGCGTTGATTCAGTTACCCTGATTACTGACGAGATCCGCCAACATGGATTCGTAAGTTTCGATTGAAATGACGCCCTCGATCTGAGCTTGCTCCCGGTCGCGCTTGGTTAATACATCCTGCAAAAAATCGATGCGCTTCCAAAGCGCTAACGGAAAGTCCCCATCGATACTGGGGATCGCGGGCGACGCAGCCTCAAACGTCATCTTGGGAATATAACGAGGGCAATTCACCCATACGTTCGACACGGTCACTTGAACCACTTGCTGGGCGCCAGGATAGCTATCAACCAGAGTCCCCGACTCAACCACTTCAGCATCACCCCGCACGCGTAAGCGTTGGGGCTTCTCGAAATCGATAAACAAGAGACCTACTTTTTGCCGATCTTTGATGTTCCCGAGCGACATAAACATCCCGTTGCCGTCGAAATTGGGGAAGACCAACGTCG